>WNGE01002102.1_pt1 | contig 24706 bp, 18 predicted proteins | sample 5400651 | NCBI WGS metagenome assembly WNGE01 (sample SAMN13153370, study PRJNA577476) | soil metagenome | isolation source: 60 cm soil or saprolite under grassland replicate 2 | place: USA:California | collected 2016-06-15
AGCGGTATAAACTCCACATTTTTCGCAGGTGATTGCAAATCCAGAAAACATTTGTACCAGTAATGAAATACATGATAACGGATAGAATGCTGCTCACAATAGGCTTTTTGTGTATGACTGCTTTGCTGCCACTCATTAATCATGGAAAACATTTGTTGCTTTACTTGTTCATTGCTTCGCATAAATTGTTTTTACAGTAAAGCTATTACCACAATAGTCCAATGACAAGAAGGGGTTAGACGGTGCGATACCAAGCAGTAGTACTTATCATCAACATTTGTAACTTTATTCAGCAGCGGTTACGGGCTGACGATTTTCAAATACCGCCACATCGCCAAGCCGTAGCCGTAGGTTGCAAGTTTTGGGGGACACTGCTGCCTTTGAACCGCCTACTTAAAAACAAACATTAACAGGCATAACGATGACAAATAACAAAACATTTTTTGCACCACAACTTTTTATTCCGAGTGGTGTCTCAGACATTTCATTTTATTTCAAAGCATTCGGAGCAGTTGAAATTAAACCATGGCGAAACGATGACGGTAGCGTTCATGTTGCTGAGCTTTCTATTAATGGAACAATTTTTCACTTGCACGAGGAGCGACCAGCAAAAGGACAACTTGAACCAAATAAAATTAAGGGTGTCACGACTCTTATAGGTCTTTTTGTTGACGATGTGGACAGCGTTATAAATAAAGCTTTACAAGCCGGTGCAACTCTATTAAGTCCTGCCCAAGATTATGATTATGGCTACCGACAGGGAAATATTCAAGACCCATTTGGACATCAATGGATGATAGAAATGAAAATTTCATAAGTGCATATTACATATAAACAAATGGCATTACAAAAAGCATCGCATTTTTTTTTGACAAAGATGGTCATCGGTATTGGTGTTATTGTAGCGTTGGTTGCTTTTATAGAATGGTTACGCTCTTTCTTACTTGACAGAACAAATTTATCTAATGATACAAAAGCTATAACTACAGCAGTGGCAGAAGCATGTATCGCCACAGCAGGTTATATTTTTCTTTTCAGGGCATATGACAAAAGGCGCATTCATGAATTGAGTACAACAAAATTGAGTAATAATGCAATTATAGGCTTTCTGACAGGCATTATATTACAATCGCTTTTCATTTTAATTATCTATTTAGCTGGAACTTTTTTGGTTGTTAATGTAAATCCGGTTTCAATACTAATAAGCCCTTTTGCTTTCGCATTAACAGCCGGATTTGTAGCTGAAATTATAATGATAGGTATTGTATTTCGTTTACTGGAAGAACAAACGGGAACAGCAGTTGCACTAATTATTTTTATCATTCTGTTTGCAATTTTGCATGTAAATGCAAAAGAGGCAACCTTTGTCTCTGTTGGCGCAACAGCTATGCAGGCAGGCTTTATGCTTCCTGCTGCATATGTTTTTAGCCGTAGTTTATGGCTTCCCATATTTTTGCATTTGGGCTGGGATTTTGCCGAACCAGGGATTTTTGGAGCTATAAATTCAAGCACTTCAATTTCACAGGGACTATTTACAAGTAAAATTTCAGGGGCTGCGTTATTAACGGGTGGGCAAAACGGACCACAAAGTTCACTTCAAGCGTTGATATTCTGTTTACTTACAGGGACATTATTTTTATTATTGGCAAAACAAAAAAATAATTTGGTAAAAATTAAATGGCGAACAACTGCCACCAACAAATAAGGATTAAACGAAGCGTAGCGCAGCGAAGGTTCGATTTAATCCTTTGTTGAATGAAGCTTGGTAGCCGGGCTATTTATTATGGAGTTTCAATATTGGGTTGTGGTCAAGGTACGTTCATGTCATGGTTGACGGCTTTGCTTTTTTAAACAAACGGTTTGGCAAAATGCGGGCTTGACATTACGCAACTTCAACTTTTGTTTTGCTTTCGTGCAGTAGTTATCGGGGCGACGGAACTTTACTCATCAAAAAATTTTATCTTGAACTTTTAAAACAATAATCAACAACAGTTCCGGCACGGAATGCTAAAACCTGCACTTCGCCAAGCCCGAATGTTAGCAGCAAGGCTAAACGACCGCACAGCCCGACGCTTGTAAAGTCATTGGTGGACAGGCCGCTGACAGTTCGCTATTCGGCTGGCACAGCTACACATCAACTGCATATCGCTACTCAACCAACTTTCGTGGGATAGTCCTTCACTGACTTTTAAAAAAATTATCACGGCAGACAATCATTCAGACTCACAGCCAACTCACTATTTTAAATTCTGTCTTAATTCTTCTTTTCTAAAAAATTTTCTTAAAAAATTTGCGTAACTCAAAAGTTACTTATACATTTACGTAACCTTAAAGTTACTTATTATGCAAAAAGAAATTAAACAAACGTGGTTCTTTAATCAATCTCCACAAAAGGTTTGGGAATACCTTACCAAACCCGAACTATTAGAACAATGGCTGATGAAAACAGACTTTCAGCCAATAGTTGGACACAAATTTCATTTCATCGGAGAATGCAATAATGAAGGCAAAGCCGCTGCATATTGCGAAGTGTTGGAAGTAAAACCATATACCCAACTTTCGTATTCGTGGCAAGCCAATTCAGTGAGTGACAATAGGCCATTCAACTCAAAAGTAGTGTGGACGCTTATTCCGAAAGAGAACGGAACAGAATTACAATTAGTGCATAATGGTTTTACTATGTTGGAAGATGTTATTGCTCACAAGGATGGTTGGACAAGAATAGGAAATAAAATTGTTGAATTTTTAAATGCAATTAAAAAATGACGGCACAAACACTTGACGTATTTCAGGTAATCGCCGACCCAAGCCGTAGGCAAATGATGCAACTGCTTTCAAAAGACAGTATGACGATAAACGCTTTGGCGGAAAATTTTGATATGAGTCGCCCTGCAGTTTCAAAACACATAAAAATAATGCACAACGCAGGCTTCATTTCTATTACTGATATTGGCAGAGAACGCTATTGCACTTTAAAACAAGACGGCTTTAATGAGTTGCAGGATTTCATCAACTACTTTGATAAATTCTGGGTTAAGAAACTTCAAAAATTAGAAACCATTTTAAATAACAAAGCAAAAACGAATGCAAAATGAACTTAAATAACCCGGTAACAAACAAAGAATTTAATTGCAGCATCGCTGTTACTATCCCGCCTGGAGAAGCATTTAAAATGATTAGCCATGTATCTGAATGGTGGGTAAAAGATATAGAAGGAAAAACAGAAAAGCTAAATGATGAATTTATTGTTCATTTTGGCAACACCTGGATAGCCTTCAAGATCACGGAGCTTATTCCGGATAAAAATATAGTTTGGTTAGTTAATGATTGTAATCTTCCATGGAATACCGATTTAAAAGAATGGAAAGAAACACAGATCATTTGGGAAATTTCAAAAGAAAAAGATCAGACAAAAATAAGTTTCTCGCACATTGGTTTAGCTGGGTTGGATTGCGGTAACCAGTGCATGAATTCCTGGAGCGGTTATATCCAACAAAGCCTATTCAAATTAATAACCGAAGGCAAAGGCCTTCCAAATGAATTTTAATTCTCAAAAATTAATCAAAAATGAAAAATCAAAATTACACAGTAACAATTGAGGTTGTAAAATCTCCGAATGATGTGTTTAATCATGTCATTAATCTTTCAAAATGGTGGCCAGAAGAATTTGTGGGAGAAAGCGTCAAACTTAATAGTGAGTTTGTATTTAGGTCAGGAGATACACATTATTCAAAAAATAAAGTGGTTGAATTTGTGCCAAATAAAAAAGTTGTATGGCTAGCAACCGAGAGCATACGCAAAACAGACAACTATGATTGGACAGGCACAAAATTCATTTTTGAATTAACACCCAAAGGTAACAATACTCTAATCAAATTTACTTATGATGGTGTTGTTCTTGAGAATGAATTTGACAGGCTAGTTCAGATATGTGATATGACCATTAAAGAGATGCTCTACAACTTTATAACTAATGGCAAAGTGAAATAAATTTTAAATCAACTAAAAAATAACAAAAATTACACGGCAACAATTGAAGTTGCAAAATCTCCGAAACATGTTTTTAACTGCATCAACGATGTTTCAAAATGGTGGAGCAAAGATTTTGAAGGCAGCAGCACAAAACTCAATGATGAATTTGTCGTTTGCCATCCCGACCGCCATTATTCAAAACAGAAATTGCTTGAAGTTATTCCTGACAAAAAAGTTGTATGGCTTGTTACTGATAGTAAACTGAATTGGATTGAAAAAGATAAGTACGAATGGACAAACACAAGAATGGTTTTTGAGATAACCACCAAAGGCGATAAAACCGTGCTTCATTTTACACACGAAGGACTTGTTCCCGAAAAAGAGTGTTATGTAATGTGTGAGCAGGGCTGGAATATGGTTATTAAGAACTGGCTGTTCAACTTTATCACCAGAGGTAAAGCGATATGAAATACGGGAATTATCACAAAATCAAATCAAAAATGGAAAATAAAAATTTTCACAGAACAATCACAGTTAATGCTTCAGCCGAAGAAGCATTTGAAAAGATAGCCAAAGTTGGCGATTGGTGGGCAAAGAGTTTTACAGGTAAAGCTCTGAATGTGGGCGATACTTTCAGAATTGAGTTTGGAAGTACCTGGGTTAATTTCAAAATAACGGAAGCAATTCCAGACAAAAAAATTGTGTGGTATGTTACCGATAGTTATTTGCCCTGGCTAAAAGACAAAAAGGAATGGAATAATACCGAAGTGGTTTATGAAATTTCATCTGACGCCAACAAAACAAAAATTGATTTTACACACATCGGTTTAGTACCAGAAATTGAATGTTATGAAAATTGTGAAAGAGGCTGGACAAGATTTGTAACAATCAGTCTGCCCAATTTTATCAATAGCGGAAAAGGACTACCTGAATAAAAAACGACAGAAAAGCTTATGCTGCTAACATTGGGGTCACTGTGGCACAATCTTAATTTTAAAAAATAAATATTTATAATTTCTTTTAGCAAGCATTTGGAAGCTTTCGCAGGGCAGCTATTTTTATTTTCTTACAAAACACACTGATGGACAGGAAAATTTTGATGCCGCTATAGGGCTTAAAATAAGTTGCTGTAAAATGATATAGAAAATATTAAAGTGAAAAATGCAGTAATCATTTCTGTTAACGATTTTTTAGAACACGACTTCACCATGTATAACAAAAGTATTTTCCTTGGTGAAACTGCATCCATTGTTGACAGACACGAAAATTGGGATTCCAAAGTTCTGGATGTTACGTACCAACGCCCAAAAATTGGGTTGAAACTGACATACAAGAATAGCCAACGCATTTGCAAGCACATTTGCAATTCGCACCAAAGCCTGATACAAAACCAAAATTGCAAAAGAGCTTACAATCTGGTGCATGCATGCTGAGACTTATCATATCATGAAACGGGTGTAACGATTCTTTTTTTACAACTTATTTAAAATATTAATCCACCTAAACAGCATATCCTTAACTGCGCATATTGTTCCTCTGTCTGGATTATGATATTTTGTTTCTAAACTCCCGAAAGCAATATTTTCCTTTTGTAATGTCGTGAACACTTTAACTGCAATACGCAAAACGTGCGCAACTACCCGATTAGTTATAATCTTATCCATAACCAATAACCTTATTAGTAAAGCAAGCTTTGCAACAGACAATGATGTATGAATTTTATCTTCGGTTTCGGTTTCTGCTTTTTGTGGCTTTACAAAAGTCAGATTGGTTTCAATAAATTTTAGTTCTTCTTCAATCCAATTATTGACCTGTTTTTCTAAAGAAGACATTGTACAGCATAAACAGCAATTAAGTTTGGTTTTTAACTGGTTTACATTCTTTTGTTCAAATCGCAAAGCGGCAGTCTTTTCCATTTTTGTAGGTAAAGATTCAGCTAAAGCTGCCAGTTTGTTGCAGAGATAAGAAACATAGTCATGATCATTAAAATTGAAATAAAACAGTACTTCTTTTATAGACACCTCTGATTCCAAAGTTTTTTCCAATAATAATTCACTCATCGAATCTTTTTGATAAACCAGTTCATTATATGTAGCGCATAACATCTTCTGTGTGCAAAATCTATTAAAATTTTGGAGAAGGATATTTGTCAATTCTGAATTGATTGTTTCATTAGATTCAAGCGTTTGTTGCAATACTTTTAATTGTTTGAGCAACTCTCCAATAGAAATAATAAGGTAGGCTGCAGGAACTTTTTCATTCCGGTCGAAATAATTACTGAAAAAATCCTCAATGAAATCTAAGGCATTCTCTAAATGTTGGCTTATGGTATCATACAGGCATAAGATATTATCGTTTAATCCCGGCTTCTGTTTATAAGAATATAATTTATCCATTAAGCGTATAAGCATTGCCTGATTCACCTGTACATATTGCTGCTTATCCGTTATTTTAGGTCTATCCACAATTCCCTCAATGAGCAGGGTACGGAGCTTTTCTTGTTCTTGTTTCGATTGATCAATCAGATTTTGAACACATTTGTAAGTAAAAGAAGCCAAGTTTGAATTTGATGGATACAATGTGGTAGCAATAAGTTTATCCCATTTACATAAGATCATCGGCATAGGACAGGTTTTCTTTAATTTTTGAAACCTGTAGCTCGATTTGTATCCAATGCCTATAAATATATCGGTATTTCTTTTCCAACATAAATCCACATTTTCAAAAGCCCCAGGTTCATTAATAATTATTATGGAATTACATTTCAGAAGGTAGCAGATTCGAACAGCAGTGTTGCAAAGTTTGGGTTTTATACAAAAATAGCTATACGCAAATCATACTAATTCTCTACGTAGAAATGAGTATTTTTTGATATTTAATCCCGCTATAAAGCTTTTGGAAGCATGTCTTTAAATCTATCCGAATCCGAACACCAAACTGTTCGTTTCCGCACAGTTTTTAATGAGCCTTATTTTTTAATTCCTTATCCTCAAAGGGTTTAGCGACTGGCACAACCGTTGAGATCAATTTTGCATGAGTTGCACGTGTGCCCTGAAAGATTCAAAAAACAAAACTTAAAACTTCTTTTATGTTTAAAAATTATTTCAAAATCGCATGGCGCAGTTTGTGGAAGAATAAAACTTTCACGGCATTAAATCTTGGCGCACTTACGGTAAGCCTTGCTGCTTGCGTTGTAATTTATTTCTGGATAGATAATGAATTGAGTTATGACACATCAGCCACCAATGCCGACAGAGTTTTCAGGGTGGCATTAACAATACACGCAGAAAATCAACCAGACAAACACTATGCACAAACAGCGCCGCCGCTGATGCCTGTTTTGCTAAAGGATTTTCCTGAAATAGAAAAGGCAGTACGCATTGACCAGGCTATTCCATTAATCAGTTATAACCAGCAACACCTTTTTGCCGAAAATTTTTTTTATGCCGATGCTGCTTTTTTTGAGGTATTTGGCTACCCGCTGGTAAAGGGCGATCCGCATACCGTGCTTAACAATACGAATGCAGCCGTGATTACAGAAAGCATGGCAAAAAAAATATTCGGCACCAAAAAACCCATTGGGCAGGTAATAACCATGAACGACACCATACCGCTTACTGTAAGCGGCATTGCAAAAGACCTGCCGCTAAATAATCATTTTAATTTTGATATCATTACTTCAATGAAAGTGCTCGAAAGACAGTTGGGACCTAACCTTATGGGCACCTGGTGGTTTGATCGGTTTCATACTTACATTCTTTTAAAAAATCCCGCTAACGCTGCCGCACTCAATACAAAAATTGCCAACATCATTGATAAATATAATGCCAAACAGAATAAAGAATTTGGCTTAACAGGAACACATTTTTTGCAGCCGCTTAAAAGCATTCACCTGCATTCCGATTTGCAGGATGAACTAAAACCCAACGGTGATATTCAATCATTACGCATACTTGGATGGATTGCCGCTTTCTTATTGTTGGTGGCTTGCATTAATTATGTGAATCTCACCACTGCCACTTCATTTAACCGTGCAAAAGAAATAGGCGTAAAAAAAGTTGCCGGCGCTTCCTTCTCTCAATTAATGACACAGTTCCTTATAGAAGCAGTGCTTCTTTCATTTATGGCAACAGCATTGGCTGTTGTGCTTGCTGTAACAGTAATGCCGTTATTCAATCAGTTGACAGATACACAAATAAATGCAGGTGCACAGGTTTCGCCGCAGTTTATCGCAGCCATGCTTTTCCTTTCTATTCTATTGGGTATCGCAGCCGGATTTTTCCCTTCGTTCTATCTTTCCCGCATCAAACCATTAATAACAATACGGAAGACATTTATAAAACACGGTACAAGTTTTTCATTACGCAAAGTGCTTGTAGTATTTCAATTTTCTGTTACAGTAGCGTTAATTATCGCAACCATTGTTGCATGGCAGCAATTACACTATATGCTAACGCAGGATCTTGGGTTCAATAAAGAGCAGGTATTAAATATACCGTTGCACAATCGAACAGAAAAAGAGTCAAGAGAGGTGGTAAAAAAAGAGTTTACAACCGTTGCAGGTATTACTAGTGTATGCGCATCAGAGTCAACACCGGGAGGGAATACGTTAGCGATGAGTATGGTAAGACCTGAAGGTGTGCCAAAAGATCGTGTGCAAACAATGGGCACACTGGTCATTGATTTCAATTTTATCAAGACTTACCAGTTGAAAATGGCTGCCGGAAGAGCTTTTTCAAGAGAATATGGAAGCGATTCTTCTGCTTATATTTTGAATGAAGCTGCGGTAAAGGAGTTTGGCTGGGGCAAACCTGAAAACGCCATTGGAAAGAACTTTTACTGGGGTAATAGCGAGGGGAAAATAATAGGTGTAGTAAAGGATTTTCATTTCAATTCTTTGCAGACTACTGTACAGCCAATGCTGATGCTCATAAGGCCAGAGTGGTTTTCGTACAACAATATCTCTGTAAGAATACCCAGGCAAAATATTAAAGCCACCATGCAATCTTTAGAAGCTGCGTGGAAACGTGTGTTGCCCAATCATCCTTTTGAATATTCTTTTGTTGATGAAGAATACAACAAACAATATAAAACCGAACAGCAACTAAGCAGCCTGTCTGTCATATTTTCCACACTCATCATTTTTATTTCCTGTTTGGGTTTACTGGGTTTAACGATGGTAGCTGTTTCGCAATGCACAAAAGAAATCGGCGTACGAAAAGTGCTTGGCGCTTCGGTATCAAATATTACTGCGCTTCTTTCAAAAGATTTTGTAAAACTTGTGTTGATAGCAGTAGTAACTGCTTCACCAATAGCATGGTGGCTGATGAATAAATGGCTGCAGGGTTTTGCATACAGGACAAATATTAATTGGTGGGTGTTTGTTGTTGCGGGATTGCTTGCATTATTTATTGCATTGGCAACAATCAGCTTTCAATCAATAAAAGCGGCGTTGGCTAATCCTGTGAAGAGTTTAAGAACTGAATAAAAGATAGAGTCATTATAAAAAATTATACAGATGAAAAAGTTTTGGTTGCTTACAAATTTCCTTTGGGCAAGTTTCAGTTATACAATGTGCCAGTCAATCAAAGTTCCATTCACATTGGATAAATGGGATACAATCGGAACAGCACTTAATGCGGAAACATACAAGGGCAAAGAAAGTGTGTTGTTAAAATCCGGCGCTATCATTACAAAAAATGTTGATTTCAGAGATGGTATTATTGAAGCTGATATTAGTTTTCCCCGGCAAAGGTGTTTTCCGGGGATTGCTTTCCGAATGCAGGATATTAAAAATTTTGAATACTTCTATGTGCGCCCTCATCAGTCGGGCAATCCCGATGCAACACAATACACTCCAATATTTAATGGCGACGACGGATGGCAATTATATTATGGCGCTGGATATTCAAAAGCAGATACTTTCACCTTTGATGAATGGCATCACATAAAAATTGATGTGCATGGACTGCAGGCAGAGATTTATATTGATACTATGCAAACGCCATTCCTGAAAGTACAGGAACTGAAACGTGATTGGAAGGAAGGAAAGATCGCATTGGTTTCCGGAGGCGCACCTGTACATTTTGCCAATTTTCAATACACAACAAAACAAGGGAATACACCTGTTCGAATGCCGGTGCCTCCTAATGGCACGAATGGAATGGTTACACAATGGCAGGCATCAAATATTGTTGATCGCAATTTGTTTGAAAAAAAATACCAACTCACGCCTCACATAAAAGAGAAAATAAAATGGAGTACACGAAGCAGTGAACCCTCCGGTGTTATTAATCTTGCAAAGTTTATAGAACCCGCAGATACAGGTAAAATTTCATCAGGCTATGCAGGCAAAGCAATAATTGCCAGAGTACAGATCCAGTCTGAATCAGAACAAGTAAAAGAACTGTCATTTGGATTTAGTGATTATGTTACCGTGTATCTCAACGATAAAGCATTGTATTATGGTGCAGATAATTTTATGTCGAGAGATTACCGGTTCCTGGGCACTATAGGTTTTTTTGATAAGATATTTCTTCCTTTGAAAAAAGGGATGAATGAGTTGTGGTTTGTGTTGTCAGAAGATTTTGGCGGATGGGGAGCAAAAGCAAAGTTTGAAAATATGGATGGAATTTCGTTGAAATGAGATAGTGGGCAAGGGATAAAAAGTGAGTCAGAGTTTTTTGAACCGAACTGAAGATTATGAATTGAACTTTCGTTGCGTCGCACTCTTGTACTGTTGAAACTTTATTGAACATTTTAAACAACATAAAACTTTCATCATGTTTAAAAACTATTTCAAAACAGCCTGGCGCAATATTATAAAGAATAAAATTTATTCCATTATTAATATCCTCGGATTAGTAGCAGGCATGGCTGTAGCAATGATTATTGGCTTATGGATATATGATGAGGTTTCTGCCAATAAAAATTTTAAAAATTACGATACGATTTATCAGGTAATGATGAACCAGACCTTTGATGCCGTTCGTGGTTCACAACAAGCCTTGCCTTATCCATTGGGTGAAGAACTTAAAAATAAATTTCCCGATTTCAAACGTGTGGCCATGTGCGATTGGGGTCAAAGGCATTCGTTGGTTTACGGCGAAAAAAAGATAAGCAGACCCGGTCATTTTATTGGTGAAGAAGCTGTCGCAATGTTTTCTTTAAACATACTTGAAGGAAGCAAAGACCCCTTGCACGATCCTTATTCAATTGTATTAACCAAAGAAACAGCCGACATACTTTTTGGCAAGGAAGATCCTATTGGTAAAACTATAAAACTGGATAATCAAACTGATCTGAAAGTAACAGCGGTTGTTGATAAAGAACCTAAAAACAGTTCTATTTCTTTTGATTATTTAATTCCTTTTCAGTTGCAGGAAAGCATTTATTCATGGGTGAAACAATATCACAAAACAAATTGGGCAAATAATTCATGGCAGATATTCATACAGTTAAATAACAATGCTAACCCGGCAGGCATAGACACAAAAATTAAAAATGCTGTCATTTCTCATTTCACAGATGAGAATACATTGAAGCATATTAAACCGGAATTATTTATTCATCCAATGTCGAAATGGAGATTGTACAGCGATTTTGAAAATGGGAAAAACACTGGCGGCTTTATAAAATATGTCAGGATGTTTGGCATTTTAGGTCTTATTGTTTTGCTTATCGCCTGTATCAACTTCATGAATCTAAGCACTGCTCGCTCTGAAAAAAGAGCAAAGGAAGTTGGTGTTCGCAAAGCAGTTGGTTCCGGGAGAAAACAGCTTATTAATCAGTTCTTAAATGAATCGGTATTGATGTCTGCGTTAGCATTTCTATTGGCACTGGGCTTGGTAGCTCTCGCCTTGCCTTATTTCAACAAACTAACCAACAAAGAAATGAGCCTGCAGGTAGCTAATCCTGTTTTTTGGGCGATCATGATTTTGTTCACCATTGTTACCGGCTTGCTCGCAGGAAGCTATCCTGCTTTTTATCTTTCCTCTTTCAACCCGGTGCGTGTATTGAAAGGAAATTTAAAAGCAGGTAGAAGAAGTTCATTGCCACGTAAAATATTAGTGGTGCTTCAATTTGCAAGTTCAGTGGTGCTGATGATTGGAACGATCATCGTTTATCAGCAAATACAATATGGAAAGAACAGACCCATTGGGTTCAATAATAAAGGATTGATCTCTGTGGATTGGTCTGATGATATCAGCAAACATTTTGAATCGCTTCGCCAGGATCTGCTAAGTTCAGGTGCAGCCATTTCGATATGCCAAAGCAATTCGCCTCCAACAGATATTTACAGCAATAACAATGGCTGGGAATGGAAGGGAAGTCAGCCTGTTGAAAAAGCTGTAGTGTTCTCAACAATCACCACCACTTATGATTATACAAAAACATTAGGTATTAAATTATTGGAAGGCAGAGACTTTTCAAGAGATTTTGCAGATTCCAATTCAGTTGTTTTAAATGAAGCAGCCGTAAAACGTATGAGGCTAAAAAATCCTGTGGGTGAAAGATTGAAATGGAACGATAAACCTATGACTGTTGTTGGAGTGATACCTGACATTCAAATGGAATCACCGTACCGCCCTATCTCTCCGCTCACCATTATATTTAATAAAGACTGGGTAGGCAATGTGAACATCCGATTGAATCCGAATATGTCTGCATCGCAGGCGATTGCATTAATGAAACCGATTTTTGATAAATACAATCCTGCCTCTCCTTTTGAATATCGTTTTGCTGATGAAGAGTATGCCAAAAAATTTAATTACGAAGAACTGGTAGGCAACCTTGCTGCGATCATTGCAGTGCTGGCAATCTTCATTTCATGCCTCGGGCTTTTTGGGTTGGCATCGTTCACGGCGGAGCAAAGAGTAAAAGAAATAGGAGTAAGAAAAGTGCTTGGTGCAAGCGTGTTTAATTTGTGGCGATTGCTTTCAAAAGATTTCGTGATACTTGTTTTGTTATCCTGTGCAATCGCTATTCCGGTTGGTTGGTATTTTATGAACGAGTGGCTGAAAAATTATCAATACAGAACGAGTATCAATGTTGAAGTTTTTGTAACAGTAGTGTTGGTAGCTATGGCTATCACATTGCTAACGGTGAGTTTCCAGGCAATAAAAGCAGCAATTGCAAACCCGGTAAAGAGTTTGAGAACGGAGTAAGAAAATGCGCACATGTGAAGATGTGTAAATGTGCAAATGAAGAAGAGTTTTTGAGGCGAACTAAAGAATAAGAATTAAACAGTCGCTGCGTTCTTGATCCCGTATGTTTCATCGGGACGCACTCTTGTACGCTTTGTTAATTGCTCAACAAAATTCAGAATGTACAAGTGAGTGACACAACAACAGATGAGTAAGGAATAAAAGCCTGTAACATAAAAAGGTTTATAACGTAAAACTTATAACCTAAAATTTCTTCTATGTTTAAAAATTATTTCAAAATCGCGTGGCGCAATCTTATAAAAGATCGCCAGTTCACTTTTCTGAATCTTGTTGGATTATCTACAGGGTTGGCTTGCGCACTGCTTATCTGGCTGTGGATAAATGATGAGCTGAACATGGATAAATATAACGACAATGATCAGCAGCTTTACCAGGTAATGCAAAACATTAAGCATGATAGGATAATTGAAACAACGGAAAATACTGCGGGCTTATTGTCAAACGCGCTTGCTGCAGAAATGCCCGAAGTGGAACATGCAGCCACTGTTGTGCCTCCGTCATGGTTTTCCAATGAAGGCATTGTTTCTTTTGGTAATACACGTTTAAAAGCGGGCGGACAATTTATAAGCAAAGATTATTTCAACATTTTCAACTGCCCTTTTTTAGCGGGTGACAAAAGCCGGGTCACAGCGGATAAACACTCGATCGCCATTTCTGATGAGCTCTCAAATAAATTGTTTCATACAACACAAAATGTAGTTGGCAAAACAATTGACTGGAACCTGAATGAGTTTAATGGTTCATATCTTATCACAGGCATTTTTAAAAAGAATCCACGCAATGCAACTGAAAGATTTGATATGCTTTTTAATTTCGATCTGTTTGCCGAGAAAAGACCTTTCATATTACAATGGGGCAACAGCGATCCAAGAACTTATATCGTATTAAAAAAGACAGCAAACATTGATCGGTTTAATGCAAAAATTAAATACTTTTTAGATTCAAAACAAAAAGATTCCGGGGGTACTTTATTTGTAAGAAGGTTCTCCGATCAATATCTCTACGCACAATATAAAGATGGTGTGCAGACGGGTGGCAGAATTGAATATGTAAGATTATTCAGCATCATCGCAATTTTCTTACTCGTGATTGCGTGTATCAATTTCATGAACCTGTCCACCGCAAAAGCATCACACAGAATAAAAGAAGTAGGCATAAAGAAAGTTGTAGGTGCAGGACGCACTACACTTATTTTGCAATACCTCGGTGAGTCTGTGTTAATGAGTTTTTTGTCTTTAATCCTTGCCATCATTCTTATCATTGTTTTACTTCCGGCATTCAATTCAATCACCGGCAAAGAGCTTACACTTAGCTTCAGCCCGCAACTGATTCTTACTGTTATTTGTATTACGCTTATTACCGGGCTTATCGCGGGCAGTTATCCTGCACTCTATATTTCAGGATTTAAACCGGCGCTTGTACTTAAAGGAAAATTGAAAACTTCTATCGGCGAATTGTGGGTTCGCAAAGGATTGGTTGTATTCCAATTCACTTTATCGGTTGTTTCCATCATTGCTGTTATTACTGTTTACAGGCAGATCAATTATATACAATCAAAAAATCTTGGATACAACAGGGATAATATAATTGACTTCACTATTCCATTGGCGATGGATTCAGTAAGCTTAAGCAATGCTGTCTCTTTTGTAAATGAACTTAGAAATATTCCGGGTGTTGTCAGCGCCGGAAGCCATGCTCATAACTTAACCGGCGATCATGGTGGCATCAGCGGTTTTGAATGGCCCGGAAAAGATCCTTCAAAAGATATCTCATTCGCAAACCTTGAAATGGGCAATGGGTTTCTTGAAACTGTTGGTATTAAAATAAAAGAGGGACGTTATTTTTCTAACAACGCAAATGCACAACATGAGATCATCTTTAATGAATCGGCTATAAAAAGCATGGGATTAAAAGACCCTGTTGGTAAAACAATTAAGTTCTGGGGTATGGAACGCCAGATAGTAGGAGTTACCGAAGATTGCAATTTTGAATCACTCTATGAAACAGTAAAGCCCTGCTTTTTCCAGATGTTTCCCATTGCTCCTAACATAGTTGTAAAAATAAAAGCCGGAACAGAAAAGCAAACCATTGCACAAATACAAAAAGCTTATACCTCATTCAACAAAGGGTTACTTTTTGATTACAAATTTCTTGATGAGGAATACCAGGCATTATATACTTCAGAAAATCGTGTTGCTGTTTTATCAAAATATTTTGCAGGTCTGGCCATTCTCATCTCATGTCTCGGTTTATTTGGTCTTGCTGCATTTACTGCGCAAAGAAGACAAAAAGAAATTGGCATCAGAAAAGTTGTAGGTGCATCTGTAAGCAGTGTTGTTATACTGTTATCAAAAGATTTTTTAAAGCTTGTTATAATTGCTGCACTTATTGCATTTCCATTGGTATGGTGGGCAATGAATGACTGGCTGAATAGCTTTGCTTATCACATACAAATAAGCGCTGACATATTTCTTATTGCAGGCTTATCAATTATTTTGATCACACTGTTAACGATAAGTTTTCAATCAATAAAAGCAGCAATAGCAAACCCGGTGAAGAGTTTGAGAACGGAGTAATTTTTAATGTGAGACGTGAAACGTCAAACGTGAGAACAATGTTCAACAAAGTTCAGAACGAACAAGTGAGTCCACGACTAAAGTCGGGATAGATGACACAACAGGCGATAAACAGAATTACAAAAGGTTGTTACAAAAAAATATTGTTCCCAACCTGACCTCAGAACAATATTTATTAACGTAAAACACTTTGGCGATGCTTAAAAATTATTTCAAAACCGCGTGGCGTAATCTTGTTAAAAATAAGACAGTTGCTGTCATTAATATCTCAGGACTTACGCTTGGTATCACAGCTTGTCTTATTATTTTTCTTGACACAAGCTTTGAATTAAGTTATGATAATTTTCACCCGGATAAAGAAAGAATATATCGTGTGGTTACTACTGCTAAAGATAATTCAGGAGAAACAGACTATAAACCAACCGTGCCCGATCCTGTTGCCGACGCAATAAGAACGGATTTAACAGGCGTAGAAAAAGTGGCGCAGTTTCATAGTTATTATGCCAAGGTAACAGTGCCAACAAGTAATAATGAAACAAAAACATTTGAAGCCGCCAATGAAAGAGAAGAAGAAACTTCAGACATCATTATCAGCGACCCGGAATATTTTGACATCTTCAAATATCAGTGGCTTGCCGGTAACGCCCCTTCCATGAAAGATGCTTTTCATGTAGTGCTTACTGAAAGCAAAGCAAAAAAATATTTTGGCTCTTTATCGCCGGATGAAATTATTGGTAAGAAAATAATTTATAACGATTCTCTGACAGTGTTTGTATCCGGTATAGTAAAAGATTATCCCAAGAACTCCGATTTTATTTTTAATGATTTCATTTCCTCAGCAACTATTCAGCGTAGCTTTTTAAAAGATAATTTTGATTTTACAAAGTGGCAGCGGTGGAATAAAATTTCTCAAACCTTTGTGAAAACTGCCAAAGGCACAACACCTATGCAGTTTCAAAAACAAACGCTGGGTATAGTTGCAAAGAATATGGATGTCGGTGATGATACCAAAATCAGCATTTTATTACAACCACTTTCAGATGTTCATTTTAACAACAATTACCAAGCCGCGTATGGAAGAGAGGTTCATGTAACGACCTTATATGGTTTAATGGTGATTGCAATATTTATTTTGCTTATTGCGGCGATAAACTTTATCAATTTATCTACTGCGCAATCATTGCAAAGGGCAAAGGAAGTTGGTGTTCGCAAAGTGTTAGGCAGCAGCCGGAAAAATATTATTCTGCAGTTTTTATGCGAAACCTTTATTCTCACAACCATTTCAGTAGTTATTTCATTAATGATTGTATCGCCTGTTATTACCGCTTTCCATTCATTTCTTCCTGATGGCGTTGGCTTGTCCTTTAATCGTAACACTATTATTTTTGTTTTGCTTGTCACACTTTGCATTTCGTTGTTTGCCGGGTTTTATCCTGCAAAAGTTTTATCTGGTTATATGCCTGTGCTTACTTTAAAGGGCGCCGGTTTTCAACAAGTCAGCGGAAAAAATTATTTGCGAAAAGGATTGATTGTATTCCAGTTTACCATCTCATTAATTTTTATTATCGGAACGCTCGTTATCGGCAACCAGATAAAGTATGTGCTTAATACGGATATGGGATTTGCAAAAGATACTATCATTAATATCCCCGGCAATCAACATTATCCAAAAGAAAAGATGCAAATTCTTGCGCAGCAAATTAAACACCTCGCAGGTGTGGAAATGGTAAGTGTTGATTTAGGAACTCCTGCAGAAGAAAGTCATTGGAGCACCATTTTGAAATCTAAAGAATTGGGTGATGCAGAAGTTGGCGCAGAATTTCAGGCGGGTGATGAAAACTATATTTCGCTTTATAAGCTTAGGCTATTGGCAGGAAGAAATTTATTTCCAGGCGATACAATGAAAGAATATCTTATTAATGAAACCTTAGCCAAACAATTAGGATTTAAAAAACCGGAAGATGCTATTGGTAAAACCATTTCAAGCGGCGGCGATGATGGCACTACTTCTCATAAATTGCTTCCGATAGTTGGTGTGCTTGCCGACTTTCATACAGAATCTTTACATGAACAAATTGCCCCAACATTTATAAGTACCTCGAAAAAATATTCAAGAATAATCAGTGTTAAACTCGCTGCGCAAGAAAAACAAAACCGAGGCTTCAAAGCAACAACGGCGCAAATTGAAAAGCTTTGGAAAGAGGTTTATCCCAATGAAAAATTTGAATATAAATTCTTCGATGAAACCATTGCAAAATTTTATGATAAAGAATTGAAAACGGAACAACTGATGAATACTGCAATGGCAATTGCCATTTTTATTTCGTGTATGGGTTTATTTGGACTTGTAACATTCGAAGCACAAAAGCGCACAAAAGAAATTGGTATTCGAAAAGTTTTAGGAGCAAAAGTTTCAGACATCGTTTCTATGTTTTCAATGGATTTTTTAAAACTCATATTGCTCGCATTTGCAATTGCATCGCCTGTTGCCTATTATTTCATGCATCAATGGTTACAGAATTTCGCATATAGAATAAATATTAGCTGGTGGATTTTTATAATGTCGGTTTTAGCAGCAATGTTTATTGCATTAGTTACAATAAGCTTCCAGGCAATTAAAGCAGCAATAGCAAATCCTGTGAAGAGTTTGAGAACGGAATGAGGCAATAGGATTGAAAATATTTTAAGAAAAGCAGAAGCAGCTTAAATAACAATAAATAAGCGTTATGAATACAATCATGCATTACAAGATAAAAAAAATGAGCCCGCAACTTCTTGTGACTGATATTGAAAATTCTATTGAATTCTATACAAAAAAGCTCGGCTTTAACTTGGATTTTCGTTATGAAAATTTTTATGCAGGCATCGTTAAAGAAAGTTTTTCAATTCATCTTAAGATGAGTAAATCTTCAATTGGAGAAAAAGAAAACAGAAGAAACAATGAAGATGTTGATATTATATTTTCAGTTGATGATATTGAAAGTTTATACAAAAAACTTTTAAATAAATCTGTAGAGTTTACGCAATCGTTAAGACACATGCCTTATGGAAAAGAATTTTATGTTGCAGACCCAGACAATAATATTATTGCTTTTTTAGAAGACAAAATTTAAAAACACTTGTTGCAATAATTATTGCACTTGCAACGATAAGTTTCCAGGCAATCAAAGCAGCAATTGCAAACCCGGTAAAGAGTTTGAGAAAGGAATAGACAATTTGAAAATTTGAAAAGGAATAAAACTTATAACATAAAACATACAACTTAAAACTTCTTCTATGTTTAAAAATTATTTTAAAACTGCATGGCGAAACATAGTCCGCAATAAGGCACTTTCTTTTATAAAAATTTTGAGATTAAGCATCGGTCTTACCGTATGCATACTTATTTTTTTATACTCAAAAGACGAGATCACCTTCGATCGTTTTCATGCAAATAATGAAAATATTTATCGTGTGATTCAGGACATGCGTGTGGGCGATGATGCTCATAAGTTAAGCATAACAGCATCTTCTTTAGGTGAAGCTTTTCAGACCGAAATCCCTGAAGTAAGGGCGAGTGTAAGATTGTCGGGCATATCAGCAACAGTAAATAGAGGAGACGATGTTTTTGCAGAAAATCTTTCGGTGGCAGATAACAACTTCTTTTCTGTATTTAGTTTTAACCTCGTTAGTGGCAATACTGCCTCAATTTTAAAAGATGTGTATTCAATTGTACTTACAGAAAGTACCGCTAAAAAATATTTTGGCAGCACCAAAAATGCAATTGGCAAAATACTCCAGTTAAATACAGGACATGAATTTGAAAATTTTACTGTAACTGGTATTGCAGCAGATACACCGCAAAATTCTACTATTCGTTTTGATATGCTGATTCCGTTTGATTTTTTTAAAAAAGGATTACCTGCCAGCGATTGGGTCGGGGGCAGCCTGAATACTTTTTTATTGCTTGCCCCGCAAGCTGATAAACATACTGTAATAAAAAAGATGCAGGCAATCTTTGATAAAAATACAAGCGCTCAAAAACAGGAGGCAGAAAAGCAAATGCATACTACCGTTTCAATTTCCCTGGATTTGCAGGCATTGAGCAACATTCATCTGAATAAAGAATTAGGTGCATTTAATGGCTTAACAGAAGCAAGCAGTCCTGTGTATTCTTATGTATTAAGCAGTATTGCCTTTTTTATTTTGCTGATAGCCTGCATAAATTTTATTAATTTATCAATCGGGCAATCTTTAAAGAGAAGCCGTGAAATAGGTATTCGCAAAGTTATTGGAGGAAGCAGGAAGCAACTGATAGTACAGTTTTTTACAGAAGCATTCCTGGTTTCCTTATTTGCTTTTGTATTGGCAATTATAATTGCCATAGTGATACTTCCATTGTTTAATGAACTTGCCAATAAAAAACTTTCCCTTTCTTATCTGGCAAATGGATGGCTGTATGCAGAATGGTTTGCATTATTATTGGCAACATCATTGATTGCAGGTTTTTATCCTTCTATTATTTTATCGGGGTTTCAACCATTAAAAGTTTTATCCGGCAGGTATAAGTTAATGGGTAAAAATTATTTTTCTAAAAGTCTTATTGTATTTCAGTTTGCCCTGGCAATTTTTCTCATCATTGGTACAATTGCAGTGTATGCACAACTTAATTTTCTCTTCAGGCAAAGTCTTGGCTATGATAGCAGCAATCTTGTTAAGATTAATCTTCCGGCTGGTAAGGACAAGGATAAGTTTGTAGCGTTGTTCAAAAGCGAGCTTTCTGGCAAGCAGAATATAATAAAGATTGCTGCGAGAAACGGCGGTACTATGAGCATCGCAGTGCAGGCAAAGGGTAAACAAATAAATGTTGATTTGAATAACATTGATGAGAATTATTTTCCTGCGTTTAAAATTCCTGTTATTGCTGGACGCAATTTCTCTCCTGATTTTGCTGCTGACAGTTTACAATCAGCAATCATAAATGAAAGTTTTGCAAAACAAGCCGGGTGGCAAACAAACGAAGCCGTTGGTAAAACATTCCGGATGATGGAAGATAATAAAATACTTACCGTAACAGGTGTTGTAAAAGATTATCACTACAATTCCCTTAAATCAAAAATAGAACCACAGGTATTTACATTAGGACATGGTAACAGTTATGGGCAACTATGGATAAAAATCAAACCAGATAATATTCCGGCAACACTCAATTTGTTAGCGCAAACATTTCATAAACTTTCTCCTTTGTATCCATATTCATACGCCTTTATGGATGCAATCAATGCGCACAATTATGAAAACGAAACAAGGTGGAAACAGATCATCAGTATTTCAGCAATATTGTTCATATTCATATCCTGTATTGGTTTATTCGGTTTGTCAATGCTTTCTGTTGAGCAACGCACTAAAGAAATAGGAATACGAAAAGTATTGGGCGCGGCGGTATCAAGAATCATCGTGCTTATTTCAAAAGAGTTCATTATACTCATTTCAATTTCATTCGTCGTTGCAGTTCCCGTTGGATATTATTTCATAAATAAATGGCTGCAGGATTTTGCATACCGAATAAACATTAGCTGGTGGATGTTTGCTTTTGCAGGTGTGTTTGTTATTGCGATTGCTCTGATTACAATTAGCTTCCAGGCAATAAAAGCCGCAATTGCAAATCCTGTGAAGAGTTTGAGAACGGAATAAAGCCAATGTGCTAATTAGCTAATATGCAAATGTGTAAATGGAAAAAAAGAATTTTATGTACTAAGCTAAAGAATATGAATGAAGCTTTAGTTGCGTCGCACTCTTGTACTATTATAACAATATTGAACAAATGAATTCACAACTTTAAAACTTCTTTTATGATAAAAAATTATTTTAAAACAGCCCTGAGAATGTTTTGGAAAAACAAAGTGTTTACTGCCATTAATATTATCGGGCTGGCAATTGGTATTAGCGCCGCATTGGTTATTTACCTCATTGTTAATTATGATTTTAGTTTTGACAAGTTTGAAAAAAATGGCGACAGCATTTACCGCGTTGTGTCAAACTATACTTCTGATGGCGAAAGTTATAAAAGTTCCGGTGTTCCGTATCCAATGTGGAATGCTGTACATAATGAAGTTTCAGGTCTTGAGGATGTATCGGCTTTCCGTGTATGGTACGATGATGTGAAAGTAAGCTTGCCCGCTGTAAATAATAATTTGCCAGTAGTTTTTAAAAAACAAACACACATCGTTTTTGCGGATGAAAATTATTTCAAGCTGCTTCAATACAATTGGGTAGCCGGTTCACCAAAAACATCTTTACGGCAACCTTACCAAATTGTATTAACGGAATCTAATGCCAAACTGTATTTTCCTGGTCTCTCTGAAAATGAAATTATAGGTAAAGAACTGTATTTCAATAACACTGTGCGCACAACTGTTACAGGCATTGTAAAAGATATTGATCAAAATACAGATTTTACTTTTAAAACATTTCTTTCAAAAGCTACGCTTGAAACTACCGATTTAAAACCGAATGGATGGGAAGACTGGGGTAATACCAGTTCTTCATCCCAATTATTTATAAAATTGTCGCCGGGGACAACAACAGCAAATATCCAAACTCAAATAACCAATCTTGTTAAGAAATATTATAAGCAGGATCCTAAAGATCATAGTACAACTGTTTATAGCCTGCAACCATTAAGTGATATACATTTCAATGCCGACTATGATAACTTTAATCAGCGGCTTGCACACAAACCAACACTATATGGTTTATTAGCAGTTGCTGCATTCCTGTTGATTTTGGGCTGCATTAACTTCATCAATCTTGCAACTGCGCAAGCTTCGCAGCGAGCAAAAGAAATTGGCATACGTAAAACAATGGGCAGTTCAAAAAACCAATTGATATTCCAGTTTTTGAGCGAGACATTTCTGCTAACGCTGGCTGCCACAATATTATCCACCGGTTTAACGCCTTTACTTTTAAAAGTATTTGCGGGTTTTATTCCGGAAGGTTTGCATTTTAATTTACTGCATCAGCCGGATATGCTTTTGTTTTTACTCTTGCTTGTTCTGGCAGTAGGGTTATCATCCGGCTTTTATCCTTCTCTGGTACTTTCCTCCTATAAACCGGTGCTGGTTTTAAAAAACCAGGCTTATGTCAACACAAGAAAATCCAGAAGTGAATGGTTACGTAAAACACTAACGATATCACAGTTTGTAATTGCACAGGTATTTATTATTGCGACAATCCTTGTAAGTAAACAGATCAGTTATTCGCTCAACAAGGATATGGGTTTTAAAAAAGATGCTATTGTTTATTTCAATACAAATTTTTATGACACCGTAAAAAGCCACAGACCTATATTGATGGCTAAACTGAAAGCCATACCAGAAATAGCAATGGTTAGTTTATCGAGTGACCCGCCGTCAAGCGATGGCTCGTCAAGCATGACCATGAAATACAATGATGGAAAAAAAGAAATTCAAACAGATGTGCAGCTTAAAATCGGGGATACCAATTATCTTAAATTGTATCAAATGAAATTGCTGGCTGGCAATAGCCTTCTACCCACTGATACATTCAACCGTTTTGTTATTAATGAAACCTATGCGCATATGCTTGGGTTTACAAACCCTGAACAGGCGATAGGAAAAAATATTGACTGGCATGGCAACAAACCCATTGTTGCTGTAGTGCAGGACTTTCATCAAAAATCATTACACGAAGTAATAAAGCCTCTAATAATAACCAACGACGCATCGAGTGAGTTTACATTTAATATAGCACTGCAGCCCCAAAGTGCAGAAGGTACCACATGGAAAACAGCTATTGCCAAAATACAAAAGGCATTTAAGGAAGTGTATCCTGAAGATGATTTTGAGTACAGGTTCCTCGATGACAGTATTGCAAAATATTATACGGCTGAACAAAACATTTCGCAGTTACTAATATGGGCAACCGGTCTCGCTGTTTTTATCAGTTGTCTTGGTTTACTGGGGTTAGTTATTTATACCACTAATCAAAGAACAAAAGAAATAGGCATTAGAAAAGTTGTAGGCGCTACCGCTGTACAAATTATTTCCCTGCTATCTAAAGATTTTTTAAAACTAGTTATTGTCGCATTCATTATTGCAGTACCGGTTGCATGGTGGGGTACAAATACCTGGCTGCAAAATTTCGCTTACAGAACAGGTTTAAGCTGGTGGATATTTTTAGCAGGAGGAATGATTATGTTGCTAATGGCGCTGCTAATTCTTTTCATAAGAACCTTTAAAGCAGCAATGGCAAACCCGGTGAAGAGTTTGAGAACTGAATGATATTTTTTTTAAATAATAATTATTAAACTTTTGATAGATGAAAAAAACAAATAAGCTAAACATGATTTTTGTCATCACAGCTTTGTATATAAGTCAAATTTGTTTTGGTCAGCAATCCACTTACACACCTGACTTATCTGCTGTAAATGACAGCACAAAATGGGGAAATTTTAATAGAGATGTCAGGTTTGATAGTGTAGTAATTTTTAATGCTAAAGCAGATGAAGGACCTGTATGGTTGAAAAATTATTCATTTACCAACGGCAAAATAGAAGTTGATTTGAAAGGAAAAAATCTGTAAGGTCAAAGTTTTGTAGGTATTGCTTTTCATCTTATTGACAGCAAAACTTTTGATGCAATATATTTCAGACCTTTTAATTTTTTCAATCCTGAAAGAAATACGCATTCGGTTCAATATATTTCCATGCCCGACCAAACCCGGTGAAGAGTTTGAGAACAGAGTGAATGTCTGAACGGGGATTTGGGTGGATTTGAAAGATTATGAAGAAATTTTGTAACTATTCAGTACCCAATTTAGCAATAAGGGATAAAGCATTCAAAACATTTTGTCCGGATTTAATAGTAGTATCAATAACCGACCTCAAAATGGCAAAGCCACCTACTCCCCGGTCTGATTTAAACTGACCAG
>WNGE01003381.1_pt1 | contig 24692 bp, 20 predicted proteins | sample 5400651 | NCBI WGS metagenome assembly WNGE01 (sample SAMN13153370, study PRJNA577476) | soil metagenome | isolation source: 60 cm soil or saprolite under grassland replicate 2 | place: USA:California | collected 2016-06-15
GCTAATTGTCGGACAATTGTCATCTTCAATTCTCTGCTATGAACTCTTCCGCTCATCAGTTTTCTCCTTCGGCATACTCATTTCCCAGTATACCATGTTTTTGACTTGATGGGCGGTCTGGTCACTTGGGTTCACTCCAGGGGATTCTCTTTCCAGCAGAAGCAGCCATTGAGAAATTGATTGCCCAGGTGCGTCCCCAAGCAGAACAGCAGGTGTTTTCCGCGATCACGCGCCAGCTCACCTCCACCCAGATGCAGGCACTAGAGAACCTGTTGCTCCGTGAACAGGGCAAACGGGGATCAACGTTGGCCTGGCTCAAAGAACCGGCGGTGAAAGCCTCGCCGCCCGCGATCAAGATGCTGATCAGCAAACTGGAAACCGTCCGCCAACTCCAGGTGAGTTCCATTGATCTCTCCGCGCTCAACCGCAATCGCGTGCGGGGTCTCTCCCACCTCGGTGAGAAATATCATCGGGACTCGCTGCTGCGTTTTTCGGAGCAGAAAGAGGTAGGACTAGGATCACTGTAAAATCCTATCACAAAGCAATTTGTTATATTTTGAGAATGCTCCTTTCAATGCAAACACCGCTGAGGGAAGGCCTCTCCTCTCATCTGGGGAAGGGCCCATGGATTGGATGGAGCCAATTTAAGAGACTCACAGATCTGTGTCGAAAGAGCCCACGTGTCAGCCTCGCGGCGCCTGCTGCACGCGCTGGTGAGGCGCGGCACAGGTGAGCGGCGATCAGCTGCTCAATCGACTCTGTCGCTCTCGTGCCCTCACACCCAACAAAACCTTCACCGACCCCTGGCTTTGTTGCTGTGGCACGCGCACGACCTACGTCAATTCGAGGAGCAATCCCGCCACCTCCTGTGGCGCCGTCACCATGGCATCGTGGCCAGTTGTCAGCTCGCGGTAGCGCCACCCTGGGGTGGTTCGGGCCGCCTCTGCAAAGCGATCGAACGCGGGACTGTGGTTCTGCAGACAGCGGATGTAGGTGCGCGGCAGCGCCTCGGCCGCGGGATTGGTGCGCCGCACCGGGTCGATGAATATCTTGAACGGCGTCGGGCCGAGGCGCTCCACCATCCACCGGCGGTCGGCCTCGTCGCTCACGCCCCAGACGTCGCGCAGGAATTCGTCCCACGGGACCGGCTGCAGGCTCGGGACCAGCCAGCCGTAACCCTCGGTGCGCACGCGCGCCTCCCAAGGCTCGCGTGGGAAGTTGGCCAGGTCGATCGTCGCCTGGCCATCTTGGGGCACGAAGGCGTCCAGGTACACCAGGTGCGCGTGCCGCTCCGGCACGCGCTCAGCCACGGCGGTGATCAGCGTGCCTCCGTTGCTATGCCCGACGAGGATCACCCCGCGCAAGTCCTCATAGGTGAGGACGTTCACGACGTCGCGGACGTGGGTTTCTAGGCCAATGAGCGGGTGAGCCAGGTGGGAGCGCTCACCCACCCCGGTGAGCGTGGGGGTGAACACCTGGTGGGAAGCCTCGCGTAAGAGCGGGGTGACTTTCTTCCAACACCACCCGCCATGCCAAGCACCATGGATGAGGAGAAAAGTTGCCATGTGATTACCTCCCTGTTCGGAGCCTCATCGGCACACTAGCTTATGTAGCGCTACCCCAGTAAGTGAGCCCGCTTGCTTCGATCCGAAGCCTGGACGCGCGCACAAGTGAGCAGACATGCGCCGCGTCCTGGACAGTTTGCGACTGATTTACTTCTGTAGCAGCGATTCGGCTGGCTGAACCGTGGTGATCGGGTCGGCGTGGCGATGCACCACCTTCCAGGTGCCGTCTTCAGGCCGAAAGATCGTCGTCACCCGCAGAGCGAATGGGGTGATCTCCTCCCTTCCGCCAACCTTGGCCTTGACCCGCTCTATCCACACCAGGTAGGCCAGTTCAGGAGTGACGTACTTCGCGACGATATCGTAGCCAACTTTCTCGCCCTCTCTGAGCTGCGATGCGTTACGCTCCATCGTCGCCGCCACCTGCTCCCATCCACGCACAGGTGGGCCAAGGGGGTTCGCGAGGGTGACGTCTTCCCGATGGGAGAACAGCATCTTGTTGGGCTCAGGGTTCCCCTTCACAAACTCCCCGAGCGCTCGCTGATAGTGTTCAACGGCTTCGTCAAAATCGGTTGTACTCATGAGCTCGCATCTCCTTCATGCTCTGAACTGCGGTGAGCAAGCCTCAGGAGTCGCTCCGCGTTCAGATGACTGATCTTCTCTTTATCCGCCGGGCTGACGGAGGCGTGATCCAGAAAGGCTCGCCCCTGCTCATTCGTACTGAGGGGATAATCGACCGCGAACAGGATGCGGTCGGCCCCCATCACCTGCATGGCGAGCAAGAGTGGCGGATCGGTGAAGAAGCCACTGGTGGTAATATGGAAGTTGCGCAAAAAGTACGCCGGCACCGGCTGCTGTAACTGCTTGACCATGGGCGTGAGTATGTCATTGATGCGTGCAAGCATAAACGGGATCATCTCTCCCATATGCCCGATGATGATCTGTAAGGTTGGCAAGCGATCGAACACCCCGGCCACGATCAGCCGCAGCGCATGCAGACCCACCTCAGAGTGCCAGCCCCAGCCGGAAGTCGCTAAGACAAGGCCCACCGCCGGGTCCAGGCCGGTATAATAGGCCTCTCGCACCGATGCAGGTGGCAACGTAGGATGAAGATAGATCGGCACGGAGAGCGCGGCGGCCCGCTCCAGGACGGGCAGGAAGGCAGGATCGTCCAAAAAGCGTCCGTTCGTCGTGCCGAAGATCATCGCGCCTTTCAATCCCAGCGAGCGCACCACTCGTTCGAGTTCATCGGCGGCGGCCTCTGGCTTCGTCATCGGTAGGGTAGCAAACCCGGCGAAACGATCGGGATGAACGGCACAGGCCTCGGCTAATTGATCGTTCGCCTCCCGTGCCAGCTGCACCCCCTCGTCCCCAGGACGCGGCGCGACGGCTGACCCGATGTCGGAGATTACCTGGAGATCGATCCCGCTCGTGTCCATGTCCTGCAACCGCAAGGTATCTAGATCAGCAAGCTTGACCTGTCGTTCTGCTGTTATCCTTGGCGTTGGCGGCAAGGCGCCTCCCTGGTTTGAGGCGTGTCTCTGCATGACTTCTCTGAATCCCCTGGAAAGAAAGTGTTCTTCGATCGCAATGGTTCTCATGCCGGCTCCTTTTCCTCTCATTCCTTTTTGGAAAATTCTTCAACACTTTTTGAGGTGCGCTCCTCACCACACTCAATCCGGGCGAGAGGCGTGGAGCGACGATCAGGCCAGCAGGGCCGGGATGACCTGCTGCGCCAGCAGATTGAGGGTCTCTACGTCGTTACCAGGGATGCTGCACAGGAAATACTGGAAGCCGACGTCGACCAGCGCCTGCAACCGCTGGATAGCCTCGCCAGGCGTTGTCGCCAACACGGTTTGCTCCAAGAAGGCGAGGGCCTCCTTGGGGAAGCGATCCAGCTTCGTCTGGACCCCCGCCTCCGTCTCGGCTAGGATCAGCGGGCTGAACTGCGTCGCGCGGAGGATCGACCCGTAAGGACGGCCAGCCTCCTCACAGCGGCGCTGCAAGACCTGGAACTTGTGGCCGGCGTCAGCGGGCGTGTAGGCACCCCCGGCCCAACTCGCCCCGGCCATGCTTGACATATCGGCTGACTCGGCGACGTAGCGCAGGGTGGTGCGCTCGCCCCCGCCTGCGATGAGCAGCGGGATGTAGGGCTGCTGGACCGGAGGCGGCCGCAGCACGGCCCCGTCGGCCCGGTAGTGTTTTCCAGCAAACGTGACCGTCTCCCCACGCAGCAGCGGGCGGATGATCCGAATGGCCTCCTCCAAGGCCGCCTGGCGCTCCTGGATCGTTGGGTAGGCGAGCCCCAATTGCTGGAACTCACGGGGCTGATCGCCGCTGCCGAGCCCGAGCACCAGACGACCGTTTGAGATAGCGTCGATGTCGGCGGCCATCCGGGCCAAGAGGACCGGGGGCCGATAGGCAACGCAGCTCACCTGTGTCCCGAGCCGGATGGTCCGTGTCACCGCGGCCACCGCGGCTAAGGTCATCCAACCATCGTGGCCGAGCATGGGATGATCGATGCGCCAGAAGGAATCGAAGCCCAACCCTTCGGCCATCTGGGCGAGATCACGCATCTCGGGCCAGCTCAGTTGGGCTGCAATGATGCCAAAGCGGATCCGTTGTGCCCCACCGCTCGCCCAAGGATGCACACTCGAATCGAGGGTGAGGTTATCTTGTGCTGACATGTCTCCAGCCTTCCTTTCTGTCTTTAACCACTTGCTCACCTGACACGATCAGGCTCACCACAGCGGCGCAATGAACTCGGAGTCGTGGCGGGCCACCACCTGAGGGATCTCGTCGGGGCGTGCCCGACCCAACTCTTCCAACATGACCAAGCCCTCGCCTGGCGCGACTATGGCCAGGAGCCGAGCCTCAGCAGAACTCGTATTCTTGAACCCATGGACACCGCCTGGCGGGACGAAGATGTATGAGCCCCTGGCAGCCAGCACCTGCCGCTCGCCGAGTCGAAACGTCACCTCGCCCTCCAGGACGTAAAAGGCCTCCTCGTACGAACGATGGCGGTGAATGAAGGCACCAGCCCCGGGAGGCAGACCGATTTCTAACAGGGCGAGTTGCTGACTACCTGAGGCGGGACCAATCTTGGCCGTGAGGCGGTTGGGGCCAAGCCCGAACGGGATCTCTCGCCCCTCACCCGGTGCGACGACGAATCCCTGAGCTTCGTGAGACATGGCGACCTCCTTTCTCTTCTCTCATACAAAGTTCCAACCAATAGGCAATCCTGGCGTGATAGCTCCTGCAATTGCCAGGAGCGGCCTACGGCTGTATCTCCCCGCGATGCACTCTGGCCAACAAACTTATCCATGCGAGGACTTGCGGCATCGAAGCAGGCAGGACAAACACGATCATCCATCTTGTGCCTCCTTCTCTCCTGCCTTCCCAAGATGCACCCCAAGCCAGGATGGTCTTGGGTGAGCGCCTCGCGTGTCTCATCGAGACGTTCTTCCAGCACGAGGAAGAGGCTCGATGACTCCTCAGGCCAGTGCCGCTTGCTGGACCGCTTGCAGCGCCGCCGCGTAGTCTGGCTCACGCCGCTGATCGACAACGTACTCGGCGTAGGCGATGCGGTCGACTCGATCAAGCACAAAGACCGCCCGCGTGAGCTGTCGCCACTCTTTGAGCCACACGCCATAGTCCCGCCCGAACTGGTCACCGCGATAGGCGGAGAGCAGCTGGTGCAACACGCCCTCGCTCTCCTGGAAGCGCGCTTGCACCTGCGGCGGGTCCATGCTCACGGTATAGAGGCATGCATCTGGTGGCAACCAGACACGAAGCGTTTCCCACTGCTTGATCACCTGTTGGCAGAAAGGCGCCGCCAGGCTGTTCACCACGCCCAGCAGACGGACTTGCCCACTTGAGTCCGCCAGGCAGATGGTGCGCACGACCAGATCCGCCAGATCCAGGTAATCGAGCCGAAAGTCGGGGGCGGGGTCGCCTGCCTGCATCTGCCTGCCTTTGACCGTGAGCGGTTCATCGAAAGCTCCTGCTTCCTCCCTGCGTTCGTCCATGGGATCTTGCTCCTCGCTCTCGTTTGGACTTCAGCACTTCTCTTCACAAGTGTAATGCATCATGGCGGAGAATGCGCCGTCAGAACTGAGGGATGTTCCCGCAAGAGGAGCAGGTCCTCGGTTTGGGGTCCCCTCAATTGTGAGGGGGAAGGGTTACTGGTGAGAGGAGACGAAGGAGAAAACAGGCGGCGAGGGATGGGTGTGTGGAAGGGAGGAAGACAGTCGGATGAGGCGCGTCTCAGACCAGGCGGTGTTCCAGAGCATAGCGGGTCGCCGCGGCTCTGGAGGAGACTCCTAGCTTGCTATAGATCGAGCGCACATGGAAATTGACGGTCACGACCCCGATGACGAGCTGCTCAGCAATCTGCGCGCTGGTCAAGCCCTGTGCAAGCAAGCGCAGCACTTCCACCTCGCGGGCGGTCAGACCATCGGGAGGTGACGTGTCCCTGGGTGGTGAGGGCTTGTTCTGCTGTCATGGTGCGGCCCTCTTCCCAGGCGCGAGCCACCGCCTGCTCTCCCAGGTGCGTGCGCACGGAAGCCAGGGTGACCTCGTGCAGGGCTTGCAAAAATGATGGCAGAGGCATTCCGATGGTTTCACGCAGTCTCTGGGCTGCACTCAGGCACCAGACTGCCCACACTGGCTCTCCCTGCGCTGCCATCACGGCCGCGACTCCCTCCAGACCTTGGGCGATACTTCCCTTGTGGTCCAGCTCAAGGGAGATCTGCAAGCTTTCCTCAAGCCTCGCACGAGCCGCGGCAGCGTCGCCTTGACTCAACGCGATGAGCCCCTGGCTCCGGTAGACCGAAGCAGTACGTCCGCGCTCCCCCGCCTCTTTGAAGACCACCAGGCTCTCCTCTAAGAGCGAGCAAGCCCTGGCCACATCCCCTTGCAGCCAGGTGACCAGGCCCAGCAAGTTGCTCGATTGGCCGATGGCGCGCTTATAGCCGACGTTCCTGGAGATGACGAGGCTTTCCTCAAGCCGTGCCTGTGCTCGTGCCAGCTCCCCCTGATACAGCAGCACATGTCCCAGCTGCGCCAGTGACTGCGCATGGTTCTGGACGTCGCCTCTCTCCCGCGAGAGCAGCAGGCTCTCCTCCAGCAGCGCCTGCGCGCGTGTGTACTCGCCTTGATAAATCAGGACCGTGGCCAAGATCTGGAGGGCAAACACCCTGACTCCGGTGTCGCCCGCCTCCAGGGCCTGCTGCAAGCTTTCCTCGAGCCTCGTGCGTGCCTGGGCATAGGTGCCCCGCATCATGGCCATATACCCCAGCATGGCAAGGCAGAGCGCGCTGCCCCGGCGATCCCCCAGCTCTCGGTACAGCGCCAACCCCTCTCCACACAAGGCCTCTGCCTGGCCGGAGTCATCCTGTGCGGTCGCTAACGCACCAACACCTAGGAGGGCTTTCGCTCGCCAAGCTGATCCCCCCTGTTCGCTCCCCTCCAGGGCCCGCTCGAGCCAGTGCCGTCCTTCGCTCACATGACCATGGACGAGCCAGAAGCGCCACAAGGCTGCGGCCAGGCGCAGGGCAAGCTCCCTGCTCTCTCCAGCTGAGCCTTGCTCCACCAGAAAGGTCAGCGCAGCCCGCAGGTTGTCATGCTCCCGCTCGAGTCGTTGGAACCAGCCGAGCTGCTCGTGGCCGTCGAGCTGTGGCTCGGCCTGCTCTGCCAGTGCCAGGTAGTACGCAGCGTGCGCCTGGCGCGTGGCGTGCGCTTCTCCGCCTGAGGCAAGCCTCTCCAGTCCATACTCGCGGATCGTCTCCAGCAGCAGCAGGCGGGGCTCCTCATCCCCTTGCGCAGGCTGTTGCAGCAGGCTCTTATTCAGGAGCGATGCCGCCCTGTCGAACACCCTGACCGGCTCATCCCCAAGCGCCTCACAGACGGCCTCGACGGCTGCGAGGGTGGCACCACCGGCGAAGACGGACATCCGCTGGAACAGGTGCTGCTCCTCTTGGGTGAGCAGGGAATACGACCAGGCCAGCGTGTTGCGCAAGGTCCGCTGGCGAAGCGGAAGATCGCGTGCGCCTCCCGTCAAGACGGGCAGTCGACGATCCAACCGGGCGAGCAGTGCCTGCGGCGCAAGTAGCTTGACGCGCGCTGCCGCCAGCTCGATGGCCAGCGGCAACCCATCCAGGCGCACACAGATCGAGGCGATGGTCGCCGCATTGTCAGCAGTCACGTGAAAATCAGCTCGGACGGCCTGTGCCCGTTGGAGGAACAGGTCCACCGCGGGAACGTGGATGAGCGAGCGGTCGTCTGGGAGACGCTTGGGGTCTGGGAGCGCCAGGGGCAGGACGGCAAATTGGTGTTCGCCACGCAGGCGCAACACCTCGCGGCTGGTGACCAGGAGCTTGAGAGCAGGGCACGCTTCTAAGAGCTCTGCCAGCAGTGGTGCCGCCGTGAGGACGTGTTCAAAGTTGTCCAGGAGCAGGAGCCGGTGCTTGGCGTGCAGAGAGGTCCTGAGCAGGTCCAGCAACGACTGCGATCCGCTCTCCATCAATGCCATGCTATGAGCGATGGTAGGCATGACAAAGGCGGGATCGCTGAGGGGAGCGAGCGAGATAAAGTAAACGCCATCCGCGAAGTCGTGCATTAGTTCCCGAGCGACCTCGAGCGCCAGGCGCGTTTTGCCCACGCCAGCGGTGCCGGTGAGGGTGAGCAGGCGCACCTCTGAACGTTGGAGCAGGGTGCAGAGAGCCGCTCGCTCCTGCTCACGGCCAATGAGCGTGGTGAGCGGAATCGGCAGTTCGGAGGAGGGCCTCTTGCTCGCACGGCCCTCTTCTTGCACGTCAAGCGACTCAGCATCGTCACGTGCTCCAGCCAGCACTGCTGCAATGGCATGCAAACGTTCCAGCGTCAGGTCCTGCGACTTCCCCAGATAGGCACGGTACAGTTTGCCATCGCGCTTGCGATAGGCTTTCCAATACAGCTCACCACCAGAGAGCTTGGGCTCTTTGCGAGCGGTAAAGGTGCCCATGTTCCCGCTAAAGGCAAACGTCGAGACTTCCTCCAGCCAGGCATACCAGGTGGGTGTCCCCACACGAATCTGGCGGGCGTCGGCGTCCATGGACCCGGTGACTATCCCGCCTCGCACGACCGGTGTCGTTCGCGCCATGGTCTGACCGCTCCTTTTCTGGAAAAGTTCCCTACCTCATGACGAGTACCGTAGGGAACTTTGGAGAACGTTTCCCTTTTAGTAGTCCACCCGCAACTCTTCCATCGCCCGCTCACGATCCTCGATGGAAGGCAAACTGTAGCGGCGTGTGGTCTCTAGCCGTTTATGTCCAGCGATCTCAGCAACTAGCACCAGATCATTTCCGCCGCGGACAAGATTAGTCAGGCAAGTGTGACGTAGCACATGGGCTGAGAGTTCCAAGCGTGCATCGACTCCTATTCGACGAATAACCAGATCAATCGCTCGAGCAGAGAGCCGTTTCCCTGATGCGTTGAGAAAGAACGCCGTATCGGAGGTCTGCGAGAACCGTTTGTTCCGCTCCTTGAGCCAGACTCTAAGCGCCTCACGTACCTCTGCATTCAGCGGCACTTCGCGGTAAGTATCCCCTTTGCCAGAGCGGATGATAACCACTCCCTTACGAGCGGAGACTCGAACATCATCCAGATCGAGCGCCACACATTCTCCAAGGCGGATAGCAGTGTAGAAGAGAAGTTGTGTGATGGCCTTGTCGCGGGCAGAGGACGTTCGCTCAATCGCACGCAACACGGCTTTTTGTTCTTCTGGTTTGAGCGCGCGAGGAGCCTGTGTCGGCAGGCTTTCACGTTGGACGTGTGGCCGATCATTCCCGATAAACTGGTAGAAATGGTCAATGGCCGCCAGTGCAAGATTGACTGAGGTGGGTTTGGCCTGACGTTCGATTTTCAAATAGGTTTTGTAATCCCGGACGATGTAGTCGCGAACAAAGGGCGTGTACAACGGGTCATCTGTGGTTGAGGGGCGCTGCGCAAGATAGGCCCCATACTGATGGACCTGGAGCCGATAGGCCGTGCGCGTTTTTGCAGCCAGCGGCTGCCGGTCCAACCAAGCATCGTATGCGGTGAGGGTCTGTTCCAGGGTCTCCGTCATTGCCGCTCCTTATTAGTGGAAGTGCTTCTGGCTTTCTATCAGTCGCCACATTTCGTGTTAGTAGAAGTATATCACAGCTTCGACTTCCATTAACAAGTATTAGTCGCAGTCACAGAGGATTTTTGCATCAACATCTTAAGATGGTGGATCTGCGCTACCTCAGAGAAGACATCATTCCTAGCAGTGTGCTCTTCACTTGCTCTCTACCCATTGCTCCCTTTAGGATGCAGTATTGACCCACCTCTATGGCTCACGCATGGGCCGTAGCACTTTCTGTGGGCAGGAGGAACTGGTTCATGTCATCCATTGAACGAACAGCCTATCCCCGCTTTACTCGCGCTCCCTCGGTCAAAGAGTTGCGTGAGATCTATACGCCCACCCCTACTGATGTGGCCTTTGTGGCCATAAAAGCGCGCGGGCCAGCCCAGAAGTTTGCGCTGATGATCTTGCTCAAAGTCTATCAGCGTCTCCATTATTTTCCAGATCCCCAAAGCATTCCGGGAGCCGTGATCAGTCATATCCGTGCGGTCATGAAGTTGCCCGATGATCTGGTCCCCGATATTTCCCCGGCGACCCTCTATCGCTATTACGGGGCGCTGCGGGAGCACCTGGAACTGGAGAGCCAGGGCAAACACGTTCGACACGTCGCCGCACAGGCGATGCATACCGCCGCACAGACGATGGAGAACCCGGCCGATCTCATCAATGCCGCTATCGAGACACTGCTCGTCGAACACGGTGAGCTTCCCGCTTTTAGCACGCTGGATCGCATGGCTGGGCGCATTCGTCGTCTCGTGAATAGAGGCATCTATCAGACCGTGCTTGCTCGGATCTCTGAAGCAGAACAACAGGCATTGTCGCGTTTGCTTGAACAAGATGGAGTGTCTCCGTTCACCGCCTTCGACCGGATCAAAGATGCTCCCAAATCAGCCACCCTCACTCATCTGGATGAGTGGCTCTCTCGCCTGACCTGGCTCCAGTCCTGGGGATCGATGGATCCCTTCCTTGAGGGGATGCGTTCCTCTAAGATCACCCATCTGGCACAAGAAGCGCGGAGTTTGTATCCGTCGGATCTCCTGGATTTCTCTGCTCCCAGGCGATTGACCCTTCTCGCCTGTCTGATTGCTCAAGCGACCATCTCAACCAGGGACGAGATCATTCAGATGTTTCTCAAACGTATGAGCAAACTCACTGAGAAGGCGAAACAAGAGCTTGAACGCCTCCGTGAAGAGGAGCGGGCGATTACTGAGCATTTGGTCGAGGTGCTAGCGGATGTCGTGCAAGCCAGTACCGACGCACAAAACCCAGCCGATCGGGGCACACACGTACGCGCCATCCTGGACAAAGAAGGGGGTGAAGCGTTGCTCTTAGAACAGTGTGAGTTGGTGAGTGCCCATCACGGCGATCGGTATCAGCCCTTTGTGAAGAAATTCTATGGAAGTCACCGCAAAGCCCTGTTCCGTGTGATCAAAACGCTGGATTTGCGCTCGACGACGTCCGATCAGCGGCTTATTGATGCTATGAATTTCATCATTACCAACGAACACAATCCCAAGCAGTATCTGGAAGCACCCCTTGATCTTTCGTTTGCCAGCAAGAAGTGGCAGCGTACGGTCCTGGTGAAACGCAAAGGGAAAAGCTGGTTCCGACGGCAACACCTGGAAACGTGTGTCTTTTCCTCGCTGGCCGACGAACTCAAAACAGGCGATATCTGCTGTCTCGGGTCAGAACAGTTCGCCGATTATCGTGATCAGCTTCTTCCCTGGTCGGAGTGCGAGCCCAGAGTCGCCGCCTATTGTCACCAGCTGGGTCTTCCAGCAACAGCCAAAGGGTTGGTCGAACATTTGCGCACCTGGTTGACAGAGATCGCGGCCGAAGTCGATCGAACCAGGCCAGGCAATCAGGAACTCATGATTAATGAGAAGGGAGAACCATCGCTCAAGAGACTCAAGGCCAAAGCACAGCCTGCCGGACTCCTGCAATTAGAAGAAGCATTACACGAGAAAATTCCAGAGCGGCACCTGCTTGATGTGGTTGTCCGTATGGAGCGTCTGACGGGCTTTGGCCGCCATCTCGGTCCTCTTTCAGGCAATGAACCGAAAATGGATGATGCACGGGTTCGGCAATTATTGGCCCTTTTCGCGTATGGGACGAATCTCGGCCCCCACCAGATGGCAAGACACCTGCGAGGGACACTCGATGCCGATCAGATTGCGCACATCAATCGGCGTCATATCACGGCGGAAAAGCTCGATGCGGCCCTGCGCGATGTGAAAAACTGCTTCAATCGCTACACCCTTCCCCACTATTGGGGTGAAGAGAAACGGGCGGCCTCCGATGGAACACAATATGAGCTGGCGGAAGAGAATCTGCTTGCAGAGAAGCATATTCGTTATGGAGGTTTCGGGGGCATTGCCTATCATCATGTGAGCGACATGTATATCCTGTTATTCAGCCACTTTATTGGATGTGGTGTACATGAGGCCATTTACCTGCTCGATGGGCTGATACGCAATCGCTCGGACATCAAGCCCTCGGTGATTCATGCCGATACTCATGGGCAAAACTTGCCGGTGTTTGGACTGTCATTCTTATTGGGGATTGAGCTGATGCCACGCATCCGTAACTGGAAGGATCTCAAGTTCTATCGCCCCTCCAAAGAGGTCGTCTACGAGCATATCGATTCCCTCTTTCACGACAACGTCGTTGACTGGGACTTGATTGAGACCCACTGGCAAGACTTGTTCCAGGTGGTCATCTCGATTCAGGAAGGGCGCGTGTTGCCATCGATGCTTTTGCGCAAGTTGGGTACCTCTAGCCACAAAAACCGCCTCTACCAGGCATTTTATGCGCTGGGGTGTGTGGTACGTACAGTCTTTTTGCTGACGATGATTTCCGATGTGAAACTGCGTGAAGTGATTCACCGAGCAACCAATAAAATGGAACAATACAACGCCCTTGAGGATTGGGTACGATTTGCGAAAGGAGGGGTCATGTATGAGCATGCATTTGACGAACAGGAAAAACAGGTAAAATACACAGGGCTCTTAACGAGCTGCGTCATTTTGGACAACACGGTCGAGATCAGTGCAGCGCTCAATACCCTCGCGAGCGAGGGATATCTTCTCACCATTGACGAAGTAGCAGCACTCTCACCGTATCAGACAAGACACATTAAGCGCTTTGGCAACTATGAGATCGATTTTGAAGCCGTTCCCACACTCAATGCCGATGATCTGACCTTCACCCTTGAGCCACTCCCGTCTCCAGAGGCTATCGAAGCCATTCAAGAGAACTGAATACCCGACGAGCAAACACTATCCAAAGGGAAAACTCCTGCCAAGTGCTCTGGCGGGAGTTCTTTCTCTCTCAGAAATTAGAACAAAAGTGCGTTGTGATAGATTTTTACAGTGATCCTAGTCCTACCTCAGAAACGAGCGGCGCTGCTCGTCTGCTACCTCCAGGATCTCCAGCAAGAGTTATTGGATCGGCTGCTCATCTCGTTCACCGATTTGCTGGTGGGCATCTTCCGACGCACTGAGAGCAAAGAACAGTCACACCACATGACGCATGGCAAGGCGCTCACCCAGCATGTCCACACGCTGCGCAAGATCGCCAAGGTCGTGCTTGATCCCACCGTCCCCGATGACCAGGTACGTCCGCAGATCTTCGCCGTCGTTCCACAGACCCAATTACAGGAAGTGTATGATGATTCGGGAGCCAAAGCCCGTCCAGAGGATGGACAAGCCTTTGATTTGCTGCTCAAGCATTATACCTTTCTTCGCCAATTCTTACCGGACCTGCTCAGAGCCTTGGAGTTTACCGGGACCAGCGCAGCGAAACCCGTCGTTCAAGCCATCGCTGAGCTAAAACGAATGGACGCCGAAGGAAAGCGCACACTACCCGCTCATGCTCCGCTGGACTTTTTGCCTGCCGACTGGCGCACCGCTGTTGAGACTGCCAATGCCTCGAAAAACCCGAAGGAGCGGCGCACAGCCAAACACCTGTGGGAACTGGGCCTGGCGGAGCAGATGCGCAAGCTCCTGCGTTCTTCAGACCTCTCCGTGCCAGGCAGTCGCCAGCACAAGGTCTGGACCTCGTATTTGCACTCGGAAACCGCCTGGGCCGAGCGCAAAAGCAGCTGGTTTGCCCGCCATCCTGCACACCAGGACGCCAATGCCTATCTCGATGCCCTGGAAGAGCGTTACCAGATAACCTTACGCACGGTGCTGGCTGAGTGGGACACCAACGACTTTGCCGAGATTGTCATGAAAAATGGCAAGGCGACCCTTGATCTCTCCAAAGATGAAAAGCTGGTGCTGCCTGCCACCGTCGAACCCCTGCGCGCAGCCATTCTCGAGTTGATGCCCCATGCTCGCCTCGCTGACGTCTTTTTGGAGGTGGAAGATTGGACCGGCTTCCGCGAGGACTTTGTCCATCTTAACGAGCGGCAGAATACCGCGAAGCGTGACCCACGCACCGATCTGGCGCTGTTTGCCGCCATCCTGGCACATGGCCTCAATCTGCCACTGACCACGATGGCCGAGTCCACAGAAATCCCCTACCACGAGATGACCCATGCCTCCGACTGGTATCTGCGCGAAGAGAACGTGCGGCCAGCCATCACCAGAGTGGTCGACTACCACCATGGTTTGGCCTTGGCCTCAGCCTTCGGTCCAGGCACCACCGCCATGTCTGATGGCATTCGCTTTGAGGTCGCGGCCCGCTCCCTGCACGCGCAGTATCATCCCCGGCATTTTGGTCCCCGGCGTGGAGTGACGCTGCACGATATGATTAGTGACCAATACTCCCACCCCTACATCCAGATTATTCCTCCGCATATGCGCGAGGCCCACGCGGCGCTTGATGCCATGCTGCACCACGAGACAGAGTTGCCCATTGAGGAAATGATGGTGGATACCGCAGGGTTTACGGAACTCATGTATGCCCTGTATGACCTCCAGGGTTTCAAGCTCTCGCCACGGATTCGCGATCTGGGCGACCACTGCCTCTATCCGCTGGCCAGTATCACCGACTACGGCGTCTTAAAGCCGGTCTTCCGGGGACCGACCATCCGGCGGGACTTGATTGAGCGCTGTTGGGACGATATGCATCGCATTTCCGCCTCCCTCAAAGATGGCACGGTCACTGCCGTCCTGCTCACGAGCAAGTTACAGGCCCTCGACAACAAGAACTTGATCCATCGTGGACTGGAGGAATACGGACGCATCCTGTACACCATGGATGTGCTCACGTTTCTCTCGGACCAACCTCATCGGCGTAAGGTGGGGCGTATGCTCAATAAAGGAGAGGCCGTCCATAGCCTGGCCCGCGACGTCGCCTATGGACAGCGCGGGGTGCTCACCGATCGTGATTTTGCCAGTCAACTCAACCGCGCAACCTGCCTGAGTCTTTTGCTGAACATCATCGCAGCCTGGAATACCTGCTACATGCAGGCAGCGCTCGACCACCTACGAGCCACCGGCTATCCCGTCCAGGAGAGTGATCTGGAGCATCTCTCGCCGATTACCTCAGCCCACATCAATGTCCATGGCTCGCATCACCTCGACTTACTGGCCCCTAAAAAGCGCAAAGGACAACTGCGTCCCTTACGGACGACCCCTCCGCTGTTCTAACAAGGCTGCCAGGAGCCTTAGCGTTGTGGATAACTCACACTCTGGGGAGTTGGGAGGGCTTAGCGTTGTAAATTTCTCGCGCGGGCCTAATAGGCCAGAAAGAACTTCCAGCCTTCAAGCGAGAGCTAGCCAAAGGTGTCAATTACAACATTCGGCGTCGTCCTTTTGGTACTGTTCCATGTCGTGTTATTTGAATGGTTCCGCTTGGAAATCTGCGGGTGACGACAGAAAACAGGTGAGGAAGCACAACACCGAATGCTGGAATTGACAGGACGGGCCTCAGTGATTTCCACCGTGGGATGAGGCATGCTTCTGCGTTGGAGGAGCGAGTCGTGTCAACATGATTATGCTCACGATGGCCGCAACACCGTGCAAACCCATCATCGCGGCGACCTCTGGGATCGTCGTATCTGCTTCGAAAGCGATTGGATCGCTCAAGATCAGCACATCGGGGATGAGCGAGATGAACAAGGCGATCACCGCAATCACCGTGTAGACCCGCACCGCCCTTCTGCTGAAACGCCTTACCAGGGCATACACCCCACAGGCCAGCACCACACCTACGACGGTCATCAAGATCACCGATTGCCACGCCAGCGGCTCAAATGTGGTTGAGAGCGGCAGGAGAGCGAAGGCTATCGCACGTACGATGAGATTGGCAATGGTGGCAGCAATGATGGTGAGCAAGCTGACCAACCAGAGCGAGATGCTTCCTGTTCTCTGCATTCCCCTTAGCTCGTTTTGCAACGTGGTTTGTTCCATTTTTTGATTCCTTTCCATTGAATGAAGATCATACGAGCTGACAACGAGATGACTGTATTACGCTACTAAGAGACACCCGTTTGCCAGAGGCAGGGGCACTGCTTGCCTTTCGACACCACGCGTGCCAGTGCCGCTGCCTCTCTCGCTCATTCCAGCACGTCTTCTCTCATTGCTTGACTGGTTGGTACGAGAGCACAATGATGCCTGAACTGAACGTCCTGGTATCAACCAGTCTGAGCACCTTCTTCTCGCTCCCGTCCCTGAAGAGACGCTTTCCGCTCCCCAGGAGAACAGGATGGACCATGAGCCGGTACTCATCGATGAGGTCGTATTGCATCAACGTGTGGACCAGCTGGCCACTGCCGAACACCAACAGGTCCTGACCGTTCTCCTGCTTGAGCCTGGAAACTGCTTCTGCGGTATGGTCCTTGATCAGGCTGGCATTCCACGTCACCTCAGAGAGGGTCGTGGAAACCACGTACTTGGGCAGGCTGTTCATGCGCTCGCCATACTCTCCGGTATCCTTCATGGTTGGCCAGGCTTTGGCAAAGCCTTGATAGGTCACTCTCCCCAGCAGAAGCCCGTCGGAAGCCCTGAGTTCATCGAATTTAAACGTTGATGCTTCCTCATTCCAGAAGGGGAAGGACCAGTTCCCAGGCTCGTCCATGATGCCATCCAGGGTCACGTACTCCGAAACAATGACTTTTCTCATGCTGTTCTCCTTCTTTCTTCCGTCGAAACGATGATGCTTGCCATGTACAGGTACAAACAAGAGTTCGTGCAGGCCTGGCCGCTCAAAGCTCCAGCGTCACCTCTGCTTCAGGGGCTTTCTGCTGGCTCTTCACGCCCAGCATCCTCGCCCGTCTCAAGCGAGAGTAGGGTCAGACCCAGGCGAATGATCTGTAAGAGCACGCCATGCAGCGCGGCCTGGTCCGGCAGAGGCCCAGAGAGCAGGGTCGTTCCCGCATCCTGGTGCTCAATGCGCAATCCCTCAAACCGATCTTGCCAGGAATGGTCCAGGTGGCCTTGCACACGAATGCGGTAGTGCATCTGTCTCCTCCTGCCTTCCGGATGTTGCAAATCTGAGGAAAGCATAGCAGGAACGCGAGCCTTTCGACAGTCGTCAAAGGTGTACCAAAAGGAGTAGTTTTGTGAGGAGGAAGGCACCTTGTTGGGAGGAATAGGCTTAGAGCAGCGAGAGCGCACGCGCCTGCACAATCGCCTGAGTGCGACTTTCCGCTCCCAGCTTGCCGAGCAGATTGCTGACATGTTTCTTGACTGTGGAAAGCTGGATCACCAGGGCATCAGCAATCTCCTGATTGGAGGCGCCAGCGGAAAGCAAGCGCAAGATCTCCTGTTCGCGCCGGGTGAGTGGTTCAAGCGGGGTGGATGAGCGTGGCGATGCCAGTTGTGCAAGGACCGGCGCAGGCTCGGGAGTGGGTGTCCCCACAAGGGGTCTACTCGCGCCTGTCTCCTCGTGCTCGAACGCGGTTAAAAGACGCGAGACAAAGGAGCGCGAAAGCGCAACTGTGTCCTCTTGCGGGCTCGGGGTCGTGGTGAGCAAGCTCTGGAGGGCTTGCTTCATGGGGCGGCCCTCATCCAGGTACACGCGGATGTTTCCCTCCAGTTGCGTCAAAACCAGGAGGCGAGCCGCAACCACGCGGGCTTGTACCCTCTTCCCCGCCTGGTGCAAGGCCACCAGGTGCAGCGCGAGAAAGGTGATGGTGGTCTCGATGTCTCCTGGTTGGTCCAGCTGCCGGCTCCACTGTTCCAAGGTTTCGAGCGCCTGCAGGGACTGCTGCTGGGTGAGCAGCACCCGCACCTGCATGAGCAGGGCGGTTTTGTGAATGGGATCCCAGGTTTCTGGGGAGAACTCCAGCTGCTTAGCAAAGTTCCGTGCCGCCTCCAGATCGCCCGCTGCTAGCCAGTACCGCGCGCGTACGGGCCCCACCCAAAGAGCATACATGGCATATCGCTCCTGCTGGATCAGGGCTTCTGCCTGGTGCAGCGAGTGGTCTGTTGCAGCCAACTCGCCTCGTGCGAGTTCGATCTGGGCCAACACGAGATGCCCCGACACCAACAGATCGGTGTGTTGCCAGCTCTGCGCGATGTGCAGCATCTGGTGTGCACATCGTGAGGCCTCTTCCAGGCGATTCCAGGCGTAGTAAACGAGAGCCAGACAGGAATGTAGGTAGCCTTCAAATGCGGCGTGGAGGCCAATCTGTTTGGCCAGGGCGAGACCTTCCAGGCATGCCTGCTCCACCAGGCGCAGTTGCCCGGCCGTCTGATAGGTCAGGGCCAGCCAGACCATCACGCGGATCGTGGCCCGGTGGTCTTCGGTTTCACGGGCCTCGCGCTTGGCCTCCAGCAGCCTGGGAATCAAGAGGGCTCCTTCCCACTGGAGCGTCTGGGTGAGCACGAAGGTGAGGCCGAGCGTAACCATCTTCCAGCTCACCTCCTCCTGCTCATCCAGGCCCTCGATCTCCTCCACCAGCTGGCGCATCCCCTCGGCGTCATAACGCAGGACGGTCGCTCGTGCGGCGATGAAGGCTCGCAGCAAGCGCAAGCGCCGGTGCACCAGGACCACCTCTGCCTCCGGGAAAGCTAGCACGCTTTCCTCAGTCTCGGACCTCTCGGTCGGGTTTTCCTGACGCTGCCCCAGCGTTTCCAGCCGTCCCAGTACCTGCTCCACCAGCGCGAGCGAGTGTACATACGAAGCCCGGACCAGAAAGAACATGGATTCCACCAGGTGCCGAGCGGCATCCAGGGCAAGACGAGCATGGGAGAACAAGACGGCATCCGGCAGCTCGGCGATCCAGGTCAGCATGGCCTGGGCCTCTCCACTCAGCCAGAGGGAGGGAGCGGCTCGCTCTAGCAGGTGAGCAGCGTACCGATAGTCTGGTGCCGCCAGGGCATGCACAATGGCTTCCCGCAGTTCACCTTGCTTCTCAAACCACTGGGCTGCCAGGATGTGGATGCGTGGCAGCAGGTCCGGCTCCCTCGCGTGCACCTGGGCCAGCAGCGCTTCGCGAAATAGGTCGTGCAAGCGGTACCACTGCCGCTCGGAGTCCAGGGGCACCACAAAGAGCTGGTTGCGCTCCAGGGTCTCTAAGATCTCCTGACTCGCTGGCTCCCCGGTCACTGCCTGGCAGACGGCCGCGTTCATGCGCGTGAGTACGGCCACCTGCACCAGGAAGCGTTGGATGGGCTCAGGCTGCATGCCGACGATCTCCTGCTGCACATAGTCCAGCACATAGCGGTGGCTACCGCGAAAGGTCGCGATCCAGGTCGAGCGATCTTCTTGCATGCGCAGGGACAGGGCCGCCAGTTGCAGCCCGGCTACCCAGCCCTCGGTGCGCCTCTGGAGGGTCAGCACCTCTTCTTCCGAGAGTGCGAGGTCCATCGCCTGCCGCAGAAAGAGACTGGCCTCCTCCGGGCGAAAGCGTACCTCGTCCGTGCGGATCTCGAGCAACTGTCCCCGGGCGCGCCAGCGTGGCAGAGGCAGGTCCGGGTCCACGCGACTGGAGAGCAGGAGGTGGACGTGCGCCGGCAGATGCTCGACCCAGAAGGTCACGCTCTCCTGAATGAGCGGATCGTCGATTACCTGATAATCATCCAGCAACAGCACGAGGGGTGCGACGTGCTCAGCCAAGTCATTGAGCAGGGCAGTCAGTATGGCGGAAAAAGGAGGAGGCTGTGGCGAGCGCAACAGAGCGAGAGCGAGCGCCCCGATGCCTGGCACGCGGGTGCGTAGCGCCGCGATCACGGCAGCCCAGAAGCGGAACGGATCAGTGTCCAGCGAGTCCAGAGACAGCCAGGCGACGGCTCGCGGATGCCTGTTGGCCCACGTGGAGAGCAGCGTCGTCTTTCCCCATCCGGCGGAGGCGGCCAGCAGCGTCAGCGGAGTCGAGAGCGCCTCATCCAGTGGAGCCTGTAAACGGTCCCGCTCCACCAGCGAGCCGGGCAAGCGCGGCACCGAGAGCTTGGTTGAGAGCAGTGTCAATCTCTGTTCGGCCTGTAGCGATGCAGGCAAGGAAGACGGAGAGGCAGACGAGAACACGTTCTCGCTGGCGTTGGAGAGGGCCTGTGCCACCGCCTCTAAGCGGGCAAGCGAGACGCTGGCCGTCCGCCCGAGATAGCGCTTGTGGGTGCCGCCCCGGTCGGTGTGGTAGGCATACCAGTACCCTCCCCCGCGTGGTCGAGCCTCCTGGTAGACATTGAGACTCCCACAAGCGCCATGGAAGGCGAAGGACGTCACCTCACGGAGCCATGCGAGCCACGCGGCTTCATCTCCTGGTTGAAAACGCTGCTCAAGCTGGCCCTGCATGTACGACTCATAGAGCCTCTGATCGGAGGACCAGATGAGCGCGTGAAGCGGGACTCTGGGCATATGCTCTTCCCTCTATCTGCGTTGTTCCCAACTGCGTCTGCGTTCCTCCCAACACCAAGGAGTATAGCAAAGAGCAGGCCAACGGGCAAGAAGGACTGCGCAGGCGTCGGCCATGAGTCCGGCCTTCCCATTCATGGTGAGGCGAATGTGACCATGGTACCATATAAGTGCTATTATATGGTACATTGGATAAAAATGGAAGGGATCGATTGGTAATCAACCGACTTCTCTAGCCGCTTCTTCTCTCTCTGTTACTCCAGAGAATCTCAAACAGTTTTCCTAGTGGGTCACTTGCCAAGTCCTGTCCGGTTGTGACATTCTCAAGGAAAAAACGAGAGCAAATGACTTATGAAAGGATTCTCCAGAAACAATCGATATGCCTCATCCCATTTCCCAACCTCTCCGCTCGCTTACGGATGCCGAGCGCTGCGAACTCACACGCGTCAGTCACGCTTTCAGGGAACAACTGATCCGCCATCAACGGGCCGTCGCTCTGCTTGCCGTCGAAGCTGGAAACACCCTGGCTGATGCTGCGAAAGTGGCTGGCTGGAAAGCGGCGAAAACCGTTTCGCGGCTGATTCGCCGCTTCAATGAACGAGGTCTAGCGGCCCTTGATGATCTGCCACGCAGCGGTCATCCCCGCAGGTATAATCTGAGCGAACGAGCGCGCATTATCCAAGAACTCCGACGCAGTCCCTCGCGCAAAAAAGATGGTACAGCGACGTGGTCACTCACGACGTTAAGACGTGCATTGCGAGAAGCACCTGATGGCTTGCCGCAGGTGAGCACGTTTACCATCCTTTACATGCTGCATGAAGCTGGCTACAGCTGGCAGAAGAGCCGCACCTGGTGTGAAACCGGTAAAACATTGCGCAAAAAAGACGGGCGAGTCGAAGAAAGCTATGACGAATATACGCAGGAAAAATCGCAGATGATTGAGCGTGCGTATGTGATCGGTGAACGACTCGGCTTCCAGGTGTGGTGTGAGGATGAGGCTGGCCCCTATCAAACCATTCCACTGCCTGGCGAATCCTGGCAGTACGAAAACCAACCAGCACGCCAAGCCCATCAATATCTTCGGGGGGAAACTGCAAAGTTGCTCACCTTGTTTCGACCATTGACCGGAGAAGTGCGTGCTGAAGCGGTCCAACAAAGTACGAATGCCATTTTGCATCCCTGGTTGAAACGGGAACTGACCGCCATTCTGAAGCACTGTCCACCTGCTCCTGAGACGGTTCCCATTGGTCGGCGCTGGCAAGATTGGGATATCTATCCCGCTGCTGATCAGTTGGATCACTTTTTCCCTCCAGTTCGCCTGCTCTTGATTTGGGATAATCTGGCTGGACACAAAAGCCAGAGCTTGGTGCAGTGGTGTGCTGAGCAGGGCATTCTTTTACTTTCCACACCCAATGCTGGCTCCTGGCTGAACATGGCCGAGTCGGTGCAACGGATCATCAAACGGCGAGCGTTGCAAGGCTATCATACCTTTGATGTCGAAACCCTGAAACAGTGGCTGACTGATGCTGTTATTGGCTGGAATCGCCACCCAACGCCGTTCATTTGGGGTGGTACGCGACATGCACGCCGAGATCGCGCTTTTGCACGTCGGCATCGTGTAGGAGGTTCCGGTGCCACGACTTCTTATGCCATTCCCCGACGTATTCGCTCGGTTCGCTACTACCGCAGGGCTGCTTAAACCGGACAGGACTTGGCAAGTGACCCACTAGTGCAAACTCACGAAAGATGATCGACAATGTGGTATGATAGAGGCATGAAAACTCCCCTGTTTATCCGACCCTTGACCGAGAACGAACGCAGCCAGATCCAAGCAGGCTTACGCTCCAAAGACGCCTTTGTCTTGCGACGATCCCAGGTCCTGTTGGCGTCTGATCGTGGCGAACGGGCGACGGCTATAGCTAAGCAATTTGGATGCCACAGGCAAACCATACTCAACATCATCCATGGCTTCAATGCGGCAGGACTCGCCGTTTTGGAGGAAGGCTCTTCGCGTCCCCATCGACTGCGTACGACCTTTCCAGACGAAACGGTAGAGGCACTCCGGGATCTGCTGCATCGCAGCCCCCGCGACTTTGGCCTCGATATCAGTGTGTGGACGTTATCCTTGGCCGCCCAGATCAGTTTCCAACAGGGGCTGACTCCCCGCCTCGTTTCTGGGGAAAGTGTTCGTCGCGCCCTCAAGAGATTGGGAAAGAGCTGGAAACGTGCCAAACATTGGATTACCAGCCCCGATCCCCACTCTCTGGTAAAAAAAACGCACGCGATCGGCTGATGGCTTGGGCGAGCACGCAGCCAGGTTGGGCCATCGGCTTTTTGGATGAGGTGTGGTGGAGCCGCTTCGCTCTGCCCTCTCTCAATGTCTGGCAAAGCAAAGACGAACCTGTCCACTTGGCGGAACAGGTAGGCGCAAAAGAATGATCCTGATCCAAAGGCCTTTGCCTGCTATGGGGTGCTTTGGCAACACGGTCCGGTCACTTCTCCTGTGCGCCATCAGATGTCGCTGCGTTTTGTGAATGGGCGTCCGGTCAGCGCCATCACCCCCCAATGCGCTGCGAGTGGATCTGCACTCGACTGCAAGAGCAAGGCAAGCGAAGCTGGCTTTTGATCTGGGATAATGCCTCCTGGCATGACAGCAAGCAGGTGAGGACCTGGATCAGAGAGCAGAACCAGAAGGTCAAGCGAGAGAGCAAAGGGGTGCGCATTCTGCCGACGAAAAGTCCGTGGCTCAACCCAATCGAGCCCAAGTGGGTACACGCGAAGAAGGCTGTTGTGGAACCCGATGGGTTGCTCTCGGCTCAGCAGTTAGCCAAACGCATTTGTGCTCACTTTGGCTGCTCCTCTGAACCTCCTCTTTGAGAGCCTCAACTGACCTGCCTGCAGTTGCACAGCCAGCGCGTTGATCAGGCATCTTCTTCGATAACGCGCGTGGCGCCGGCAGGGTCGGAACATCATTCCTCTGACCAGAGCAGGCTGGTTCGCGGCTACAGTTGCAGGCTTTTTATATCCTCTGCGACAAAAGACAAATCGTTATTGAATTGATGGCCGCCTTCGTCTCGTTCACCTACCGTTGCCTCCGGGAGGATTTGAGCGTAGAGCGCAAGATGGTCAAACGGCACGGTTGCATCGTCACGGCAGTGGTACAGGAATATCTGTCTGCCCTTTGAAAGATGTGTGGCTCCACCTTCTGGCAGCATCAGTTCCTCATAGCCAGAGTAGCGCCAGCCATTCCCACCCCAAAATGGGCACGCGAGAAGAAACATGCCAGCAATCGGTTTCTCTGCCCCCATTTCGCTCATCCACTTGATGAGAATCGAGGCGCCGACCGAATGGCCGACGAGAACAATCGGCCCCTGCATCGGAGCCAGCTCTTTTTCGAGGTGATGCTTCCACTCTTCATAGGATGCATCTTCTTCGTGCGGCAAAGCCGGGTAATGAACCTCGTATTGCGGGCCAAGTGAATGCGAGAGGCTCGTGGCAAGCTGTTTGTCCACTTCATAAGCACCGGCTCCAGCGCCTTGAATCAAGAAGATGTGCTTCGTCATGATAGACATCCTTTCTGTTTCTCTTGCAAACCCTCTCTTTTCTCTCATGCGATGAGGAAATTTCCTCGTTGGTAACATGACTGAACAACAGCTTAGGAGGGCAAAGCAATCCGCTGTCCAAGACACGTTCTCGCTGAGATCACTTGCACATTGCAAGCAGACCTACTCACTTCTTCTCAAATACCCTGGCAAAATCGGAAACACGTCCCCAAACGAGAGGAGACAGGTGGAATGCTATGAGCGAGCGAACAAGCCCATCCGAAGTACCTACGAGAGCGCCAAGCTAGCATACCAGGAAGAGCCGAAGCCGGTGAAGATATCCGGCTCACCGGCAACGATACCCCAGGAGATCTTTCTCACGATCAGCACATCCTTCCGCTGGGTGAATCACTCTGATGCCCGATGGTGACGTGAGAGCTCCCTTCACTCTCCCTCTCTTTCCATTGTCGAAGAGGTTGGGGTATAAGCACGGTAGGAACCAAAAGTCGGAATAGCAAGTTAAGACCGCTTGTAGAGCGGATAAGGCAAACTTTCCATCAGAAGAGAAAGAAGCAATTTGCAGAGGAACATCTCTGTGAAAAAGTCGTTCCTTCCGCTTTCACCTCTCAAGTGAAATAAAACCAGCAGCATTCTCTTCTCTATTCCGACTTTTGGCTCCTACCGTGCTCATACCCC
>WNGE01002432.1_pt1 | contig 24687 bp, 23 predicted proteins | sample 5400651 | NCBI WGS metagenome assembly WNGE01 (sample SAMN13153370, study PRJNA577476) | soil metagenome | isolation source: 60 cm soil or saprolite under grassland replicate 2 | place: USA:California | collected 2016-06-15
CGAGAAAGTGTCTTAACTACGACACTCCGGCAGCGGTTTTCTGCCATAAACTGTTGCACTTGAAACGTGAATCCACCTTCCGGCCTCCGCCGGAATGAGGAACGGCTGCTCTGACTCATCTTCGTTGCTATTTCTGCCAAGCCATGACGCCGACACGTAAAGACCTAATCCTCCTCCGGCGCGGGAACCTGGTGCTTCAAGAAAATTTCTCTTCGTTCCTTCGCCGACTGCATCAGCGCCAGGCAGACTTCCAATGTCGCCATGCCCCACGGGCCGGTGTGGCGAATCGGTTTGTCGAGCACGACGGCGTTGTAAAGCTCCATCAGCTCGCCGCGGCGCGACGGTCCGCCGCCGCCGACCAGCGGCACGTCCTTGGTGCCGTCGTCGCTGTGAACAAACAGCCCATACTGGGATTGGCGAATATCGCCTTTCTCACAGGTCGCGACGAGGATACCAAGATCGTTGGGCAGCCACGGTTTTACCTTGCTTCGGTCTCGAACTTCTCTTTCGTTGGCGCCGCCGATACGCATGGCGTCTTTGTCGGCGTTCTCGTTGCGCGAGCCGTCCAATAGCGACTTCCGGATTTCCGCGCGCTCGGCTTCGCTGTAACGGCTATTCTGTCCGCCCCACGGCACCAACTCGGACGCCAAAAAATAACCGTAGCCATTATGCATGAGAGTCGCCGGCGTGCCGTCTTCGAATTCCATGAAACCCGAATAGTAGCCAGGAATGGGACGTCCCTTGAACCATGTGCCGGTGGACCCACGCACGCTGCGCACTAAACCGCCACCGAGCAAGCGAAGCGTGTCGATCTGGTGCGGTCCTTGGCGATAAGGCACGCCGCCGCCCTGGTTGATGTCCAATTCTTCGGCGGTGCGTGGGCGCAGCATCCAGTCCGTGTACGCCCAAACGTGAAGCGCGCAGAGCTTACCCAATTCACCCGAGCGAATGATCTTGCGCATGGTGCGGATATGCGGACCGAAACTCTGCGTGTGGCCGCACAGCAGTTTTATTTTGTTCTTAATGGAAGCCTCGATCATCTGCTCCGCTTCTTGTAATGAAATTGCCATCGGCTTCTCGACAACCACATGCTTACCTGCATTGGCCGCGATAACCGAGTGCGGTGCGTGAAACCGGTTGGGTGTGGAAACCCAGACTGCTTCGACATCGGGATCGGCACACATTTTTTCGACGCTGTCGTAGGTTTTGGCGCCATACCGTTGGCGGAAAGTTTCCAACACGCGGGGATTGATGTCGGCGGCGGCGACCAGCTCAAATTCCGGTATTTGCTCCATCGCCGGTAATATTTCCGACGCACCGACGCCGATGCCTACGATGCCGAGTTTGAGACGTCTATTGCTAGCTCCATTCATCTTCTTCGCTCCTCAGCGACTTAAACAGTTTTTTTTTCATAGACGCAACCTATCAGATTTTGCGTGTACTTTGTCAAGATAGTTTGGCGCTCTCCAGGTTCAATTCTTTCTCGGAACCATCTTCACACCGTACTTGACGCCTGCCATCGATTTCGATTAGCTTCAATCAGCCGTAGTTAGTAGACTGTTCAGAGTTGACTCCCCAACTGAAAGGAGGCTACCCATTATGCCCAAGCTCAGACATTTAGCGCTGCACACTGCTGACCCGGAGGCGACCGCGGCTTTCTACAAGAAGGCCTTTGATATGGTCGAGAAGGGGCGAACCAACTCGCCGCTTGCCGAGGGAATATATTTGAGCGACGGCACCCTCAATGTGGCGATCCTGCGTTACAGAAGCCCCGAATTGGCTGAGAAGTATGGTGGTTCCTCGGCTCTTGGCATGAGTCATTTTGGCTTCTGGGCCGAGGACATTGAGCAGACGAGGCGGCAACTCCGCGAGGCCGGCGGCCAGTTTATCGATACTCGCGATCGTGCCACGAATGCTACGGGGTTTTTCGAGGAAAAGTGGCGTGGACCGGATGGAACGATTGTCGACATAACCGATCAAGGCTGGGTGGGAGCACGGCCACCGGACAAGGAGTGATCCGATGATTAAGACGACAGGTGTTTATCATATCGGGATCCCGGTAGAAGATATGGACCGAGCGCTGAAGTTTTACACCGAAGTGTTGGGCATGACCGTCGCAAAGACCGGTACGGATGACATGGGCGATAAACTTTCACGCGCGGACCTTCGCTCCGGTGACAGCATGGTCGTGCTCTTCAAGCGGCCCAAACCGCTCGCAGGGGATGGTGTCGAAAGAGACGGCGCGACACACCAAGCTTTCAGTGTATGGGATTGAGAAATCTCCGTTTTCTCGTTTCTATCGTTTACGTTATCCAGGTACTGTCATTCGGATCCGCTTACGCGCAGGCTAAACCATCTGCCAAGTCGATCACGGTTTATAAAACACCCACGTGAGATTGCTGCGATGACTGGGTGGGTCACCTGGTCAAGAACGGTTTCAAGGTTGAAAAGAAAGTTGTGTTCGGCAAAAACTTCACGGATCTCAAGCGCAAATATGGCGTTCCGGAAAAGCTTTCCGCCTGTCATACAGCTTTGATCGAGGGCTATGTCATAGAAGGACATGTGCCCGCGGACTTGATTTACCGCTTGTTAAAGGAAAAACCGCTGGTCGTTGGACTAGCAGTGCCAGACATGCCGGTTGGCTCGCCGGGGATGGAAGGAGGCAAGCCTGAGCCGTACGAGGTTTTGACCTTTGATAAGAACGGCAAAACGACGGTGTATGCGAAGAGATGAAAGGGAATGGAGTATTGGAATAGTGGAGTAATGGAATGATGGGAAATCTAAAACGCGCGCGCATAATTGCTTCCATTCTCTTCTTAATGATCTACGCCACAGGGCCTTTGTTCGCTCAGGAGAAGAAAAACATTCGTATGGTTTTCGTCAGCTTGGCGTGGAATAGCGAGATTCCCTTTCGAGCTGCTCTCGCTCGTGGATACTTCAAGTCTCAAGGACTGCAGGTTGAGCCAATTCTGATTCGCGGCGGGCCGGCGGCGATCGCCGCGCTGGTTTCCGGGGAAGTCGACTTCGCCAGTATCGGCGGAGCCCAAGCGATATTTCGCGCTAAGGCCCGCGGTTTGGATGTGTCGATTATCGGTTGTACGTCGAGCACGACCAATTACATCTTGCTCGGCAACAAACAGACGCGGACGGTGGAGGATCTCAAAGGCAAAATGATTGGCGTAACCGGGGCCGGCACGTACTCGGAGTTCGCCATGAAGGCTTTCCTCAAAAAATACAACATCAACCCGGACAAGGATGTCACTTTGCGGGCCATCGGCGGAACCGTGTTGCGCGCGGCGGCTATCGAAAAGGGAATAATTGCCGCCGCGCCGTTCTCACCGGAAGACGCCGTTCGACTGATAAAAGCGGGATACTCGGTGATCAGCAACATGAGTGAGTCTTTAGGCATCCCGCAAAACGTTATCGTCACGCGCAACGAAGTTTTGGAGAAATATCCCGACATGAGCAAACGAGTTCTTAAAGCCTACGTTCAAGGGATGCAGCTCGCAAAATTTAACAAAAAAGAAGCGATCAAGGCAGGTTACGATTCGGGGCTGACGGGTGATCCGGAAATCGTCAGCGCGGCATGGGATCTTTATGCGCCGGGCCTTACGGCTGATTTGTCGATAGTGACATCTGGGCTTCAACAAATGCTCGACGAAGATATCCGCTCCGGATTAGTCGACAAAAACTTCACTCTGGACCGAGTGATCAACGATCGGATACTAAAAGTCGCCCAACAAGAGCTGCGCGCCGAGGGGCGGCTGAAACCGTAGATAACGTGAAAGCGCAATCGCCTGCCGAACCGCAGATTGTTCTGACTCAGGTATCGGCGCAACGTGATCGAGTATCGGAGGGTTGGACCATCGGGTGGCTGCTGGAAAACAAGAGCGCTAATCCTCTCCATATTCTGGCGGTAAGATTGCCGCATGGTCGGTTCAAATCGGACGAACGGCGGTTCGACCCAGCGATCGATTTGAGCTCCGGGGAGAGGAGGCAATTTCAAACTTTCGTAAGCTGCGACGAGCCGGCCGGTCTGGTTACTGAGAATGCATTTGTTATCTTGTCTGTAGAGCGGTTAGGCGAACAGTGGCGAATTTTTGTGCGGCTTCGGGTGATGGTGACCACCGACGGAAGGCCGGAAACCGCCACAGAATTGATAACCACGCAGAGAGTGGGATTCTCAGGAGTAGCTTCCTAAGCGTCCAAGACTTCCAAGGAATAAAAATGGCTGATAAGGAAAAAGATCTTTACATCTTGAAGCGCATGTGTGGCTGACGCAGCAATTGAGGCGTCGGCTTCGAAGAGACCACGGGTATGGTCTCCAATTCGCTTAAGATCAGCCAGCAAGAAATTGTTGCCGCGCTCAAGCGTTTGCGCGCCCAGCATAGCGACGACGCGGAATACAAAAAGCTACGGAAAGATTTGCCGAAGGATTGGCCGATCTAGGAATAGTTTCGAGTCTCGGGTCTTGGGTTTTACGGTTCCTGATGTGTTACCCTCTCCCGCGAAGTGGGAGAGGGAAGGGTGAGGGCGAAATTCGAGCAATTACCGACCCGGCTGCAACCTCACTTTCGGCTGCCGCAAATTCAGATCTGCCACGCCGCTCCAAAATTCTCTCTTCCCCGTCATCGCCTGCACGTGGCCGTCCCATTCCAGCGTGAAAGCCGTCAAACCAAGCTTCACGGCGGCGCGGACTTTGTTTTGTGTTGCTTCGTCGGTTGCCAACAAGCGAATGGCGTCGATCTGACGGCTGCCGTGGCCTTCGTCTTCTTCAGCATGAAGTTGGTAAGTTTCCGCCGCGTGCGGTGAGAACCCGTAGTGGCTGGTCAGCTCGCGGTAGACCTTTTCCGATATTTTACCCGCGCCGCCAAGTTGGCTTTCGACGAAGGCGAGCATGGCGACGCCTTCGAGAGCAGAGCGGCGCTGGCAACACCCGACGATCATTTCGATCGCCGCGAGCGTTCCGGGCGCGGGCTCGGCGTTGTCCGCCTCTTCCCTCGTGATGCCGCCTTCTTCGAGGAACTGGAGCATGATGTCCATGTGCGTGCGTTGTCCGCCCAGTTCTTCCATGAAATTTTCGAGAATCGTCTCCATGAGAGCGTAGTCTTTCGCCGCGACGGCGTTGACCGCCATGTAGCCAAAGAAAATCGGGTTGGTGCGCACGCGCAGGTAATGCTGCACCTCGCCTTGAATGATCTGCTCACGCGTCCAACGATGCTTGATGATGCCGTCAAACCACGGGTGCTGCTCCATAGGAACTTCCGCGGCATAACCCCAAAGCTCATCGACAAATTCATCGGGCGACATGATTTACCGTCTAACGCACTGAATCGGGAATGTCCATCATGATTCCCGCTCACTTAGGGCTGCGAAACGGGAAGGGAGCCGCATTGCTCAACGCGTCTTCCGCTACTCTCTAGATAGGCGATACAGCCTGACCGGCGCTCGACAGCAGCTTCACCGGAAAACGTTGACACGGCACCGCACAACATAGAGCCAAGCGTCGAGCACTGCTCCAAGTACCGAACGTTAGGCGGTATCGGTGCAGTGTTAAGAGGGTGAGTTTGCGGCTCCACAGAGCAGGAAGTCAGAAACAACACTGCAACAGCTAGAGAGAAGGAAACCATCGCTTACGCTGACACCCAACCTCTTATAAGTCGTTCATTCGATCCGGTCAAACTACGGGCGCAGCGACGACGCTAATAATCGTCGCGGTCGACAGAATCTTCAAGATCCAAAGATTATTCTTTGATCGCTCTCACGATCGTCACCAGACTTTTATTGACAGCGAGGAACGGTGCATCCCACTTCATATCGGGGTCGGGTAATGCTTCCACATTGACGTTTGTCAGCGCTAGAAAAGTTTTTTCCGGGTTGTTTAGAAAGTCCGACAGCCGTGCGCTATATCCGTCTTTACCCGCCAAAGGGACGAACAACGTCCCGCGAATTTTGTAAGTGTCAGTCAATATTTCGACTTCAACCTGTTTGCCTTTGTATTTTGATGCTGCTTCCGCCATTTGTTGACTCCTTCACTGACGCTGCCGACAAGTGAGATGCCGTCGATCCCATGAGAGCGTTCGGTTGCCAAATCTTACCATACTTGCGACCCACATTTCTGTTAGTTAATGTTATCAGAGGCGATCTCGGGGACGGTTATATGCTCTATCTTCCCAATTATGCGGGAGCCTTTCGCTGCATCGGTCAAGCACTGCAAACCCATGAAATCGAAGTATTCGAGTTAAGCAGCTTCGCCAATGAATTTCGCGTGGTAGCTGGAGATCCGAATCCACCCTACACAGCTCTGATCAAATTAAACTTTTCGGTTCAAGACATAGAAATTCTTGATCGTGAAGGTCAAGCGCGTCGCGGTCGGTCAACTACGGACGTTAGGTTCGATAGTGTTCCTGAAGTGCTTCGCGCAGTAGGGGAATACCTTGATCATAAGCGTGGGTACTTGCGACGAGTAGACAATAGCTCCTCGTCAGAAGCGGCTGTCGAGATTCAGTACCAAACTAGGGCTGGAGATGTACAGACTGAAAACCTGACGATTAGTTTTATTCGTGAAACTTGCGTGCATATGTACAAGAGACGAACTCGAATTTCAAACCCCATTAACATTCTTACACGCCAGCGCTAGGTCGTCAGGTTTGCAACGAAGAAAAAATCGCAGTGGACCGCACTGACACCTTCTTGCGTTTCCGCAGATTGTCTTTGTCTTCCTCAACCGAGTTTCCTGCACACTCCGTTTCTTAGTAAATGTTCCACTGACTCTACTTTGATTATAGGACCCAACGGTGGGTATTGTTGTCGGTTATTTCCAACACAATGCAAGATTATCTCGGTCCAACCGCCTATGATCGAAGGATACGATGAAGTATTTATCTTCTTTCTCCATGGCACACCGCTTGCACGAGGTAGCAGTAGAAGGCATTGCTCCACGAAAAGGAGATTCCAATATGAAACATATCGGATTAATGGCGTCGCTGATCATTTTATGCGCCTCGCTCGCTGGATGTATAGCGGCTTCGGACCGCGTATTATATAGGAGATATGCGGGCTATAATTACTGTCACATGAAGGTCGAGACCGCTGGCGATCCCATCGTGCCAACCGAACGTGAGGTTATCGATTTTTACGGACCCTGCGATGCCTATGATTAGAGATGAGCGGATCTGAACACCTCCGAATCGGCAGCGACCGCACAGATGAAGAATCAGATCGACGCTGAATCTAGAGCACAAGCACTCGCGATTGGACAGCAAATTGTTTTGTTTCAGTCAATCGTTCATCGACGGTGCTCATCAATGGTGTAGACACGGGTATCTCGAAACCTCGGCCTCCACTGATCGCGCATTAAATAGCATCGTCGGTTTTGAATTTGATCGTCGCAGTGATAGAAAAGAGCTTATGCCGGCATACGAAGTCTTCGTCCAATGCGTTGATTGTGGCAACGAGCATCCCATTCTCATGAAGGTCCACCTCGACTATGGTCCAGACCGCAAGCAAAGTCTTGCCGAGTACTTTCATGGACGTTCCATACCACCACAGGTTTTGGCCATCCGGGGGCACAATGCTCTATGCTTAAAAACAGGTAGGAAGTTTAAGCTAGAAAATGATGACCAGGTTCTTCTTGTGCCGACATCGTTCTCAAACCCCGTTCCGCACGACGAATAGATAAGAACATTCACGCAGCCCGACTGAAAATTTGGCGTCCCCGACGGCATTTTTAAAAAGCCAAAAAACGAGAAAAAAGTTGAAAAAGCCGGGCATGTCTGCGGATATGCTTGGCTTTTTTTGTTTGTGCTCAATCTCGGATTTTGCCCAAAATCATCCCCAAAACTGAAATGGATTTCAGTCATTTCAATTTTGTTTTAGCACTAAGCGGCAACAAAAAAGCCCTTGAAAACTCGAACTCTCAGAGGGCCGGAAAGGATCCATGACATCGAATCCGCTCCGCCCCCAATTTACGCATTCGTCGAGCACAGCCCGCCTGCGCGCCTCGTTGGCTAGGACTGAAAATCGACTCATTAGCCAGGAGAGAATTCCAAAGCATACCGACAAGGAGACCTTCAATCATGGCCGTCGGAGGCGTGCCGAAAGAGGCGTGAAGGGTCCGCAGCGAGCTCGTGCTGGCACGCGGAGACGCCATCGCACGCTCAGCGGATAGTCGAGGATGTCTTCGTACTCTTCGTGATAGAGCTTGGCGAGCTCAGAGAGCAGGCGTAGATAAAGAATCCCGGTTGCGAGCCGATAGAGAAAAGTCTGCCCCTAGAACTGGGCATGCCAGACCAGACCGAAAAATCTCCAAAATCTTGTTCGGCATTCTCGGCAGCGGAACGGGCAGATGCCAACCCAGCTCATGAGGCGCTCACGCAAATTCCTGCGGTGAGACGGTCGACAATTACTACTTTTGCAATCTGGACATGTGATCGGCGGGTGGTTAGTGACGCCGAGAAGTATTTTGAACGCGCCAAGGACGGCACCAGGCTTTATCACGCTGCAAAAAAGAAGCTCTCTGGGCAGCGTAAGTTTGTCTGGTGGGATGTAATTAAGCACGGCGAAAATCCCAAAGCTGGGCGCTCACACCGGAGTGATTGCAACGCTAGAACAATTGCGCGTAGCCGATGGCACGCTTGCGATTGAAGCCTAGCGCTGAACACAGGCCGGCTCAACGGACAGGGCTTTGTCGTGTGGTGGGATCAAACAGGAAAGAGGACAAGGGTGGCCCGCAGAACTCAGTGGACTTGACGACCGCATGGTCGAAATGTGCGAGACTATTAAGCTTGACGGATCGGACTATCGAAGCGGCAGAAGGGTGTCAGGCAAACCTTATTGTGGGTTTTTGGCTTTAGCAGGAATAGATCGAAAAGGTTTGCCTGACACCAATTTGTTCCAAGCCGATGAAACCTACTCAGAACGACAACGCCTTAGCATCAAGTCAGAGTAGGGCATAGCCAAGGCCCGCTATTACACTTAAATAGGTGAGCCAGAAAGTAAGAAACGCCCAGTTAAACTTGCCTGAGCGGAGAGACGGTGGGTCCCGCACAACTGTTGCGACTGTTTTCATCGCGTTTCTCCCTTCTGCCGTAGGATAGGGAGCAATGGGTATGCCAGAAGCATTTGGGGATAATCGGCGGTAAACCGGTGGTAATTAGGTAGCCTCACGCTACAACGAATAGTAAGCCTTGCTAACATTTTTTTGGTTTCCAGCCCGGGGGAAAAAAAACCTTTTGCGTAGGGACCTTCCAGCCAGTCAAACTGTAAATTTAATTGACATCAAAAACGGGCATGTGTTGGGGCTAGGACACTGTACGCTCTACGTTGAAGCTCATCTTGGCCTTTGACACATTCACCGCAACCTTCAATTCGACTTCTTAGCTGCTCAAGGCAGTTTTCGTAGTTTTAAGCTTGACGCCTCGCCACGCGGTAACTCCCGTGTATCCACACGGCGGCGGCTTGGATGCTTACGGCTGCTATCACAACCGGAAAGCCGGCGGTTATTCTTACCATCGCGGTCTACTCACCGGGCAATCCTTCGCCCCGCAGGAAGAGATGCTGAAGAACTTTCGGCAGAGAAGGGTGATGGAAAGAGCAAAACGGATGCGAAGAAATAAGTTGAAATTCCTACTCCAAAAGAGCTGCAGGAAATTTTGAAACAGTTGACTTCATGCCAGAACAACAGGAACGACTGGAGAGCCGATGGCCGACGAAACAAAGCAACAAACCGTTACGCTTCAAGAACTGATGGTGAGCAATCTGGCGATGTCAGACGCTACAGTAAGGCTGTTGATCGAGAAGGGTCTTTACTGACGCGGAGTTCAAAGCCAAATTGGGCGTGGAGCGGGTGAACTACCTCGCCGTGCTGAAGCGCCTGCACTGACGACTATGTGCGGACATTTCGGCGCATCATTCCAGTACCGCCACATCAAGGTTTTTTGGAACCTTTGGGGCGATCTTCCCCGGCTTTGCGCCTCGGTACCACATCGCGCCGCCGCAGATCGACGTCTCTAACTTGATGGCGAAAATTTGTGTTGACAAATCCAGACTCTCACCTGCACATTTGCATTAGCTCATCGCCGCGCCATTGCACAACGATTTATCGTCTGAAGGTGACTAGCTTAGATGGCGGAGTCTCTTTCATACGCGCAGTCTCTTAGAGTGGTTGGTCAAGATCTGGACGCGCTTGGCGTCGACTTCTTTGAACTGGCAAAATGGGGTGATGACTATATCGTTTGGCCAGGGCATGCCGAGTTTATGAGAAAACCTTCAGCGGAGAAGGGCTTTCTTTCGAAAATCACCGAAAGATTTTAGGACATGACGATTTGGATAAGGAGATTCCTAATCGTCTATACTTTACCCCCGCAGATATCATTTGGGCAGATACTCAGAGACGATTGAAGCGTAAAATATCGGGTAGCCCGTCGGATCTGCGAGACCTATCCTTTGTTTTGCGTGTGCTCGGCGATTATTTGGATCGACAAAAAGCCGGCCAGTTTACTATTTCACGGTCTAAGGATTCGATAATGATTAACAGTTGCGGCTCCTGTAGCGAACGAGCCCATCGCAACAGATCGGCCTTCATGACGCAGAAGTGAGAAGCAGCGTTAGGAATGGATTGATGGAGAAAACAATTCAATCACAGTCGTAACGCTATGCGGCTAAGCCGTGGCGAATAGTAGGTCCCACCCGACTTTTGACAAAGATTGTTTCGAAACCCGGGGCCGCCCCTAATCCCTAACTGATTCTCACAAAGATCCGCTTGTGTGGCGTCATTCATTGGAATTGAAGGATTCTTCCAGGGAGCCACTGTACGATTTTAGATTGTTCTTCTGGACTAAAACGGTTCCCTCGTAAATCAAGCGCGATTAGGTTACGCAGCTGTCTGACCTCCTGTGGCAGGCTGGTCAAAGAGTTATTACGGAGATTCAGATTACGAAGGTTCCTAAGCTTGCCGATCTCCGAGGGAAGGTCGAGTAGCTGGTTGTCAAACAAGTAAAGATCTTCCAAATTCGTAAGGCTCGCAATTTTCGGAGACAGGTGAGTAAGTCTATTGTTGTGTAGCCGAAGCTCTCTCAAGTTTACAAACGTCACTAGCGTCTCAGGCATCTCGACCAACTCCTGATGAGTTAAATCAATGACGCAAACGCGCGCAGTATCCTTTAAGGCTTCCCCAACACTTGAATAAACTCGATCGCCGACGAGAACTTTTTTTATACAGGGATTTGTTGAATAGATAACGTGAGCATTCGGAAGCCATTGCTTTAGTGTGGCTATGGCCGCCGGTGCCAACCTATTGCCACTCACATCAATTTCGTTGAGACTGGCGAGTTTCTGGATGCTCCGAGGAAACGCGGTGAGTTGATTATTAGTGAGGTAAAGACCTCGTAAGTTGTTTAGCTTGTAAATGTCCGTAGGGATCTCACGGATTCGATTATTGGCTAAATGAAGCATTCGCAATTGTTCCAGTCGAATAATTACCTTCGGAAAATCGCTGAATTTATTATTATCGAGATATAGGTACTTGAGTCTTGTTAGGTTAGCCATCTCCCGCGGAAGTTCCGTGAGTTCGATATTGTGAGATAGTCCAAGCGTTTCAAGATCGTGAAATTGACCAATTCGAGGGGGCAACGAAGAGATACCCTGTAACGACAAATTACATACTCCTTCGGCCCTATCGGGTAAGACACTGCTTGTAAGCGCTACATCGCAGCCAAAGGACGAGGCGACGCACTCTACACCGCGATTGATCGCGAAGATCAGCAGAACAGCCAGAAAAATCCTCTTTAGAGTTGTAATCATCAGCCTGCCTGGCCGTACAAGATAGTTAGTGAACATACTGCCCTGTAAATTGCACTTTGACTTCCGGTCATAGTGGCGTGATTCTCCGATGGCTCCGAGAACGTGTCAAACCCCTTTTTAAACAACAGCCGGTCCGTCAGATACTGGTCAGGTTATTACCAATATACCTGCATAGCACAACCGGGCGGCTTGGGATTGAACTGTACGACGCGTCAATGCGATAGCATCCAACTATGCCCCGGCCTCACCTCGGTCCAATCTGGATTTGGAACCACGGAAACCAGTTTGTTTTTGCGATGGTTAGCACTCGTTCAGGAAAAAAAGAAGATATTGCGTCCCCGACGGGATTTGAACCCGTGTTATCGGCGTGAAAGGCCGGTGTCCTGGGCCGAGCTAGACGACGGGGACGTATTGGTGAGCCGTGCTGGATTCGAACCAGCGACCCTCTGCTTAAAAGGCAGATGCTCTACCGCCTGAGCTAACGGCTCGCTGGCGGAATCAAAGCATTATTAGATAACGAGATTACCATGCTAAGTCAAACATTAGGGGACAATTCGTTCGCGCTGCGGGGAGTGAATTTGACATCCTTACCGTTGTTTAGGATCCAAAAGATCGCGCAATCCATTACCCAAGGTATTAAACGACAGAATGGTGAAAAAAATCGCCGCCGCCGGAAAGGCGATCACGTGCGGGTAACTGCGCATGGCGCGGTAGCCGTCTTGCGCCAGCGTGCCCCAGCTGGTGCCCCACGAACTATAGGGATCGTTGATGCCGATGCCGATGAAACTAAGCGTGGATTCGGCCAAGATGGCGGAGGGAATGCTAAACGTGAGGGTGACGATGATCGGGCCGACAATATTCGGTAGGATGTGAAGTAGGAGGATTCTCCCGCGCGAGGCTCCAAGAGCCGTCGCGCTTTCGACGAAGAGAAATTCTTTTGCCTGAAGCACTTGGCCGCGCGCGACTCGGGCGAAGCGCACCCAGGTAACCAGCCCTAGAGCCACCAAGAGACCGCCGATGTTTCTACCGAACACAAGTGAAAGTAGAATGAATATCAGCATGTCAGGCAGTCCGTAAAAAATATCGACGATGCGCATCATGAAATGATCCCAGTTGCCTCCCTTGAACCCTGCGATGAGGCCGTAGACCGTTCCGATCACCAATGCAATCAGAGCGGTTCCCAGACCGACCGTCATGGACACGCGCGCTCCATAGAGCACGCGCGTCAGTAAATCACGTCCAAGACCGTCGGTGCCCATCCAGTGAGCCCAGCTGGGCGATTCCAATAGAATTCTTTCTTCTAGCCCGCCGACTCCGTAGGGGGAAATCCACGGCGCGAGAAACGCCGAAAGCAATACGATCGCGACAAACGTCGTACTGGCACCGAGCAATGGGCTTACGTAGCTTGGCTGGGTATTCGGATCAGTGTTCATGCGACAACAAGATCAGTGAGTTCTGATTCGCGGATCGACATACCCATATAAGATGTCGACGAGAAAATTAGCCGCGACCAGGATTGCCGTGTAAACCAGCGTCACGCCCATGATCAGGGGATAGTCGCGATCTGTGACTGCGGTGATGAAGAACCGTCCCATGCCCGGAATTGCGAAGACAAACTCCACGACGAATGATCCGGTGAGGAGCGCCGCTACGAGAGGCCCCATGACGGTCAGAACCGGAATTAAGGAATGGCATAGAGCGTGTTTCACGACCACAGTCGGCTCTTTAAGTCCCTTGGCGCGCGCCGTGCGGACGAAATCTTCACCGAAGGTATCGATGAGAGTCGAGCGCAGTAAAGCGGCAAGATAGGCCGCCGGGGCGGCGCCGAGAGTAATCATCGGCAGGATCGCGCTACTCAACTGATCCCAGCGCGCCGCGTAAAGCCAGCCGAGCTTGAGCGCGATGGCCCAAATGAGTAGTGCACCCAGAATGAAATTCGGCAGTGAGATGCCAAGCGTCGCCAGCAACATACAAAACCGGTCGATGACGGAGTTCCGGTAATAGGCCGCGAGCAAACCCGTCGGGAACGAGATCAATAGGGCGAAAAGCACGGCCAGCCCGCCGAGCAAAGCCGATGTCGGCAGAGTGTCGGCGATGATCTGGGTGACCCCGCGATCGAGATATTTGTACGAAGGACCGAAGTCGCCCTGGGCGATTCCCACTAGGTAGCGGAAGTACTGTTGCCAGACCGGTTCATCAAGATGGTATTTGGCTTCGAGATTGGCGATGACTTCCGGCGGCAGCTTTCTATCGCTGTCGAATGGACCGCCGGGCGCGACTCGCAAGAGCAGAAATGTCAGCGTGGCGACGATCCAAAGAACAATGATGCCGTGGAGCAGACGTTTCAGCAGTAGGGGAATCATCTAGCGACGGTTGACGCGAAAATTACGGCCCTCACCCTCGCCCTCTCCCGCAGCGGGCGAGGGAATAACACACAGGGGGAAGTCATTCTTCCCGCCAGGCTAAATTGATCGGATGAGGGAAGTTTCACTTGAACTCTTGCGCGTGCGCCTTGAGACTTCCTCAAGCGCTTTCACGCCTCTCGGCTGAAATCGGTCAAATGCAAATTACCTCAACCAACTATTGTGTTTTTCCAGTGCTAAGTAAAAGCCGTCCTTGCGCACGTAGATCTGACTACAGTCTTTCCGTTGGGTCAACTCTCGCAACAAAGTGAGCAACGGGTTCCGCGTGTCGCTGTACTGCTTTGGCGCGCCGGCGGCACGCATGGCAGCGACATCATCGTTACCGACGACGTAGCGCATCAACAATTCATCATCGCTGAGACTTGGGCCACCTAATTTCTCGCGCAACTCTTGTATGGTCGGCTGAGGCGGCTGCCACTTGGCGAACTCCTTGGCGCGCGGCCGGTCGAGTATTTTCGTTTTCACGCCTCGCTCGACTTCAGAAGCCGCCTCTTTGCCCCAAAATCCGGCAGCGTATTGGATAACTTGATCCGTCACCTCACCATAGCGCTCACCCTTGATCACGTTGATCGCCGCTTGGCTGCCAACGAACTGCGAGAGCGGCGTAACCATGATCGGATAGCCTAAGTCTTGGCGGACTTGCACGCATTCTTCCAGGACTTCGGGCAACCGATGCAGCAAGCCCAGGTTCTTAAGCTGGAAGTGTAGATTAGAGATCATGCCGCCGGGAACCTGGTGGACATACTGGCTGTAGTCGTATTCCACCGGCGCGCCCATCGGCATGTTCTCGCGTTTTGCGAAAAACGTCAGGTCTTTATCGACGGACTTGAGCGCTTGCTCATCGATGACCGGCGAATAGCCCAAGGCGCGAGAATTTTGCGCGACATTGAACACGGAAGGATTGGACGATGCATTTGCCAGCGGCGGCACCGAGGTGTCAATGAGCTCGACGCCTAGTTTGATCGCTTCGAGCGCGCACAGAGGACCAAGACCGGTGGTGCAATGGACGTGAAGCTCGAGCGGAAATGTCGGCGCTTCGCGTTGTATCACTTTGATTAGGGCGACCGTGCGTTCCGGCGTGAGCAAGCCGCCCGGATCCTTAAGACAAATGAAATCCGGTTTGAGCGCTGCGGCCTCGCGGGCTTTGCGCGCGTAGTATTCATCGGTGTGCTTTGGCGATACAGAGAAGATTAGATTGAGAACCGTCAGGAGACCGTTGCGCTTGGCTCGGGTGACCGATTTTTTCCAACCGGCTGGATCATTGGATGGATTCGAGATCCGCAGTTGTTTGATGCCGTTGGCGACCATGCGTTCGAACCATAGATCATTTACCGCGTCGGGAGTGAGCTCAAAGGCGCTGAGGCGCTCGGAGCCAATGGCGCGGAGCGGCGTCCTGGTGATTTTCTTCGCGACCAGGCGCATGCGCTCGAAGGGATCCTCGCGGAGCTCTCTGACGCACTTCTTGATGTGGCTGGAAGCGATCAGCTCGATCGCTTGAAAACCCGCGTTGTCGATGCGATCGGCCACGGCCAGCATCATGCCGGTGCGCATATTCTCGGCCCATAGACTCGCCTGGCCGTCGCGCAGAGTCGTGTCGACAAATTTCACTTCGCTCATGATTTGCTTCTCGGATTATTTAACCACAAAGAGCCTAGGGTGGCGAAGTGCCCCCACCTCTTTCCTCCCCCGCGCGCGGGGGAGGATGAAGGAGGGGGACTTCTGTGGCGAAATGTGTGCTGCTACTTTGGGGGGCGCAAACCGCGAAAACTCCTAGGTACAGTAATACAAAGTTCACAGAATTAGGATGAACGTTCATTATTGATTGGTATCGGCGGCGGAGTACTCTTCCAGCTTCTTTTCGAGCCAACGCGTGTTGACCTTGCCATGGCGGTATTCACTATCCCCAATCACAATTTCCAAAAACGGTATGAGTGTGTCGATGCCGCTCACCTGGAATTCATGCAAGGCGCGCTTGGTTTCAGCGGCGGCCTGATCCCTCGTGTTTGCGTGAACGATCAATTTGGCCAGTAAGGAATCGTAATAGGGCGGCACGAAATAACCGGGATAGCAGTGGGTATCGAGCCTGATCCCCGGACCTTGCGGCGCTTGCCAGGTCGAGATCCGTCCAGGGCAAGGGCGAAAACCATGTTGCGGTGACTCCGCGGTGATGCGGCATTCGATAGCGTGCCCGGTAAATTTGATATCCGATTGCTTAAAGGGCAACGGCTCGCCGCGCGCGATCAAGAGCTGTTGAGCAACGAGATCCACGCCGGTGATCATCTCGGTCACCGGATGTTCGACTTGGATGCGCGTGTTCATCTCGAGAAAATAGAAATCCGCCGTATCGTTGTCATAAATAAACTCGATCGTGCCGGCGCTGCGGTAGCCGATGCTGCGCGCCAACGTTGCGGCGGCATGACAAATCTCGGCGCGGACTTGTGGAGACACCGCGTAAGCCGGCGCTTCTTCGACGATCTTTTGGTGGCGCCGTTGCAGCGAGCAGTCGCGCTCGCCGAGATGGATCACGTTGCCATGTTGGTCGCCGAGGATCTGTACCTCGATATGGCGGGCATTCCCGACATATCGCTCCATGTAAAGCGTGTCGTTGCCGAACGCGGCACGCGCCTCGGCCGCCGCCGTGCGAAACGTGTTCTCCATCTCATTGGCATTCCAAACGAGCTTGATACCGCGGCCGCCGCCGCCCGCCGACGCTTTGAGCAGCAGTGGATAGCCAATTTGTTGCGCCAGTTGCGCTGCTTCGTGAGGGTTCCGCGCCTGATCCGAACCGGGAACCAGCGGCACGCCCGCGGTGCGGGCGATCTTTCGCGCTTCGAGCTTGTCACCCATCATCGTGATGTTCTCGGCGGTGGGGCCGATAAAAGTGATCTTGTTGTCGACGCACGCTTGCACGAGCGCCGGCCGTTCCGAGAGAAATCCATAGCCGGGATGAAGGGCGTCGCAGCCAGTACCTTGAGCGGCGGCGATCAAGTTCTCGACCTTCAAGTAGCTGTCACTGGAACGCGCGGGGCCGATGCAAACGACGCGATTGGCGATCTTCGCCGCCATGCTTTCGCGATCCGCGTCAGAAACCGCGGCGACAGTCTCAATGCCCAAACGCTGGCACGCCCTAATAATGCGAACGGCGATCTCACCCCGGTTGCCAACGAGTACTCGCGTGACGCTCATGAATTCTCCGGGAAAAAGGCCGGTATCTCGGTTGTTATGGACATTGTGGATTTCGGAATCGTCAGGTAGCGGCGGGTTTCAAATCCGCCCCTGTCAAATTGCCGTGTTCGCGGAATGACTGCGAGGGTGCTTTGAATTCTTAAGCTCACACGAAACAGGGACGCCAGGCGGTTGCGGTGAGGTTTACGGTTTGACGATGAAAAGCGTCTGACCGAACTCGACAAACTGACCGTTTTGCGCGACAACTTCGACGATAGTGCCGGCGACTGTGGCGCGCACGCTACTGAAGACTTTCATGACTTCGATCAAGCCGACGGTGGTATCTTCCGTAATCTGTTGGCCGATTTTAACAAACGGCGGGGCACCGGGCTCGGGAGCCACGTAGAACGTTCCTAGCAACGGCGCGGTGATCGGCCGCATGCCTTCGGGAATCGCCACGGGCTTGACTGCCTGGGCAGTCGGTGCGGCAGCCGGCGAGGACGCTGTTTTTGCAGCGGACGCGGCGGAGGCCGGCGCGACGCTAATATTTGGCGGCGCCGAAGTGAGAGGAATCGGTTCCCCTTTGCTGACGGTAATCTTTAACTCGCCGACTTCGAGTTGAAAGTAATCGAATTTCGACTCATCGATCAGTTTTAGAATATGCAAGACATCATCTTCAGTGAGTTCCATGACGTGCCTTCCTCTAAGTTGGTTGTTTCAGTTTTCTTATGTGATTTCGTTGCTGTTGGCAAATCGGAATGGAAACAGACCGACAATTTTTCGAAGAAACTTGAGAGTTACCAATGCGTTACTTTGCGACGGGCTTTACGTTGCGAAGGTCCATGCGCGCCATTGAGTTGTATTCCAAGCCGGTGAATTTGGGACTGAGCATGGTGCTTTCGGCTTTCCAATACAGCGGCACGATGGCGACGTCGGTTTCGGTGAGAAGTTTTTGCGCGTCGTCATAAATTTGGCTGCGTTTTTTTGCATCGAGTTCGCGGGCGGCGAGTTCGAGCATTTGATCGTAGCGGCGATTTTTCCAGCGGCCGTGATTGTTGCCGCTATTGGAAGTGAAAAGTTTCATGAAGTTATCAGGGTCGGGATAATCGGCGCCCCAGCCGGCGCGGAAAACGGGAAAGGGATCGTTTTGAAGTTTCTTTAAGAAAACCTTCCACTCCTGGTTTTCAAGTCGAACGACAATGCCCAAATGCTTTTGCCACATGCTTTGGATCGCCTCGGCGACTAACTTTTTCTCCTCGTCGGTGTTGTAGCCGAGAACGATGCTCGGCAGACCTTTGCCGTCCGGATAGCCGGCTTCGCTTAATAGGCGACGTGCTTCAGTGGGATTGAATCTAAGACCAATTTCGGGATTGTGCGCCAGCATGCCGGGGGGAATCCACGACGTTGCCGGCGTTTCGCCGCCCTGCAGTATTTTTGGAAAAACACCTCGGTCGATTGCCAGAGCGAAAGCTTTTCTCAGTTTCGGATTGTCGAACGGTTTGCGATCCACGGCGAAGCTATAATACTCGCCACGCAGTTGGGGCACGAGCTTATACCCGGGCATTTTCGCTAAGCGCGGCTTGTCCAGCGGCGGAATGCTGTGATCGTCGATGAAGTCCATGTTGCCCTGTTCAAACAGCGTCACTGCCGTAGTTTTTTCATTGATCATATACATCGTGACTTTTTCGATCGATGGCTTGCCGCGGAAATAATTGGCATTCGCGCGGAGCTCGATTTCGTTCTCGTGTTTCCAGGAAGCCAAGCGAAAAGGGCCGTTCGTGACGATGTTTCCGGGTTCGGTCCATCGGGTGTCGAATTTCTCGATCACGTCCTGGCGCTGAGGATAGGTGACTTCAAAAGTCGTGATGGCGAGAAAATAGGAGGCCGGGTGACGCAAGCTCACCACCAGCGTCGAATCGTCTTGCGCCTGAACGCCGACGGCTGAAGAGTCTTTGAGTTTTCCTTCGGCGTACTCTTGTGCGTTGACGAGGTCGAATAGAATGTAGGCATATTGCGCCGCGGTTTTGGGATTGAGCAGGCGCTTCCATGAGTATTCAAAGTCCTGGGCGCGGACTTTTTTGCCGTCGGTCCATTGCACGTCGTCGCGCAGATGGAAGATGATCTTCTTTCCACCTTCGAGAAAATCCCAAGATTTGGCAATCACCGGCGTGGGTTTTAGATTCTTGTCGAATTCCGTCAATCCGACCATCATATTGGCAATTACGTTGAACGAGACATGATCGGTCGCCAGCGACCAGTCCAGACTAGGTGGCTCGGTGCCGAGATTGACGCGAAAATGACTCTCGCCGCCGCTTTGGGGCGCGGACTTGCACGCGCCAAACAATGACGTGAACGCGATTGTTAGGACGCAAAGATAGTCGCGGAATTTCACCGGGGAACCAAGAAAATCTCTCTTGCTTGAAAAGGATTTAGTCGGTATTAGTACCGCAATACCATTTTACCTTCAAGAAAGGGTCCGGCAGATTAATTTATGGATGCAAAGGAGCTGTTGCTGAAAAACATCGTCGTCGAGGGGCATCGGGATGTGTACGAGCAGATCTATCGCACTTCTGTCGGTGAAAGGGCGCCGATTCGTGATGCTATTGCACCGCGCTTGATTCGCGATGGCATCAACCTGACTGTCTACGCGATCAGCGGTGACTCCTATTCTCACTCCCAGAACACCGGACGCTACCTGGAAACCGCGCTGGATCAAATCGATCAGTTTCTCGAAGAAGCGCCGCGCTCGGAAGGGATGATTCAGATGGTCAAAACCCGCGGCGACCTGCCGGAGAAGGCCGAGCCGGGGGCGGTCAAATTTCTGCTCCATTTCGAAGGCTGCATGCCGCTGCGCGGCAGTATTCATAATCTGAGAAACTTCTACCGTCTGGGTTTGCGCTCTCTGCAACCAGTTTGGAATTTTCGTAATGAGCTGGGCGACGGTGTGTGGGAAAACCGCACCGGCGGCGGCCTGACGAATTTTGGTGTCGAGGTCATCAAAGAGGCGAATCGATTGGGAATGGTCGTCGATCTGTCGCACATGAACCGAGAAGGTTTTTTCCAAGCCCTCGAAGCCGCGACCGCGCCGCTGCTCGTCAGCCACGCCAATGCTTGCGGCATGCTCGACAATGCGCGCAATCTCGCCGACGATCAGATCAAAGCCATCGCCGACCAGGGTGGACTCGTCGGCATTCTCGCATTACCTGAGCGTGTCGCTAAGAAAGAGGCCACCATAGAAGACTTGCTCAAGCACATGGACTACATGATCAAGCTGGTGGGCGTGGAGCATATCGCTCTAGGCATGGACTTCGTTAAGTACGATGGACCGCGCACGCTTAAGGATCGCCATCACCCGCTGCACAAGCCCGAGTTGGTCAAAGGCTTCGAGGAGATCGAGGATTTGCCAAATTTGATAAATGGCTTGCAGCACCACGGATACAAGGACGAGGAGATCGCGCTGATCCTCGGCGGCAACTATCTCAGAGTGTTGAAAACGATTCTTCCCGAGCAGTCGGTCATCTAGGCGAAATCGAATGCGCTATGAATGAGGGAACATAGACGATGAAACGGATTGGATTGCTAATAATCTTGACGTCGCTGTTGCTCTTTACCGTAACGCCGCGAAGTTCAGCGAAGATCATCGTTGGCTTATCGTCCGTCAACGTAGCTTTTCTGCCTGTCTATGTCACAGAAGCGAAAGGCTTCTTCAAAGACGAAGGGCTCGATGTTCTGCTGGTTTTGTTTAATGCCGGCGCGACCAATCTGCAGGCGCTGATCGGCGGCGACATCCACATGATGGGCAGCGCCTTTGTCGAAACCATCGGCGGTCGCGCTGCCGGGGTCGATATCAAAAACTTTTGGGGTGTGTGCAACATCATGCCGTTCCAGCTTTATTCGCAGGCGGATTTCAAGTCGATGAAGCAAGCCAAAGGCAAGCGCTTCGCAATCAGCCGTTTCGGCTCGCTCACCGATTTTCTGACCCGCGCGACGCTGCGCCATTTCGGCGTGGATTCGAAGGAAGTCACGATTCTCCAGATCGGCAGCACGCCGGCGCGCTTTGCCGCGCTCTCGGCCAAGGCGGTAGATGCGTCCATCGTGTGGTTTCCGGTGACGGAGATCGCCAAGTCTCAGGGTTATAACAAGCTGCTCGACCTTAAAGAAATCTTTCCGGAATGGCCGTATGAAACTTTTGCCGCCAAAGAATCCTACCTCAGTAAAGAAAGGGATCAGGTCAGCAAATTTCTCCGCGCCTATCAAAGAGGCATAAAGTATACGGTTGAGAACAAGGCCGACGCCGTGAAAATAATGGGAAAGTACGTCAAGTTGGACCCGGCGTATGCTCCGGCGGGCTATGACGAATATCGCGACTCATTTCCGCTCAACGGCCAGATCGCCGAAAAAGTTATTCCGACCGTGATCGAGGAGGAGTTTCAGACCGGCAGAATCAAAAAGAAAGTGACTGTGGAAGATATGGTCGATCGCTCGTTCATCAAAGCGCTGAGTAGATAGCAGAAATAGTATTAGCCGAATCTATCGCTTGGAGGTAATTTATGATTATCGATCTGGATTCTCACTTACGTGAAGGTTACTTCATGGATGAAGTGTATAATTTGCCTGAGCCCTATGCGCGGTTTACACCGCAAAAAGCCGGCGAGGGCAGAAACCATAACACCAAATGGATTCATCAGCTCGATCCCGGTGACCCGCAGGGCCGGGCGGCGCACCGCCATCCTTATATCTACGATCCCAAGGTCAACTGGCGCAACGGTGAGATCGCGGCGCGGCAAATCGCCGGCCACGACATGGAGTTTCGTTTCAACGACATCAAGAAGGAAAGCATTCAAAAACAGGTGCTTTTTCCCACAGGAATCAACGTCGCCACGGAAAACGTCGGCGGTTTGGGATTGGTCTGTGCCCAGTCCTACAATAACTGGGTCAAGAAATTAGTCAAAGGCCATGAAGATGTCTTTCTACCAGTCGCGATGGCGCCCGCGGGCTGTCCGGAAGAAATGGCCACCGAGTTGCGGCGTTGCGTGAAAGAATTGGGCTTCAAGGCCAGTCATCTAGTTCCCTACATCGGTCGGCGCAACGTCGATCACCCGAGTTTCTATCCCTATTATCAGGCTGCTGAAGCGTTGGGTGTGCCGCTTTTTTGTCATCCGAATAGCAACGGCGAGTTGACCGATCGCTTCGATAATTTCTTCAAGACCCATGTGCTCGGCCGTGTGATGAACTGCACGCCGGCGTTGGTCGCGCTGGTGCTCGGCGGCGTATTCGAAAAATTTCCCAAGCTCAAAGTCGCGTTCTTCGAGTGCAGCGCGGAATGGCCGCTCTACTGGATGCATCGGATGGATGACGATTGGGAATGGGCCAAGGATTTTCCGCAGATCTCCGGTGAGCTCAAGATGCCGCCGTCGGAGTACGTCAAGCGCAACTGTTACGTTACCTGTGAGGCTGACGAAGGCGATATGACTCAGTCGCTCAAAGAAGTCGGCGAGGATCATATCCTAATGGCCACTGATTATCCGCACTTCGACTCCGAGTTTCCTCACACGGTGTCGGGAATCATGGAGCGCAAGGATCTGACGCAGAGACAGAAGGAAAAAATCTGCGGCGAAAACGCAGCGAAGCTCTTGAATCTCTAATCGTTGAATAAATAGTCGCACACTTTTTCCGCGCAGAGCGCCGTTCGAGAAATGATCATGTCTCTAACGGCGCCTGCCTCCGTTCTGCGCCGTAGCATTTTTGACGTTCGTGCAACGAGGATCGGCGGCTCTGCTGATCGCGGAAATTGCCGGGCCTCCTTATCGCCGTAGATTTTGGCGTGGCAAATAATTGTGGGAGACCCAAACAGATCTTAGGTTAGTCCGACCTTGAAACAACACGAATGAAGGGCTCAGACCACAACGAACTGATCGCCGGTTACCATCGAATTTCTCCTAGTAATTAACGTGAGAGCTCTGCGCCCCATATTTCTTTGAGAAAACCGCTTTTGTTCAAATCCTCGGCGAAGCGGTTGTCGATCATCTCAGCTGCTTTGCGGCGCACGTTGGTGCCTTGCTCGCGCGCGATCTCAATGACGCCGGTCACAGTACTCTCGGGCACCACCAAGCGACGGTTAACCAGCAATTTGGCGTAGGCTTCGTATGCCGATTGGAGCGCATCCTGATCATCGAGCTTGAGCGCTTTACTTACAGCGGCTTTACCTTTATCCGGATTCTTTTCGACAAAATAGATCGATTCTGCCAGTGCGGCGACCCATTTCTGCACCAGCGCGGGACGCTCTTTGAGCGACTTCGCGTTAGTATGGAGCGAGCTGTAGACTGCGGGTACGCCGAGATCATTCAGACGATAAACCAAATTGAAACCATTGCGACGCCCGCGGACATCGAGCGGCGGCGTGACCAGAGCGGCTTCCGCGATTCCGGCATGCATGGCGTTGAACGGTTCGACCTGGCCGGTGCCGCCCACAGTACGGAGCTTCACTTCTTCTTCCGTCAGGTTGAACTTCCTGAGCAGGGCGCGCGCCAGTCTGAAGGTCAAGTCGCCGGCTCGCGTCACGGCAATGCTCTTGCCCTTCAAGTCTTCGGGTCGTTTAACATCTTTCCGCGCGAGCAGGACCCAGGGCAGACCGACGAGCGGTGAAGCGATTAATTTTGCGTCGCTGCCTGCGGCCATGCCGGGTATCGTTGCATCCGCCGCGCAGTAAAGAAATTGGATTTCGTCAGCGGCCAACGCGGCTAAGGCCACACCGCTGCCGCGGATTGAAACGGACTCGACCTTCATGCCGTATTTGTCGAATAACCCATTATCGAGCGCCGCATAGAGATGAATGAAACCTCCGGTGATCGCACAAGTGGCTGCCCGCGCGGTGACAGGTGTTTCGCCGGGCTTGGCTAAGTAAGGATTGGCGTGAGCCGAAGAAACGAGGAACGTGACTAGCAAAGCATTGATTATCATCTTCATAAGCTCGTTTCCCTTCGCACCTGGCGTACAATCTATGGTGAGTTCTTGTCAAGTTAGAAACGAATGAATTAGATTGCGATGAATCGCTGTGCTCGCAGAGCTTCCTTTCTAAACCGGAGGGATACGCGATGAACCATAAATTTATCTTGCTATTGCTCGTCATCATGCTTATGGCGGGATTTGACCTCACCGCGACCGCGCAATCGTTGAAGGTCGGCATGACGTCGAAGACACTCTTCTACCTGCCATTTTATGTCGGCCTGAAAAAAGGCTTTTACAACGCGGAGAATTTGAAAGTCGAAATGATCTTCATCGGTCGGAGCGACGTCCA
>WNGE01004626.1_pt1 | contig 24685 bp, 22 predicted proteins | sample 5400651 | NCBI WGS metagenome assembly WNGE01 (sample SAMN13153370, study PRJNA577476) | soil metagenome | isolation source: 60 cm soil or saprolite under grassland replicate 2 | place: USA:California | collected 2016-06-15
CCATCAACCCACTTACCCAACCCCGCGATGCCGTAGACCATCGCCATCGCCTGCACAATCACCTCTGCCGCAACAAGATAGGCCAACACCCGATACACAGTTCTCATCATTTCCCCCCTTGAAGGGCAGTAATTGAGGATGTCGAAAACACGATTAAGAATCGCGACGTAAACCCCGCCGAGCAGTCAATTCGGCTCGTTTTCGCCGCCTGGTTCCCGACAATGCCGCTCACTCATGTCGGTATCTGTCGGGACAGGGCGGTCACCGGTGGACTTCGGCCAGGACGTCGGTGACGACCAGGAAATCGTTGGTCACACCGAAGGTCGCGGCCCGCTGGCGGCTTTCGTCGACCATCTCTTTGAAGTCACGGGCCGATTCCTCGGTCTCCCAGACAATCGTGGTGTGGCTGCGGCCCGTTTCCGGGTCCCGGCTCAAGTACCCGGCGACGAAGCCGGGCCGGGCCGTGACCGCCGGCACGATCACATCGCGCAACTCGCGGCTCTGGTCTGCCTCACGGCTCGGGTCCATGTTCCACCTGCCGATCACCGCGTACATCGCCGCCCCCTTTCGGACACGCCGTCGTCTAGCGCACACGCTACGAGGGATGGCCGCGGCTGCCATGCCGGAAAACACCTAGCCGGGCACTCAAACCCGAGGACGCGCGGAGGCGAACCAGGACGCGGCCTCGCGGTGCGGCAGGCGCTCACCGCAACGCCGGGCTAGGGGCGTGCCCCAGCCAGGAGCCTGTCCACAAGGGTTCCCGCGACGCGGGCGCCGCCGGCGGCGGTCAGCGCCTCCCCCAGCTCGCGGGCCCTTCGCCGAAGCTGCGGACGGCTCAGCACCTGCAACACCGCCCGGCGTACCTTTCGGGGGCCCGGCGTGCCGGTGCGCAGGTCGAGGCCGACACCGGACCACGCGACGCGGCGCGCCACCTCCGGCTTGTCGAGTGATCCGGCCGCCACCACCAGTGGAACCCCGGCCTGCACCGACGCCAGCACCCCACCCCATCCGCCGTTGGTGACCATGACGTCGACCAACGGCAGCAGCAGGTCGTGCGGCAGGAACGGTGCCGCGCGCACGTTGCCGGGCAGCGGCCCCAGCGCCGATGGCGGCGCGCCGCCGGTCGTGCAGACCACGAGCGGCTCCTCATTGGCGAGCCCGGCAATTGCCGGCTTGACCAGATCGTCCAGATCGACGTCGAGCGTGCCCTGCGTCACGTGGACCACCGGCCGCCCCGCTGCCTGGGCGTCGACGAGCTCCGACCACCAGGACGGAAGCTGCACTGCGGCGTGCTGCGCCCCAGCCGATGTGAGCCGTCCGACGAAATGGACCTGGGAGGGCAGGTCGCTACGCGGGTACTCCAGGCCGGACACGCCCTGCGCCAGGACCAGGTACGGGGAGTAGAGACTGTCGGGACCGCCAACCGGGTCGGGGCTCAGCCCCACCGTGGCGCGCGCCTCGTTGATGACCGGGTTGAGCATGCGTTTGTACGCCACCCCGACGAGGCGGCGGAGCGCGGCGTCGCGTGCGCGGCCCAGGCGGCCGGTCGCCGGCAGCAGAGGCATTCCTGCCGGCGGCAGGTCCTCGCTCACCATCGACAGCGGGCTCACCGTCACCGACACCCACGGTGTGCCGAGCACTTCGCCGGCGAGCACCGCGCCGACGGCGAGCTGGTCGGCCACGAACAGGTCGAATGGCTCCCGCCGCGCCTCGGCGAGGATGTCCTCGGCCTGACCGGTGGCGGTGCCGGCCAGCACGTACCTCCCGTTGGCCATGGCCGCCCTGAGCCCTTTGCCGTCACCGACCTGCGGAAACGTGGCCGCCAGGTGCGCGTCGTCGAAATCCTGTGCTCGTGTCCAGGGCACCCATTCGGCACCGACGGCGACGAACCGCTCCCGGTACTTGGCACCCGAGTACGCGACAACCCGGTGACCGCGCCGCGCCAGCTCCGCAGCGACGGCGGTCATCGGACCGATGTGTCCGGCGAACGGCATCGACGTCACGAGGATCCTTGCCACCTGGCCTCCACGATTCGACACGGTTCAGTTAGCGGAAGTTGGACGCCGCCACCATGGTGCCCTGCACATCGTAGGCAGTGGCCGTCGTCTGGTACGCCGATTCCGGTGGCACGCCGGCTACCCAGACGATGAAGAGTTCCGGGTGAGCGCTCCACCGACCGAACCCATGGGTGACACCTGCGGCGGGCGACCCGGCGACCACCCTGGCGGCCGGTCCCACATAGGTGCACAGGACGATCTGCTTCCCGCCCGGTCCGTCGATCGTTTGCAGGCCGTGGTAGAAGCCAATGTCGAATGGTGGCCGGTGGTAGTTTCCGAGAAGCTTCAGCTCGGCGATCGTGCCCGCCCGGTCGCGTGCACCCGCCTTGAGGATTGCCTGCTGGTCGTCGCCGACGAACCAGAGGACGAGCTCGCGGCCGTCGGCCACCGGGGTCCCGGTGCGGATCACGTCGCCCACGCGTTCGCGGTCCTCAGCGTTGACTCCCCCATCGCTGCGACGGGACTCCTGCCCATCCGAGGTGCCCAGCACCTCGCCGGCCTCGTTGTAAGCGGTAAACCGGGGCTGCGTCCCGCCGGCCCCCTCCGGTGCCGGCGTCGGTGACAGCAACGTGCCGGTTCGGCGAACCCAGAAGACGGTGAACGACCGATCCCTGCTCCAGTGCGCGAGGTGCGCGCCGACCACCCGGCCCCCGGCGTCCACCGTGATGCGTGCGGCGTCGCCGTGGAAGAGTCCGTAGTCGACGATCCCGCCGGCGCGATCGTCAAGTTGGGCAAGCTGCCCGAAGCGGGACGCGGGCGGGCTGCCGGGCTGCGCTCCGCCGCCGGACTCGAGGGTGCGCACCTTCCCGGTGGTCGCCCGATCGTCGCCGGTAGACCGTTCAGGCACGTCCGGTACCAGCCGCTCGCGCCGCAGTCGCCCGCGCCACCAGTCGTTGTGCTGGTTGACCAGGACGCGCCTGGCGTACGCATAGGCGTCATCGCGCCGGATCCGCCGCCACGCCGTGTAGGTGCGCACCAGCGCGGCCTGGGTCAGCTCTTCCGCCTGTCCCGCGTCGCCGGTGAGGAGGTACGCCACCCGGTGGAGCCGATGAGCGCATTCGCTCATGAAGTCGGTGAAGCCGTCATCGCGGTCTCGGTCGGCGTCGCGCTCATGTCGGTCCATGGTTGGGATGCCCCTCCCTGCCCTCACCCTGCCGTACGGGACCCGGTGCCGGAAGGTTCCGCCGTGCCTGCACGGTGCCGCATCGACCGGAAAGCCTCCATGGACGCTAGGTATCGTGGGAGGGAGGACGTTTATGGCGCGGTTCCTGCTGAGCACCCAGCCGATGACCAGTCATCTCATCACCGCCAAGCCGATCGCCCGAGAACTGGCGGCGCGCGGACACGAGGTGTGGTGGCACGCGGGTCGACGGCAGCAGGCGGCGGTGGCGGAGACCGGGGCGGTCTTCGTGCCCGTCCAGTCCGCTCTGGACTACGACGGGGAGGACCTGAACGCCTCCTTCCCCCAGCGGCGGAAGCTGCGCCGGTACCGCCTCGCCAAGTGGGACTTCACCCATCTGTTCGTCAATCCGATCCCCGGCCAGATCGAGGACTTCCGCCGGATCCTGACGGCGTTCCCGGCGGATGTGCTGGTAGCCGACCCCACGATGCTCGGCGCGGCATTGTTGCGACAACTGGATGGACCGGCGTACGCGACGCTCGGCGTGAGCGTGCTGGCGATACGCAGCCGCGACACCGCCCCCTTCGGCTTCGCCCTGCCACCGTCGAGCTCGCCGCTCGGCCGGCTGCGCAACCACCTCCTCGACGAGATGATGCCGAGAGTTGTCGCGCGCGACGTCCAGCGCCGCTACAACCGGATCCGCGCCGGGCTCGGCCTCCCGCGCACATGGACGTTCCCGATGTACGCGTCCCTGTCACCTGATCTCTACCTGCAGCCTGGCTGCGAGTCGTTCGAGTACCCGCGCTCGGACCTGCCGCCGCAGGTGCACTTCATCGGGGCGCTGCTCGACGACAGCGGCGCTTCGGAGTACACCCCGCCGCGGTGGTGGCCGGAGCTCGACGGCGAGCGGCCGGTCGTGCATGTCACCCAGGGCACCGTCGCGACCGACGCCGGTCAGCTTCTGCGCCCGACGCTCGATGCGCTCGCGGACGAGGATCTGCTGGTGGTCGCCACCACCGGACGGGATCTGGCCGATCGGCTCGGGCCGGTGCCCACGAATGCCCGGGTGGAACGCTTCATCCCGCATGCGCGCCTTCTGCCACGCGTCGACGTGATGGTGACCAACGGCGGGTTCGGCGGGATCAGCAACGCGCTGACCCACGGGGTACCGCTGGTCGGTGCCGGTGACAGCCAGGAGAAGCCCGAGGTCCTCGCCCGGCTCGCCTGGTCAGGGGCCGGCATCGACCTGAAGACCGCCAACCCCGCGCCGGATCGGATCCGGGCCGCAGTGCGGCAGGTGCTCGGGACGCCGTCATATCGGGAGAACGCCCGACGCATTCAATCCGACCTTGCCCGCCACGACGCGCCACGAGAGGCCGCCGCGTTGCTGGAGCAACTTGCGGCCGGCAGGCCAGCCTCCGGCCGGCGCTGAATTAACGGTCCCCTGGTCGCGCCGGTGCCCCGGCCTGGCGAGGCACGGGGCACGGGCAGCGAGGGCTGGTGGGGATTGGGGTCGGTCACTGGGTGGCGGTGACCGCGTCAAGGATGAGGCGCTCCACCGCGCCAGAGCGGGTGATCAAGGACAGGTGCCCGGCTTTCACCTCCACCGTCCGCGCGCCGGCGCGCTGCGCCATGAACCGCTGCTGTGTCGGCGGGATGACCTTGTCTTCGGTGCCAACCAGGTACCAGGACGGGATCGTCTTCCAGGCCGGCACGCCCGACGGCTGGTTCCCCGCGCTCAGGGTGATCGGGCGCTGGGTGGCGTACAGGACCGACGCGGTGGGGGGCGGCACCCCGTTGGCGAAGGAGGTCAGGAAGACGCTCTGCTTGAGGTACAGGTCGATGTCGCCGGCCGGCGCTCCCGGGTACGGCACGAAGTCGAACACCGTTGTCGGGTCCACCGCGAGGGCGGAGTCGGGACCGGCGAGCGGTAGAACCGTCTCGCCCTGGTCCGGTGCGAAGGCGTCCACGTACACGAGCGCCTTCACGTTGGGGTTCCCGGTGGCGGCGTTGGTGATGACGGCGCCGCCGTACGAGTGCCCAACCAGGACGATCGGGCCGGGAATTGTGGACAGGAAGCTGGCCACCGTCGCGGAGTCCCCGGGCAGGCTGCGCAGCGGGTTGGGCGGCACTCGGACCGGGAAGCCGTCGCGTTGCAGGCGCCGTACGACCTCGCTCCAACTGGAGCCGTCGGCCCAGGCGCCGTGCACGAGCACGATGGTGGGCTTGGACCGCCCATTTGCGGCAGCGCTGCTGTCCGCGGAGGCGATCTGGCCTGGAATGAGGGCGGCGACAACCGTCAGGGCGACGGCGAGGGCGATGGTCCACAGCCTGGAACGGCGTACGGATGGACGAGTGGGCATGACCATTCCTCTCGAGCGGAGGCGATCAGGGGACCGGCAGCGGCGGGACCGCGCCGGAAGCGGGCTGGGCCGTTGCCGCAAGCGGGCTGGGCCGTCGCCGCAAGCGGGCTACTCGGCGAGCACCAACAACGCCGCGTTGATCTCGTCACGCTGGTCCAGCCGATGGCGTGTGCTGCCGCCGTCAGCACACCACGACAGCCGGCTTGCTGTCATCCGCTGGGGCAGTCAAACGGGCACCTCGACAACGCTTTCGGGATAAACGGCCTCGTTCTGGTGACCTGCCCTGTTGGCCTCTTTCGAGGAGATACGAAACCCGCACAACCATCGGACGGCTGTTCAACAGCCTCGTCGCCTCGGGAATCCTGACGGGGTCTGCGGCGTTGTTGAGGCCGCGACGACTGGGAAGCCAGTCGCGCAGCCGGAAAGAGGCAATGATGAAGGTTCGTAGCTCGTTACGGTCATTGAAGCGCAAGCCGGGCTCGGTGGTGGTGCGCCGCCGCGGGCAGGTGCGGGTAGTCAACCGCACCAACCGGCGGTGGAATAGCCGCCAAGGCTGACGTTGACGCGACGGCGAGGGCGATTGCCTGAGTCGCGCTCAGGTGGTGGCCGCCGTTGCCCTACTCAGGGCGGCCACCTCAGATTCGGTTAGTGCGAAGGACAAAGCGCCCGCATTCTGAGCGGCTTGACTGCCGGTTTTCGCACCGGGGATGGGCAGCACGTTGTGCTGCTCAAGGAGCCAGCGTAGGGCGATCTGACTCGGAGTCTTGTCGTGTCGTGCAGCCAGGTCGCGCAACACGGCGTTGACGCGTTCGAGGGTAGCCAGGCCCTTGCCCCGGAACGGGGGCATGTATCTTCGCCACCCGGATGGTCGGTGAGCGGCAGAGTACTTGCCGGTCAGCGCCCCTGACGCTAGCGGCATGTATGCGATCAATGTGACGCCGAGTTCTCGGCAAGTCTCCCGGACTCCGTTGCTTTCGGGTTCTCGGTGTAGCAGGGAGTACTGGACCTGGTTGGAAGCAAGCGGGATACCCCGCTTGCTCAATGCGGCGTGCGCGGTCCGCATCTGCGCGGCCGAGTAGTTGCTGACCCCGACGGCGCGGACCTTGCCCGCCTCGACGGCATCGGCCATGAGGTTCATTAGTGTGGGGATGGACATCCAGCGGGACGGAAAGTGAATCTGGTAGAGATCGACGACCGGGCGTCGCAGTCGGGAGAGGCTCGCCTCCAGGGTCGCCGACAGGCTGCCGGCTCGGGAGAAAAACCCGGCGGGGAACTTCGTCGCGACCAAGACGTCTTTGCCCTCGGTCAGCTCACCGACGCGCCGTTCGGAAGCCCCCTTGCCGTACATGGCGGCCGTATCAAGCAGGTTCACGCCGGCTGCGAGGCTGACGTTTAGCGCGTCCCGCTGCTCTTCCAGGCTGCTAGTCGGACCGTAGGCGTTTCGAGCCGGATTCCAGCGTGGCACCGCCGACATGTCACCCCACACCATGACACCAAGACCAAGCCGCGGGACCCGAAGATTGCTTTGCCCCAGCGTCATCGACGCAGGCGCCGGGATGTCGTCGGTCATGACCTCCATCATGCTCCCGCAACGGTGGACGACAAGATGGCACCAGCCGACCGGAGCGTCCGCACGTCGGCGGACTTTTTTCAAGCCTTATATTGACATCAATAATTGACCTTCCTACAGTTCAGGTACTTCGAAGCGGACTCCCGTCCCGCCCCAACAGCACCGAACGGCGCGCATAGCAGATGCGGCCACCCCGCCTGCCCGCGCCGGAGTCCCGACCGTGCTACCTGCGAGGGCCCGGTCGGTCGGACGCACACGCGTCAGGACCGCCCGGGTCACCCGCCATACCGGCATGCCCCGAGCAGCCGACCGACCGGGTCCGATCGTTCGGCGTACCTCGTCACAGAAGGGAACCCTCGATGTCACCCACGGAGGCCGGGACCGCCCGACCCAGCGCCACCCGCTCGAAGCTGGTCGCGGGCGCCTTCGCGCTCGTGGCGGCCGCGGCCGGCGCCGCGTTCGCCCTGACCGGGCAGCCCGACGCCGATGCCGCTGTGCTGCCGAACAACTTCAAGAGCGTCGGGTACATGCCGTCGTGGGCTGGCAGCGTCACCAGCATCCAGTACGGCAAACTCACCCACATCAACTACGCTTTCGCGCTACCCAACGCGAACGGCACCCTGCAGGCGGTGGAGAATCCGTCCAAGTTGTCGTCGCTGGTCTCGCTCGGCCACAGCAACAACGTGAAGGTATCGATCGCGATCGGTGGCTGGAACAACGGCAACGACTCCGCCTTCGAGGCCCTGGCCGCAAACGCCACCACGCGGAGTGCGTTCGTCAACAACGTGGTCAACTTCGTCAACCAATACAGCCTCGATGGCGTCGACATCGACTGGGAGTACCCGGACCAGGGCACCTCGGCCAACAATTACGCCGCGATGATGCAGCAGCTCAGCAGCGCGATGCACAACCGAGGCAAGCTGCTCACCGCCGCCGTCGTGTCCGAGGGTGGTACGGCCTACGGCGTCCAGACCTCGGTCTTCGGCTACGTCGACTGGCTCAACATCATGGCCTACGACGGTGGCAGCCCACACGCCAACTACGACTGGGCGGTCAACAGCGTCAACTTCTGGAAGTCGCGCGGCCTGCCGGCCAGCAAGGCCGTGATGGGCGTGCCGTTCTACAGCAGGCCGGGGTACTACGCGTACGCGACCCTCGTCGCGATCGACCCCGCGAACGCCAACCGTGACTGCACCACGGTCAACGGATCATGGGAGTGCTACAACGGCATCCCGACCGTGAAGCGCAAGACGCAGTGGGCCATGGCCAACGCCGGCGGCATCATGAACTGGGAACTCTCGCAGGACACCAGCACGAGCACCTCGCTGGTGAGCGCGATCTACGCGACCGTAATGGGCGGCAACACGGGCGGCCGGACGGGACCGATCACCGGGATCGGCGGCAAATGCGTCGACGTCGCGGCCGCCTCGTCCGCGAACGGTACCGCGATTCAGCTGTACACCTGTAACGGCACCAACGCTCAGCAGTGGACCGTGGGCACCGACGGCACACTGCGGGCGCTGGGCAAGTGCGCCGATGTCACGAGCGGCTCCACTGCGAACGGCGCCAAGGTCCAGCTTTGGGACTGCAACGGCACCGGTGCGCAGGTCTGGCAGGCGCAGAGCAACGGCACGCTGCGGAACCCGCAAGCCAACAAGTGTCTTGACGCCACCGACGTCAGCTCGGCCGACGGCACCCGGCTGCAGATCTGGGACTGCTACGGCGGCACGAACCAGGTCTGGCGACTGCCAGCCTGACCAGACTGTGGCCCGCCGGCGCGATGCGGGGCAGGATCCCGTCCTGCCCCGCATCACGGTGCGAAACACCTGCAGGGCGGCCTATGGTGACATGGCCGCCAGCCGGCACCTCCAGCAGCGAGATCACCCGGCCGCCAACTCGGCGGCATGGTGACGGGCGAAGTCGACCACCGAGTACGGACGGCGACCCGTGACCCGCTCGACGGTATCCGCGACCGGGATCCGCCGGTGCCCGGTGGCGACGTCGATGAGCGCCTCGGCCAGGAACTGCCCGTACTCCGGTGCGAAGCCGCGCGCCACCAGCAGCGCGACGAAGTCCTCGGCGGGCACCGAGGTGTAGCGCACCGGCCGGCCGAGTGCCTGGGCCAGCGCGGCGGCCACCTCGTGGTGATTCACGGCCTCCGGCCCGGTCGTGGGCAGTACCCCTCTGGACCGTCCGGCGCGAGGGCGGCCTCCGCCACGGCGGCCACGTCGCGCACATCGACGAACGGGATGCTGCCCTCGCCCGCGGGGAGGCGTAGCTCGCCGGCCGCAGTCATCGCGGCGAAGGACCCCTCGGTGAAGTTGTCCAGGAACCAGGTGGGCCGCGCGATCGCGAAACGGCTGGGAAGACTGAGCAGGGTGCGTTCAGCCGCCCGGTCGTCCTGCTCGAGTCTGCTCCGCGCTGCCGGGCGTACCCGCCAGCCCCGTGCCCTCGCCTCCGCCACGACCTGACGGCCGGTCTTCCCGGTCGCGCCTGTCACGGTCACGGTGTACTCGGTCATTCCAGTCCATCCTTCGCAGCACGCGGGCCGACCATGGGCACGCCTCCGCCCGATTCGTCCACCCCGGCGTTGTGCACGACGGCGTCGAAGAGCCCCTGGTCGGTGGTCGCCTCGGCCAGCGCCCGGGTCCGCGCGACCCGTCGGCCGACCCCGTCACGAACACGGTCGCCACGTTTCCCCCTCCGCCTGACCCTCGCGCCTACCACCGGTCGTCGTGGATTGCGGCTTCCAGCGGGCGGCGGCGGCGCCAGCCATGGCGTTCGAGATCCGGCGTGGCTTCCAGATGGGTGACCGGGCCCAGACATAGCCAGGCGACGGGGCGGATCCCGGCCGGGATGCCGAGTAGTTGACGCAGGTGCGGTTCCCGATAGAAGGACACCCAACCCATGCCCAGTTTCTCGGCGGTGGCGGCCAGCCACAGGTTCTGGATGGCCAAGCAGACGGAGTACAGCCCCGCGTCGGCGATGGCGTGCCGGCCGAGGACTGCTGGGCTGCCGCGCTCCGGATCGTAGGTGACCACGATCGACAGGCTCGACTCCAGTACCCCATCGATCTTTATCCGGGCGAAGCGGTCGGCGGCGGCCGAGCCGAGCGTCGCCGCGAAAACGGCCCGTTCGTCCTGGACATGGTCGTAGAAGGCGCGCCGGACGGCTGGGTCGCGCACGATGACGAAGTCCCAGGGCTGGGACAGTCCCACACTCGGGGCTGCGTGTGCAGCCGCCAGGATCCGCTGGAGGACAGCCTCCGGGACAGGGGCGCCGGTGAACTGGGTGCGCACGTCCCGGCGGCTGTGAATGACGTCGTAAATGTCGGTGTTCATGGGCAGGCTCCCGCTGCGTCGGGCCACCTCGGGTGGCCGTGGAGCGAGGCCGGTCTTCGGACTTCCGGATCGATGCCTGACCATCCGCCTTCCCAGCCTCGCGGCCAGTGGCTGCGCGTATGCGCGTGGACGGCGGCTCCCCGGTTACCGCGGCGGGCCCGTGCCGGACTTACACCGGCTTCCCGATTCTCCCCACGAGGGGGCACCTCGCGTCAGTTGATGCCAGCTGCGACTGTACCGGGTCGACGTGAATCGCCACGCCGTACCGTGACCGGCACGCCTGACAACGGCTGACGGTCCGTTTCACAAGGCCCTGGTGGTTTCGGCTGGTCCACCGTCCGTAACGCTACCGGGACGGTGGCGGGCCACACTGGCACGTGACCCGCGACGCAGGGAGGGTGGCGGTGATGCGCTGCGTACAGCCCAGGACCGCGGCGGTGACCCTGGCCGCCCGACTGGCCCGGCCGCGCTGGTGGCCGGGTGTGGTGGCATGGGCGCTGTGGGCGCTGGTCATGCTCGGCATCCCCGTGGCCGTCTGGTTGACCCACCTGCTGCGCCAGGCCGGCCGGTCTGACCAGGCAGGGTCGAACGTCGACACCATCGTCTATCTGCTGGCGGCGGTGAGCGCGGTGACGGTCGGGGCGGTGCTGGCCAGCCGCCGACCGCGCCATCCAGTAGGCTGGCTGCTGCTGGCACTTGGGCTGTGGTTCACCGACGGGTATGCAAGCTACGTGCTGCTGGCCTGGCGTGGGGCGCCGCCCGCCGTCGGGTCCGCGGCCAAGGACGTCGGGTTCTTTTGGATGGCGGCCTGCATCGGTTTCATCCTGCTGCTCACCCCGACCGGATCGCTGCCCTCGCCACGCTGGCGTTGGTGGGCCAGGGTCGCGGCGCTTGCGGCGGTGGTGGGGTTGCTGTCGTCGGTGCTGGGGCCGTTCACCGAGCCCGACCAGTCGGTCGCCGACCCGCTCGCCGTGCGCGCCTTGGATGTGTGGCTGCCGGTCGCGCGCGGTGTGACCTTTGTGATCGCCGGGCTTGCCATCCCGATCGGCGCCGCGTCGCTGGTGGTGCGCTTCCGCAGCGCTCGCGGGGTGGAGCGCCAGCAGTTGCGCTGGCTGGCGGTGGGGACGGCGCCGGTGGCGGTGGCGGTGCTGGCCATCGCGGCCCTGGTGCTGGCTGGCAACGAGGTCTCGTTCGGCTGGTTCGTCGGTGTCTGCCTGGCGGTCCTGCCGCTGGCGATCGGCGCGGCGATCCAGCGGTACCGCCTGTACGACCTGGACCGCATCATCAGCCGCACGCTCGCCTACGGGCTACTCACCGTGCTGCTGGGCGGCGGCTACGCCGGGGTGGTCCTGGGCCTGGGCCAGCTGCTCGGCCAGGACTCCCCTCTGGTGGTGGCCGGCGCGACCCTGGTGGTGGCCGCGGCCTTCCAGCCGGCCCGCCGCCGCATCCAGGCCGCGGTCGACCGGCGCTTCAACCGCCGCCGCTACGACGCCGCCCAGACGATCCAGGCGTTCAGCGCCCGGCTGCGCCAGCAGGTCGACCTGGACACCCTGACCGCCGAGCTGCTCGGCATGGTCGAGCAGACCATGCAGCCGGCCAGCGTGTCGCTATGGCTGCGGCCGACCGTCAGTGCCCCGACCAGCGCGGCACCGGCGTATCCCGCGCGGCATCACAGCCGACGGTAGCTTTCCCATCCGTTCGCACAGCTTCGTGAACCAGGCTCTAACCCCGGCGAGCCCGGGTCGGGCTATATCGGGACCACGACCGCCCGGACGCGTGTCTCATCACCAGGCGTTGACTCCGAGGCCGGCCTTCTCGAGCCGCTGCCGGAGCGTCCGCAGGTAACGCATCCGCCTGGGCCCGATGCTGCCGATCGGCATCCCTGTGGCGCGGGCGAACTCCGCATAAGGCGGGGCGTCGGATCCGACCAGCGCCATGAGCAGATCCCGGCCCCCTGGCGGAAGCTCCGCCACGTGCTTCCAGAGCAGTCTGCTCATGGCCCGATCAACAGCGGAGCGTTCCGGGCTCGGCGACAGGTCCTCCGTCCGGTCCATCATCTCGGCGTCCAAGCCGACGGCCTCGCGGCGGGACTGCTGGAGCATCCTCATGCACTCCCGCCGGGCCGTCGTCGCCAGCCAGCCCGGCAGCCGGTCAGCATCCCGCAGCCTCCCGAGATGCTCGATCATCAGTAGCCAGGTGTTCTGCACGGCGTCCTGGGCGTCGGCATCGCACAGCCGGAAACGACGCACCGTCCCCCAGACGACGTTGGCGTAGCGCTCGACGAGTTCCGCCCTGGCGTAGAGATCTCCATTCGAAGCCGCGCGCACCAGTTCCTCCGTGGTGCCGGCGGCGCTCGCGATCACGCTCACGGTGCCCAGCTCCCCTGCTCAGGCCATTGATAGATGACCTGACGCTAGGGAGAACGGACCCGGCTCGGATCCGAGCACGGCCCTAGTAACGGCGTGCCGTCGGATCTCCAACCCTGGGGTAACGGGTCCCGGCCCCAGGGTGTGTCGTGCTTCGGATCGCCGGCACAGCGGCATCGACGTTCTTGAGGTGCGCACTTATCGAACGGCTCGCCGGGCGTAAGTCGGGATTAGGGGCGCGGAAAGACCGCTGCGCGACCCTACCCACAAGGCAGCACGCCGCTGCCAGAGGAGGAAGACGTGGCAGTTATCCAGTTCCCCAACCAGCTCTTCGCACCCGGGCAGTTCGACATCGTCGTGAACGACAACAACGGCGCCCCGGCGACGGTGCTGGAAGCGGCGAGCCCGTTCACGATCGACGCGACCTGGTCCATCGACCCGCTCGCCGCGCTTCTGCTGGGCGGCCAGTGGGAGGTGGCGGCGTATGTGGAGTCGATCGGGCAGGGTCCGGAGCAGCAGGTCGGGACGACGCAGATCGTTGCGCTCAACGGCACCGCCGCCTACAGCACCACCGTCACCGTGGCGGCGAACGAGCTGCCGGAGAACCCGGCGCCGCCGGTGTCCGGGGTGTACAAGCTGATCGTGGTGCTCACCCACCGCAACTTCAACGCGGTCAGTGATGTCGCCGCGGTAGCCGAGGGCCCGTTCCTGCGCATCGGCTGACGACCCCGCCAGGGTGGCGGCCATGGACCGCCGCCGCCCTGGCGCTCAGGGCTGGCGGATAGTGAGGGGCGCCAACTCCACCCCGCCGACCGAGCCTTGGTGCAGGGCTTCGCGGTCGCCGTGGTCGATCACGACCATCTCGCCGCGACGGCGGTCGATCACGAGCCGGCGACCACAGCCGTCGACGCACTCGAAGAGCAACCCGGCCGGGCTGGTGGTGCAGCCGAGGCGATGGAGGTTCGTCATACTTCCGGAGGGTACGCCGGGAGCCGGGCACCCGCCTGGTCAAGCCGAACGCCGCCGCGCCAGCTGCGGCTGGCGCAGCCGCTCGTAGAGCTCGACAGTCTCGACCGACGGCCGCACCCGGAAGGCATCCCACAGCACCGACGCCAGCCGCTGGTACTGGGCCAGCGCCAGATGTCGTAGGCCGGCCGCCGCGTAGCAGGCCATGAGTTTGCGGTGCACCCGCTCGTTGCAGGGGTCGATGGTCAGGATGCGCCGACCGAGGAGGGCCGCGGGGCCGTAGACGCCGCGCTCGATGTACATCTCCACGAGACGGCTCTGGACGTCGACCGCTTGGAGACGTAGCGCGTCCCGCGAAGCCGCCGCCCACCCGGCGTACGGTTCGTCGGCGAGGAAGTCGCCCTCGTACAGCTGGCAGGCGGTCTCGTACGAGCGAAACGCGGCCGTGGCGTCTCCGGTCTTGTCGGCTCGGCGGCCGGTCGCACACGACCGCTCGAACTGCTCGATATCGGTCCATACCGAGAGCGAGTTGGCGATGCGGTACGTGTCGAAACGGCGCTCGATCACGGTGCACGGTGACGCCACGCGCAGTGCCTGCCGCGTCCGGCTGAGGGCGACATGCAGGCTGTTGCGTGCTGCATCCGGCCCCGTGTTGGGCCAGAAGACGTCCATGAGCACGTCCCGGGACACCGCCGCCCGCCGGTGCGCGAGCAGATACGCCAGGACATTGCGGGTGCGGCGGCTGGAGACCGTGTCGACCGGGGCACCGTCGATGCTCACCCGGAAGGCGCCGAGGAAATGCGCGGTCAGCACCGCCTGCACCGCCATCGGACCACCCCCTCTGTGTACGGACAGACTCGTACCGGTGCCTGATACAACCCTCGCGGGGCGCTGTGCCGCGGGGAGTCGCCGAGTACGGTCGGGGTACGCGACCGACGATGCCGGACTGGGGACGCGCATGGCGACAGCTGCGGGCCTTGCCGACGAGTTGCTGGACGCGTTGTTCGAGGCGTACCCGTTGTGGGCGACGCTGCTTGGATTCCGCGAGCGTGATGACCGGCTGACCGACTACAGCGAGGCCGGCGACGAGGCGGTGCGCACCCGGGTGGCCGCCATCGCGGCCCGGGCTCTCGATGCTGACATGCCCGGCCCGGCTGACCGGGTAACCGGTGCGGTGGTGTTGCAGCAGGCCGAGGCGGCGCTGGACCGTGTGGCGTCGCGCGCGGTGGAGTACACGGTGACCGACTACGGCATGGCGGCGGCGGTCGAGTTGCTGTGGGGACTGTCGATGGTCGGCATCGCCGAGCCGGCGCACGCCGATGGCTACCTGGTCCGGCTGGGCCGGATACCGCAGGCGCTGGGTGCGATCGCCGAGCGCCACCGGGCGGGCATCGCCGCGGGTCGGCTGCCGGTGCGCCACCTGGTCGACGCCGCCATATCGCACCTGGACAGGTATCTGGACAACCGGGCCAACGACCCGTTGCGACGGCCTCGCGCGCCGGCGGACGGTCGGATGAACGACACGGCGTCCACGCCGATCGGGACCGGCTCCTCGACGAGGTGGTGCGCCCGGCCGTTGCCGGCTACCGGGAGGTGCTGGCCGCTGAGGTGCTACCGCACGGCAGGTCCGCTGACCGCGCCGGCCTGTGCTGGCTGCCCGGCGGCGAGGCCACCTATGCCCGGCTGGTGCGGCTGCACACCACCACCGACCGCTCGCCGCAGGACCTGCACCGAACCGGCATGGAGATCATCGCCGGGTTGGCCGAGGAGTACGCCGTGGTCGGTTCCGCGGCGTTCGGGACCCGCGACCTTGGCGAGATCTTCACCCGTCTGCGCACCGATCCGGCGCTGCGCTGGAAGGACGCCGATGAGTTGCTCGCCGACGAGATGGGCCTGTACTCCGACGCGGTGGCCAGGCTGGGCATGCTCAACATGGACTCGATGCGGGCGGCGCGACTGGTGGTGGACACCGGTCTGCACTCCGAAGGCTGGCGCCGGCAGCAGGCGGTGGACTATCCGGCGCAGGCGCTGGCCTACATGGTGGGCAGGCTGGAGCAGGCATCTGGGCGGCCCCATCCGCCCGACAGGTGGAGGCGGATGGGGCCGGCGGGCTCAGAGGGCGGAGACGGACTGCGTGTATACGTCCTGGTTGGGCTTGGTCGTGCCCGGACGGCCCCGGAAGTCGACCCAGCACGGGTGGATGCGGAAGTCCATGCCCATCGCCATGGCGGTGTAGTCGCCGATGAACGTGCCCTGGATCTCCTCACCGGCGGGTCCGGCGGCGACGAACTGGATCCGCGGATCCGAGGTCTGCGTGGTGAGACGGCGCACCGCGGCCCCGCCGATCCCGCTGCCCCAGGCCGTCGAGTACGCGTAGTCCAGCCCGACGCCGTACGGGTCGTAGGAGCGCGTGTAGTAGGAGACCGCGACCCGGCCGGCAACCACGGCGACCGCCGGGAAGAACTCGTCGCTGCCGGTGCCGATCTTCGCCGGCTTGCTCCAGCGTCGCTTGCCGCCCTGCGACTCCACCACGAAGACGTCGCCGTTGGTCCTGACCGAGTTGCCGCTGGCGTCATACGTACCGTTGCGGTCATCGGCCCAGGTGATCCACAACTTGTCGGTGACGCGGTCGTAGGCGGTCTGCGGGTAGGTGTTGAGCCGGAAGTTCTGGCCGGTCAGCTTCGACGGGAAGCCGTACGAGAGGGAGACCTCCTCGTTGCGGAAGGTCCTTCCACCATCCCGGGAGGTCGCCACCACGATCGCGTCGTGGTCCTCTGCCCCGGTGCAGGCCTCCGTCGCGCAGACCGACGCCGCGTACGCGACGTACAGCGTGCCGTCCCGGCCGATCTGGGGGTTGGAGCCCTGAGCGTACGGCGCGATGCCGCCCTTGAAGCCGTCCAGCGCCGGGGACACCCGGGTCGCCGCGGACCACGTACGCCCGAAGTCCGTCGACTTCTTGACGATGATCGGCGACTCCACGTACTGGCCCTTGGTGTTGTACGTGAACTTGGTCCACGACAGGTAGACCGTGCCGCTGTGCGGGTCGGCGGTGACCCACTCCTTGTCGTGGAAGACGTAGGTCGGCGTCGGTGTGCCGTCCGGCTTGACCCCGTCCAGCTCGACGATTGACGGCGCGCCCCAGGTCAGGCCGCCGTCGTGGGACACCGACATGGTGAGGCCGCTGGCCACCTGCTGGCCGGCGGGTGCGGCGACGCGGCTGAACACCAGGTTGGCGTAGTAGACGGTGTTTCCCGGGCCGAACGCCACGACCGGGTCACCCACGGCGTCCATATGGGACAGTGCGCCGGCGCCGCCGCTCTCCAAGGCCAGCCCCGGCAGTTGGACGTTCTTCCACGTCTTGCCACCGTCGAAACTGGTGAGCGCCCATCCCGAGGAGTCGTTGCGCTGGGTGCGCGTGTTGAACGACCGGTAGTCGTTGGAGCCGGCGACCAGGTTGCGCGGGTTGGTGCGGTTGACCGCGATGGTCGTCTCGTTCTGCGCGCTGCTGCAACCGGCCTGGGTGCCGGTCTGCACGATCGCGTCCTGGTTGACGGCGTCGACGTTGGGCGCCGGGTCGCCGTAAGGGTTCGGCTTGTCGATGAACTGCTGGCACAGCGCGGACAGGTTGGGCTCCGGCTTCGGCCCGCCGTGCACCTGCGGCGTGAGCTTCTCCTTCAGCAGCGGGTTCGGGTACTTGTGCCGCGGCCGCTCGGTCAGCGTGTCGACTCCCCCGCGCGCCGCCGCCGAGGCGCCCGGGTCGACCGGTGGCGGGGCCTCCTGTACGGAGCGTGCGGTGGCACCCGCCGGCTGCGTCGTGAACACCAGCGCGGCGACCGTCAGTCCCGCAACCGTCGTAACCCGCCATAACCTTGCCACTCAGGGCCCCCCATCGTCGGTGACGCACGTCGCGCAGGAGCGAACCACGATCAACAGGAAAATGCCAGTCCCAAATGCGTCGATGGGGCGCAAAACCACCCGCGCCTTCACCCGCGCGTTCCGCTGCAAACGCTCTCCCCGACCCGGTGCGTGGATACGCGCGCTCGCCAGGCAGTTGGGCTGAGGTTGACGGCGGGGAAGCAGGGCGTGAGCCCGCCGTAACCGAGAATTTACGTCTTCGGGTGATCTCGACAGGTCAGGTCTTCCAGGATGCCGGGATGGGCAACCGTCCTGTTCCCGGACGTATCGGGTGCGACATGACTATCGAGCGAGGACATCTGCGGCTATCAACGCGTCACCAGTTCTGCCAGACTGTCGTCGCGGTCCGCGACCGCACGAGCCCAAAGCCACTGAGGGAGGTCACAGCACCATGACTCAGAGCACGGCCTTCATCGAACCGGCGTTCCTCGACGAGATCGACGCCGAGAGCAAGGAACTGCATGGCGAAAGCGCGTTCGTAGCAATTGGCGGTGCCTACGCGGTCGCCGCGGTCGTCGACGAGTTCTACCGCAGGCTGCTCGCCGACGCGAAGACGGCACCGTACTTTGATTCGATGCTGGCTACGGACGGCCTTTCCGCGCTCAAGCGCCACCAGGTTCTCATGCTGGTCAAGGTGCTCGGCGGCCCGGACCGCTACGGCGGCCGTGACCTCAAGAGCGCGCACGCCGGCCTGAATATCATCGACGACGTGTACCGACGGGTGTGCCTGCACCTCCTGATCGTGATGCACGAGTTCAACGTGCCGATGGACATCCTGGTGGCGGCCGACGAGATCCTGCGCAGCGTCCACGACCTGGTGGTCACCGAAGCCGCACCCGCGGAGGGGACGCAGGAGTAGTGAACGTCGCGGCGCTGAAGGAGAGCTGGGCGCAGGTCGCCACTCTGGGAGACCGCGCGGCCGAGTTCTTCTACGCAACCCTCTTCACGCTCGACCCGAACCTGCGAGGCATGTTCCCCGCAGCGATGGGCGGCCAGCGCGGTAAGCTGCTGGCCGCCCTCGGGCACATCGTCAGCAATGTCGACGACGGCGAGCGGTTGGTCGAGTTCGTCAAACAGCTCGGCGTCGACCACCGCCGGTTCGAGGTGCGACCCGAGCACTATCCGGTCGTCGGGCAGGCGCTGTTGCACACACTCGCAAAGGGCCTGGGCACGGCCTGGACCGAGGAGTTGGCCAACGATTGGGCAGAAGCGTACGGCCTCGTGTCATCGGTCATGCTCCAGACCGCGAGCGAGCACGAGCAGCACGCGCCGCCCTGGTGGAACGCCGAAATCATTACCCATGAGCGTCGCACCGGCGACATCGCCGTCGTCACCGTCCGGCCCGAGCACCCCCTTCCCTACCGGCCCGGCCAGTCGGTTGCCGTCGAGTCGCATCTGCGCCCGCGTGTGTGGCGCTACCTGTCGCCGGCGAACGTGCCCCGCCGCGACAACACGATCGACTTCCATGTCCGCGCCATCCCGGGCGGTCAGTTCAGCCCGGCGCTGGTCTATCAGGCGCAGGTGGGAGACACGCTGCGCCTTGGGTCGCCGATCGGCAGCCGGCTGACGGTGCCGGCGGGACCCGGCCCGGACCTGCTGCTACTCGCCGGCGGGACCGGCCTCTCCCCGCTGAAGGCGATCATCCAGCAGGTGTCCTATGACCTGGGGGAACGGAGAGTCACCCTCGTCATGGGCGCCGCATACCAGTACCAGCTCTACGACCTGTCGGCGATGACCCGGCTCGCCAGCGAGCTCCGCTGGCTGACGATCATCCCGGCGCTGACCGACGACCCGCGCGCCGAGGATCCGGCCACGGTCGTCGAGGCCGCGTTACGCGGGGGAAGCTGGTACGACCGCAAGATCTACGTGTGCGGCTCCCCCGCAATGGTGGCCGGAACATGCCAGGCGCTGCTCGACAAGGGTTACGCCCCTGACGACCTGCACGTGGAGCAATACGACGGGACGACGTACGCCCCGCTTCAAGCCGAACAGTTTCCGGCGGGAGTGTTTGCGCAGGTGACCGACGATGAGTGAGCCCAGACGACGGCGCGCGGTGCTGAGTCCGCACGAGATCCGCAACGCTCGTATCCGCCAGATCGGCATCCGGCGCGGATACGACAAGACCGAGGTCGACATGTTGCTGTGGCGCCTCGCCGAGGAGATCGCCGCACGCGAGGGCGTGATCACCGACCTGGCGGCCCGGCTCGACCGGGCCGAGCGCGAGGTGTACGCCCGCAAGCACGGGCATCTGCCCGACGCCGGCCCGCGCGACCTCGACGACCTGTTGATCGAGGAGCGGATCATCGCGCAGCGCTACGCCGATGAGCTGATCGCCTCCGCGCAGTACAGCGCCGCACAGCTGGTCAACGACAGCCGCGTCCAGGCCGACCACATCATCCGCCAGGCGCACGAGGTGGCCGAGCAGGCCGCTCGCGACTACCGGGCCCGGGCCGGCGATTCCTACAGCGCGGACCGCGAGGAGTTGGCGCGGCTGGCCACGCTGGCCGACTGGGCGATGCGGCAATTCGCCGGGCTCCGGAAGCAGGTCGACGCGACCGACGACGCCGCGCAGGCGGAGCTGGCCACGATCCTCGACCGGCTGCGCCCGATCGTCGCGCCGGGCGTAGCCGAGCAGGTGCCCTCGCATCCGCACGCCAACCTCGACGTCCGCGCCGACGTCCGCGCCGACGGCAGCGCCGTGCCGGGAGCGTGAAGCATCCTGGCCCGGGCGTCCGGCAGGAGCTGAGCGAGGACAGGACCGGCGAGGGGGCGGCGCCGTGCGGGCGTCCGCCCTTCGCCGGCCTCACCCGCCGGTGGCGGTCCGCGTCGTCGGGTCGGTGAGAAACAGGTTCATGTCGGTTGCCGGCAACGGCGGAGCGAAGTGGAACCCCTGCGCCTGCCGGTACCCGAGTTCGTACAGCCGCCGCGCCTGCGCGGCGTTCTCCACGCCTTCGACGATCGCGATGAGACCGAGGCGGTCGGCCAGCTCCGCCATCGCGCGCGCGATGTCCGCCTGGCGGCTGGGACCGTTGATCCGGTCGACGAACAGCTTGTCGACCTTGAGGATGTCGACCGGGCAGGTCGCCAGCACGGCCAGCGACGACTGGCCGGTGCCGAAGTCGTCGAAGGCGACGCGGACGCCGAGGTCGCGGATCGGGCGCAGCGCCTCGCAGACCGCCTCGTCGGTCACCGACGTCTCGGTCACCTCGAGTACCAGGCGGGCCGGAAGCAGGCCGGTGTCGTCGAGTACCGCCTGGATCTCGGGCAGGAACTGCGGCTCCCGGAGCTGATGGGTGGACACGTTCACGTGGACCGCCAGGGGCGCGTCAAGGCCCTCGCGATCGGGCCAGATGCTGGCCTGGCGGCACGCCTCGTGCAGCACCCACCGGCCGAGGGGCACCATGAGGCCGCCCCGCTCAGCGGTCGGGATGAACTCCTCCGGCGGCACCAGACCGCGGTCAGGATGGCGCCAGCGGACCAGCGCCTCGAACGCGACGAGGTGGCCGTCGGGGAGCCGGACGACCGGCTGGAACTCCAGGAACAGCTCCCGCCGGGCCAGGCTCCGCCGCAGCCCGTCGAGCAGTGCGGCCCGCTCCAGCGCCCGGGTACGCATGCCGGGACGGTAGTAGGCGCAGCGGCCCTTGCCGTGCTCCTTCGCGGCGTACATGGCCACATCGGCGTTGTGCAGCAGATCCGTGCCGCGCTCCCCGAACTGCGCGTACGCGACGCCGATGCTGGCACCGATCGCCAGCGGATGTCCGTCGACGACCAGTGGCTCGCCGAGGCGGCCCAGGATCCGCTTGACCAGCGCGTCGACGTCGGATTCCGGCACGCCTTCCAGGAGCACCGCGAACTCGTCGCCGCCGAGCCGCGCGACCGTGTCGGTGGTGCGTACGCACTGCCGGAGCAGCCGGGTCACCACGACCAGCAGCTTGTCACCCACGTCGTGGCCGAGGGTGTCGTTGACGAGCTTGAAATCGTCGAGGTCGACGAGCAGCACGGCCACCCGCCGGTCGCCTCGGTTGCCGGTCGCCGCCTCGTGGAGCTGGCGGGAGAACAGCGCCCGGTTGGCGACTCCGGTGAGCGGGTCGGTGTCGGCCAGCCGCTGGAGCTGGGCCTCGAGGGCCCGACGCTCGGTGATGTCGAGGATCGCGCCGGACAGCCCTTCCGTGTCGCCGTGATCGTCGATGAACACGCCTTTGTAGAAGGTGACGTCGTGCACCGACCCGTCGGCGTACTTGACCTGCGCGTCGTAGATCTGGCAACCACCGGCCTCGAACAGGGCCCGGTCGGCCTCGGCGTATATGGCGGCCAGCTCCGGCGGCCACAGGTCGTGCACGGTACGCCCGATGATCTCCTCCCGGGCCACACCCACGAAGTCCTCGAACGCCTTGTTACACGCGCCGTACACGCCGTCGGCGTCCTTGCAGAAGATCGGTGCGGGGATGTTGTCGATCGCCTTCTGCAACTGCCGCAGAGTCTGGACGGTCTGCAGGACCGCGGCACGCGACAGCACGACGCACGTCACCGCGTCACCGAGGCCGGCCACCCGTAGCTGGGCCAGCAGGGTTCCGGCCCCCTCCAGGTCGTCGGCGGCGAGCACCACCGGCTCCGGACGCGGGCCCTCGCCGGTCAGCAGCGACACCGCTTCGCGCGGCGACACCCATTGCCGCGGACCAAGATCGCCGCAATGGCCGGGCGGCGTCCCGCCGTCGCTCACGCCGAGGGCGCCGGGCAGCTGTCTGTCCCCTGTGTCGTCCTCGTGCCCCATCGCGGTCACCTCCGAGGCCGGTGGCGAAGGAGACGCTGAGTTGAGTAACCGCTACTCACGCCCGCACAGGTAGACCACCGGTTCACTCGACATACCCGGATACGGGCCGAGGCACACCGGTAGTGCGCTGACCATGAACGTTCACCGGGTTGGCAACGGCCCGCCCATCCCGCGATCTTGGTGGCTAATTGCGGCTATGGCAGCAACTTGTCTCCAAGATCGCGGCAATGTCGAGCCGGCGAACGTTGTTGGCCACCGCAGTAGGGACGTGAAGTGCAGATGATCGAGGTTATTGGTGCCGGAATGCCACGCACCGGCACGGCATCGCTGAAAGCGGCGCTCGACGAGCTCGGCGTGGGACCGTGCTATCACATGTTCGAGCTGATCCGCGATCCGCGCCGGGCGCCGCTGTGGCTGGAGGCGGCGCAGGGGCGCCCGGTCGACTGGGACCGGGTGCTGTCGGGATACCGCTCCACGGTGGACTGGCCGGGCGCGTTCTTCTGGCGCGAGCTGGTGGCGGCCTACCCGGACGCGAAGGTGATCCTGACCCTTCGCGATCCTGACCGGTGGTTCGACAGCATCGTGCACATGGCCAAGGGCGGCCGGTCGATGAAGGTGATGACCTCGCGCCCGGTACGGTTTCTGGTGCCGGTCCTGCGACCGCTGGTCGAGCTGATGGAGCGGATGGCCGTCGCCACGCACGGCCTCGACCGGGACGCGTTCATGGCCGGCCGATTCGATCGCGATCAGATGATCGAGATGTACGAGCGCCACGTCGCCGACGTGTCGGCCACCGTCGCCGAGCAGCGGTTACTGGTGTTCCGGGTGAGCGATGGCTGGGCACCCCTGTGCGAGTTCCTGGGGGTGCCGATACCGTCGACGCCGTTTCCGCATCGCAACGAGAGCGCCGCGTTCCACCGCGACATGTGGCGGCGCAATGCCCCGACGTACGCCCGGGGCGCCGGCCGCGTCGCGCTGGCGCTCGGCGCGGTGGCGGTGCTGGGGCTCGGCCTGCGGACCTGGCTCGGGTAGCGGACCGCCTGCGACACCGCGGACCGCCTGCGACGTCGCAGAGCCGCCTCTGACATGCTGACGCAGGCTGATTCCCTCGCGTTGGTGGAAGGCGGGCATGCAGGTCGACGTGATCGAGGTGGCGCCCGGGGTCTTCCACGCGCGGGCCAAGCACGTGTCGTGGGTCCTCGTGACCGACGGCGCCGAGGTGACGCTGGTTGACTCCGGCTACCCGGGCGACCGGGCCCGGGTCATCGCCTCCCTGGAGAAGATCGGCCGGTCGCCCGCCGATCTCGGCGCCATCCTGCTCACGCACGGGCATCCCGACCACATCGGCAGCGCCGAATACCTGCGTCGCACACATCACCTGCCGGTGCGGATACACGAGCGGGAGGTGGCCAACGCCCGGCGCGAACGGATCGAGCAGGTCAGTGAAGCCAGGCTGATGCGCATGCTGTGGCGGCCCGACGTCGCGGTCTGGCTGTTCGACGTGATCCGCCTGAAAGGCGCCCGCCCCGAGCGGCTGCGTGACCTGGACCCGTTCAGAGAGGGCCCGCTCGACGTTCCCGGCGCGCCGGTCGCCGTACCGACACCTGGGCACACCAGCGGGCATACCAGCTTCCACCTGCCCGACCGCGGCGCGCTGGTCGCCGGCGACGCGTTGATGACCGGGCACGCCCTCGTCCGGCAACCCGGCCCCCAACTGCTACCCGGGTTCTTCAATACCGATTCGGCCCAGGCGCGCGAGTCCCTGGAGCGGCTGCGCGGCCTGGCCGCGGACGTGGTCATCCCTGGACACGGGCCGGCCTTCCACGGCAGCCCGGAGCTTGCGGTGCGGCAGGCGCTCCACCGGCCGCCGCACTAGCGCCTACGGCGTCGCGATCCCAGGTAATGCTCTGCCCCGGTCTCATCTCGATCGTCTCGATGTGGTTGAGCCCGAGCGAGTCGAGAGCGTCGCGGAAATGCGCCGGCGCGGCCTGCGATCCGGGCGTGACGCCGTAATGCATGGGGATGACCCGCTCGACGTGAAGCATGCGGGTGGCGGCCGCCGCCTCCAGCGGCCCCATGGTGTGGTGGTCCCCGATCGGCAACATGGCCAGGTCCGGCTTGTAGATCTCGTGAATCAGCTCCATTCCGGAGAATGCCGCGGTGTCACCGGCGTGGTAGACCCGGCTGCCGTTGGAGAACTCCAGCACGAAGCCCAC
>WNGE01002103.1_pt1 | contig 24679 bp, 20 predicted proteins | sample 5400651 | NCBI WGS metagenome assembly WNGE01 (sample SAMN13153370, study PRJNA577476) | soil metagenome | isolation source: 60 cm soil or saprolite under grassland replicate 2 | place: USA:California | collected 2016-06-15
CTCGGTCCCTCCGATTGGGTCACCGTCGATCAGGCCATGATCGACAAGTTCGCGGAGGCGACGGGCGATCACCAGTGGATCCACGTGGATGTGGAGCGCGCGAAGAAAGAGATGCCGGAGGGCAAGACCATCGCCCACGGATACCTGACGCTGTCGCTCCTGCCCCGGCTGGTGCCTCAGCTCCTGAAGGTGGAGAAGCGGAGCCGCGGCATCAACTATGGCTCCAACAAGGTGCGCTTCACGAATACGGTGCCCGCCGGCTCACGCGTCCGGCTCAAGCAGACCATCAAGAACGTGGAGGACGTCGAGGGCAACGGTGTCCGTATCACTTCCGAGATGGTGATCGAGGTCGAGGGCAAGGATCGCCCCGCCCTGGTGGCCGAGGTGATGGGTCTCCAGTACGCCTGAACATCTCTGATTCCCTCTCCCCCCCGAGGGGAGAGGGCAGGGTGAGGGGGAATTCAAGGCAAGCTAAGGCAAGCTCGCCTTGGCCTTCTCGTAGGCCTTCTTCACGGACTCCATGGCCGAGTCGGTGCCGGCCTTGACGGAATTCCAGCCTGAAGCCGTGGAGGTCTTGACCGCATCCATTTTCTCGCCGAGGACGGCCTTCTGTCGGTCGAGCGCCTCGATGTTGCGGTTGAACTCGGCCTTCACGGAATCACTGGCCTTGGAGGCTTTGACCTTGAGCTCATCGGTCTTGGCGTCGAGCTCGCGCATCTGAGCGGCGAGGTCCCGCTGATACTCCTCCTTCTTGTCGTAGGTGTAGACCGAGGCCTGGTGGGTATCCTCCTTCATGCCGGACACGGTGTTGCAGCCCGTGAGGGCAGCGGCCACGACGAGCGCGACGAACAGTGATCTCATGGATTCCTCCTGGCCAGAAGGGTAGGGGATGGGCGCGTGGGACGTCAAGGCGCGGCCAGGCGATGGACGAGGAGAGCGGAAAGCCCGCACGCGGCGATGAGGCTGGCCATGGGCACGGCAGTGCCGTTGTCCAGCGCGCCGAGCAACGCTCCCACGGTGGCGCCGGCGCCGAACTGCAAAGTGCCGAGGAGGGCGGAGGCGGTGCCCGCATTCCGGCCCTGCGGTCCAAGCGCGGTGGCAATCACGTTCGGCAGCACGAAGCCGAGGCTCGCGATGTAGACGAAGAGCGGCCCGAGAAGACCGGCGAGGCCGCCCCGGCCCGTCCACGCCATGACGAGCAAGATGACGCCGGCGGTGGCGGTGATCACGAGCGCGCGCGCGAGGATGCGGGCGCCCGCCACCCGCGAGAGCAAGACGCGGTTGAGCTGCGACGCGCTGATCAGACCGAGGGCGATGGCGCCGAAGACCCAGCCGAAGCGCTCCGGTGGCACGCCGTAGATCTGCATGAAGACGAAGGGCGAGCCGAAGATGTAGGCGAACATGCCCGAGATGACGAGGGCGCCGGACAGGGCATAGCGCATGAAGGCGCGATCGCGGAGGAGCCGCCCGTAGGCGCGAAGGGCCGTGCCCATGCCACGCGGGGCCCGCCGCTCCGCGGGCAGCGACTCGGGGAGCAGGAACGTCACCGCGGTGAAGCAGCAGAGGGCGAAGGCGGCGAGCGTCCAGAAGATCACGCGCCAGGAGAAGAAGACGAGGATCTGGCCGCCGATCGACGGGGCGAGGATAGGGGCCAGCCCCGTCACCAGCATGAGGAGCGAGAAGAACCGCGCCGCCCCGCGCTCGTCGAAGCGATCGCGCACGATCGCGCGTGCGATCACCATCCCCGCGCATCCCCCGAGCGCCTGGGCGAAGCGCCACGCCACGAGCGCCTCGATGGATCGCGCGAGGGCGCAGCCCGCCGAGGCCAGCACGTAGAGCCCGAGCCCGAAGCAGAGCGGGCGGCGGCGTCCGTAGCGGTCGGAGATCGGGCCGTAGAACGCCTGCCCGATTCCCAGGGCCACGAAGAACACGGCGAGGGTGAGCTGCACCTGGGCCGGGCTCGCCTCCAGATCGCGGGCGATGGCCTGAAAGCTCGGCAGGTACATGTCGATGGACAGCGGCCCGAATGCCGTGAGGGCGCCCAGGATGAGGGTGAGCTTTCCGAGCCTCCTGGGGCCGGCCATCGAGTGGGTCAGAACATGCCGTTCGTGTTGGCGGCCTTTTCAGGAATGGGTTGCACCACGTCCCAGTGCTCGACGATCTTGCCGTTCTCGAGCTTGAAGATGTCCACGATGGCGTTGCCGCGCATGCCGGGCTCCCGCACCGCGTGAACGTGGAGGATGACGTAGTCGCCGTCGGCGAACACCCGCTTGATCTCGCTGCGGGAGGCGGGGAACTTCTCCTTCAGGAACTGCAGAAAGGTCTTGAAGCCTTCGGGGCCGTCGGGGGCGTTGGGATTGTGCTGGGTGTAGCGCGGGCCGAAATACTTCGAGGCCGCCTCGAAGTCTTTTTCGTTGAGTGCCTTCTCGTAGAACTCGACCACCGTCTTCTTGTTCCGTTCCTCCTGGGCGTCGGCGGCGGGAGCGGGCGACGCCGCGACGAGGAGAGCGGCGGCCACGGTGAGAACGATCGTCGTCATGGGAGCACTCCTTCTTTGGTCAGGTCACGGTGCGGTGAGTCACCGCCGCATAGTAGTGAGCGCGCGCCCGCTTGTCGAGCGATCCCGCCGCGCCCAAAGTCTGGTACGCTTCCCCCGTGCGCGCCCCGGGACGCCGAGCGGTCATCGTGGTCTGCGACAGCCTCCGGGCGGACATGATCCGCCCCGACACCGCGCCCACTCTCGCCGCCCTTCCCGGCACCGTCAAGCGCTACGCGGGCTGCCGCGGAGTCTTCCCGTCCGTGACGCGTGTCACCTCGGCCTCGATCGCCACCGGATGCCACCCGGGCCGCCATGGCCTTCTCGGAAACACCATGGTGCTGGACGAAGGCGCGGGGCTGGTCTGCCTGTCCGTGGCCAAGCCCGAGTTTCGCGAGCGCATGCGCAAGGCGACGGGGCGCACCCTCCTCGCTCCTACCCTCGCCGAGCGGCTGGCCGGCCACGGCGGGAGCATCGTCATGTCCAACGTGTCGGCGGGCGCCGCATATTTCCAGGATCCCGACGGTTTCGGCTACGTGTACCACAGCGCCGGCTCGTTCGGCCCGGGGCTGCTGCCCGTCCCCGACGCCGAGCAGCTCGACATCCAGAAGGGCGAGGCGGGCGACGCGGTCATGACCGCCCGCTTCTGTGACGAGGTGTTGCGCGAGCGCCGGCCGGCCCTTGGCGTGCTCTGGCTCTCCGAGCCCGACTACACGGGGCACAAGTCACCCCTCGGCTCGCCCGAGCACCTGGAAGCCATTCGCGCCGCCGACCGGTGTGTGAAGCGCGTCCTCGACACGATCCGCGAGCTGGACGGCGAGACCCTGCTCATCATCTGCTCGGACCACGGCATGGAGACCACCGCGCGCACCATTGCCGTCGACGATGTCCTGATCGAGGCCGGGCTCAAGGCCGGCCCCGACTCGAGCGACGTGGTAACGGCGCCCAACGGCACCGCCACCGTGATCTACCGCGCGCGAGACGCCAAGGTGAGCGCGGACGACCTGCGGCGTTTCCTCGAGGCCCAGGACTGGGTGGGCCGGCTCTTCATGGGGGCGGGGCTCGCCGAAGTCTCGCTGCCGGTGGGGGGACCCGTGGTTGCCGCCGTCTCGCTCCGCGCCGAGAACCGTCCCAACGAGTTCGGCGTATGGGGCTTTGGCGACATCGCGGCCGATCTCGACGGCCGCGAGTTCACGGGCTTCGGTCAGCACGGCGGCGTCGGTCCGAATGAACAGCGCCCGTTTCTCTTCGCGAGCGGTGCGGGCTATCGCGACGGCGTGGAGGTGGCAACGCCTGTCTCGCACGTGAGCATCGCCCCCACCGTGCTCGCCCATCTGGACCTGCCCTGGGAGGGCATGGATGGCGCGCCCCTTCCAGGAGGAGCGAAGCGTTGAGCCTCTCGAGCCCCGCTCCCCAGCCCGCGCAGGACGCCATGCCGAGCACGCGGGGCCTGAATTTCTATCTCGAGGACAGGAACCTCCTGTTCCTGTGCGAGACGGTGATGGGCGCGGCCACCTTCGAGCGCGCGCGGCCGCACCTCGTTGAAATGGGCGCGGTCGCCGGCGGCGAGCTCGACGAGCTGGCGGCCCAGGCCGACAAGAACCCGCCCACCCTCCGCGCTTTCGACGCCAGCGGCCGTCGCGTGGACGAGGTGGTCTTCCATCCGGCTTACCATGCGATGGAGCGCATCGCGTTCAGCCGCTTCGGCCTCGCCGCTCTCTCGCATCATGACGGCGTGCTGGGCTGGCCGGGCCGGGTGCCGCAGACGGTCAAGTACGCGCTCTCCTATCTCTTCGCCCAGTCGGAATTCGGCCTGCTCTGCCCGGTGAACATGACGGACTCGACCGCGCGCATGCTCGAGCACTATGGCAGTCCCGAGCTCAAGGCGGCGTGGATCCCGCGGCTGACCAGCACCGACTTCGATCAGCTCCGGCAGGGCACCCAGTGGATGACCGAGAAGACGGGCGGCTCCGACGTGGGCGCGGCGACCACCATCGCGCGCAAGGGCGACGACGGCGTCTGGCGGCTGTGGGGCGACAAATGGTTCTGCTCCAACGCCAACACGGACGTGGCCCTCACCCTGGCCCGGCCGGAAGGCGCGCCTGCGGGGACACGGGGGCTCGCCATGTTTCTCGTGCCCAAGCGCCTGCCTGACGGCAGCAAGAACGGCTGGATCATCAACCGGCTCAAGGACAAGTTCGGCTCGCGCTCCATGGCCTCGGGCGAGGTGACCTACGAGGGCGCCGTCGCCTACGTGGTGGGCGAGGTGGGCCGCGGCTTCAAGCAGATGATGGAGATGGTCAATCTCTCCCGGCTGTCGAATGCCATGCGGGCCGCGGGCATCATGCGGCGCGCGCTTCTCGAATCGTTGGTGCATGCCCGCGGCCGCGCCGCCTTCGGAGCGCCTCTCCTCGCCCTGCCGCTCCTCCGCGCGAGCGTGATGGAGATGCTCCTCGACGTCGAGGCGGCGGCCTCCGTGGTCTTCAATTCCGCGGCCGTCTTCGACCGCTGGAACGGCGGGTCTACCCAGGACCGCAAGCTCTTCCGCATCCTGACGCCGATCGCCAAGTGCTGGATCACCGCCCGGGCGCGCACGGTGACCAGTGAGGCCATGAACGTGCGGGGGGGTAACGGCTATATCGAGGAGTGGGTCAATACGCGACTCGTGCGCGACGCCTATCTGGGATCGATCTGGGAGGGCGCCACGCCCATCGTGGCCCTTGACGTCCAGCGCGCCATCGTGCGCGAGCAGTGCCAGGAGCCCCTCTTCTCCTATATCAGCGCCCGGCTCCAGCAGGTGACGGAGCCTGCGGCCAAGCCGTGGGTCGACGTGGTCGTCCAGGCCATCGAGTCGCTCAAGCGCCGGATCGACGGCTGGGGGGCCCTCTCCCGCGAGGAGGTCGAGCTCGAGGCCAAGCCCGCCGCCGACCTCCTGTACCACCTGCTGGCCGCGAGCCTGCTTCTCCACGAGGGCCAGACGCTCCGCGATCGCTCGCAGGACTTCCGCAAGCTCCTCGTCGGCGCCCTCTATGTCCAGCGCTGGCTCCACGCCCGCGATCCCCATGGGCCCCCCTTCAGCGCTCGCGATCTAGGCTGGCTCGACTCGATGATCGCCTGGGCTGCCATCCCCGCCTCGGCCGTCGCCCGGCCCCGTGGCTAGGCCGTGTTTCGGTTGACATAACTCCCCGCAGGGACTGCCGGAACGCCCTGTGGCGCTCCGGCATTGTGGTATCCTCTCCCACACATCCGCGAGAGTGGCGGAACTGGCAGACGCGCTGGACTTAGGATCCAGAGGGTCACACCCGTGGGGGTTCAACTCCCCCCTCTCGCACCAGCCTTACAAATCAGGAGCCGGCATGAAAGTCGCCGTTGAAGAGATTGGCGCCTGCAAGCGCCGTCTGCAGGTTGAGGAAGGCCCCGACGTGGTCAGCAAGGCCTGGGAGAAGGCCTTCCATCGCGTCCAGAAGGAAGCCAAGCTACCCGGCTTCCGCAAGGGCAAGGTGCCGCGGGGCATGATCAAGCTCCACTTCTCGGACGATGTCCGTCAGGAAGTGGCTCGCCACCTCATCCCCGACGTCTACCGCCAGGCCCTCCAGGAGACCCAGCTCAAGCCGGTGGAGGAGCCCGACCTCAAGGAAGTGACGCTGGAGGAAGGCTCGGCCCTCAAGTTCGAGGCTCTCGTCGAGATCAAGCCGGCCATCGAACTGGGCCAATACACCGGCCTCAGCGTCCAGCATGCGCCCAAGCCTTTCGAGGAGATCCAGGTGGACGAGGCGATCGAGCACCTGCGCGAGCAGCACGCCGAGTTCCGCACGGTGGAGCGCCCCGCCGATATCAACGACCTCGTGATCATGGACTACACCCTCACCCCCGAGGGCATGGACGCGCGCACGGAGACGGGCTACAGCTTCCTCATCGGCTCGGGTGCGGTCATGCGCGAGGTCGAGGAGGCGGTGATCGGGCTCAGCGCGGGCGGCGAGCGCACCACCAATGTCCGCTTCCCCGACGACCACCGGAACGAGTCGCTGCGCGGCAAGTCGGGCGTGGCCACCGTCAAGGTCAGCGAGGTCAAGGAGAAGATCCTGCCGCCGCTCGACGACGAGCTGGCCAAGACCGTGGGACAGTTCGACACCCTGGCCGCGCTCAAGGACGAGGTGCGGAAGGGCCTCCAGTCCCGTCGCGACACCGAGAACCGACGCGCGCTGGAAGACGCCGTCACGGAAGCGGTGGTGGCCGGGCATCAGATCGAGGTGCCCGAGGCCCTGGTCCTGCGCCAGGTCGGGCACCTCATCGAGCACACGCGGGAGCGCGTGCGGCGCCAGGGCGTAGACCCCGACAAGCTGCCGTGGGATTACGGCAAGCTTCTGGAAGAGCTCAAGCCGGGAGCCGAGAAGGCCGTCCGTCGGTCGCTCGTGCTGGAGGCCATCGCGGAGAAAGAAGGGCTTACTCCCACCGACGCCGATATCGACGCGGAAGTGGAGAAGATCGCGGTGGCCAACAACCGGCCTGCTCCCGCCGTGAGGCGGATCATGAGCGAAAATGGCGACCTGGAGGGGTTGCGGCACACCCTCCGGGAGTCGCGGACGCTCGAGTTTCTCATCTCGAAGTCTACCGTGGCGGCCTAGGGTACACTGGTCGTATGGCAACCAGGAGACGGTCCATGGGTTTGGTTCCAATGGTGGTGGAGCAGACGCCCCGCGGCGAGCGGGCGTTCGACATCTTTTCGCGCCTGCTCAAGGAGCGCATCATCTTCCTCCCGACCTATATCGAGGACGAGATCGCCAACCTCGTGATCGCGCAGATGCTTTTCCTTGAGGCGGAGGATCCGGACAAGGACATCTCGCTGTACATCAACTCGCCCGGCGGCTCGGTGACGGCGGGCATGGCGATCTACGACACCATGCAGTACGTCAAGCCGGCCATCTCGACCATCTGCATGGGTCAGGCGGCCTCCATGGGCGCGCTGCTGCTGTGCGCCGGCGCCAAGGGCAAGCGCTTCGCGCTGCCCCACGCCCGCATCATGATCCACCAGCCGCTTGGAGGAGTCCAGGGGCAGGCCACGGACATCGACATCCAGGCCAGGGAGATCCTCCGCATGCGGGAGGAGCTCAACCGCATCTTGATTCACCACACGGGGCAGAGCATGGAGAAGATCCAGCGCGATACCGACCGCGACTTCTTCATGACGGCGGAGCAGGCCAAGGAATACAAGATCGTCGACGAGGTCATCTCCTCCAAGCCGACCACGCGGTCGGTGACCGAAGCTCCAGTCGTGGCGGCGGCCGGACGGTAGGGGCAGGCGGATGGCGGCCCGGTCGCGCGAGGGCGGAGGGACGCTGAAGTGCTCGTTCTGCGGCAAGAGCCAGAACGACGTCCGCAAGCTCATCGCGGGGCCCACCGTGTACATCTGCGACGAATGCATCGAGCTCTGCAACGACATCATCGCCGAGGAATGGGAGGAGGAGAAGAGTAAGGAAATCCGCAGCCTCCCCAAGCCCTCGGAGATCAAGACGGTGCTCGACCAGTACGTGGTCGGGCAAGACCGGGCCAAGAAGATCCTCGCCGTCGCCGTCCACAACCACTACAAGCGCATCGAGGCGGGCAGCGAGGCGGGGGAGGTGGAGCTCCAGAAGGCCAATATCCTCCTCATCGGTCCCACGGGCTCGGGCAAGACGCTCCTCGCGCAGACCTTGGCCAAGATGCTCCACGTGCCCTTCACCATCGCCGACGCGACCACCCTCACCGAGGCCGGCTATGTCGGCGAGGACGTGGAGAACATCATCCTGCGTCTGCTCCAGGCCGCCGACTACGACGTGGACCGGGCGCAGCGCGGCATCGTCTACATCGACGAGATCGACAAGATCGCGCGCAAGAGCGAGAACCCCTCCATCACCCGGGACGTCTCGGGCGAAGGCGTCCAGCAGGCGCTCTTGAAAATTCTCGAAGGCACGGTGGCCAACGTGCCGCCCCAGGGCGGGCGCAAGCATCCGCACCAGGAATTCATCCAGGTCGACACCTCGAACGTGCTCTTCATCTGCGGCGGTGCCTTCGTGGGCCTCGACAAGATGGTGGAGAGCCGCGTGGGCAAGACGGGCATGGGCTTCGGCGCCGAGATCAAGAGCCGGGACGACCGGCGGGTGGGTGATCTCCTGGCCATGGTGCAGCCGGAAGACATGCTCAAGTACGGCCTCATCCCCGAGTTCGTCGGGCGCCTGCCCATCGTGGCCACTCTCCACGATTTGGACGAGGGGGCCCTCGTGCGTATCCTCAGAGAGCCGAAGAACGCGATCATCAAGCAGTACCAGAAGTACTTCGACCTTGAGAAGGTGCGGCTCAAGTTCACCGACGACGCGGTGGCCGCGGTGGCCCGCGAGGCCATGAAGCGCGGCACGGGGGCGCGGGGACTGCGCGCGGTGCTGGAGGAGGTCATGCTCGAGGTGATGTACGAGCTGCCCTCCATTCAGGGGCTCAAGGAGTGCATCATCACGCGCGAGGTCATCGTCAACAAGGAGCGCCCCATCCTCATCTCGGAGCCCAAAGAGCAGTCCGCCTGACCTTCTCCCTCTCCCCTCAGGGGAGAGGGCAGGGTGAGGGAGAGTCCGACGTCCCGCCGCCGATCGATCGTTACCTGCTGAAACGCTCCTCGACGACGTACCTCCAGCTTCCGGTGCCTCGCGTCCCCTCGGTATTCCCTGAGTAATCCCTAGGTTCACCCAAGACTCCTGCCGGTCGGCGCAGTAAGTCTTGTCTCAATGGCCACGGACAGAACGACGTCGACGATCAAGGACACGAAACTGGCGGCGCTTCGTCGCAAATGGAGAAGATTGCCATGAGGTCCACGCGACACCTCGTCTGGGCGGGCGGATTGCTTGGTCTTTTTGCCATCGTGGGGATCCTGACCCATGGTGGGAGCCTGATGGTTCCGGGACCAGAGGGAAGGGCACTGAGAGGCGGCCGCGCGGCCGTGCACAGCGAGCTCGAGCGGCTGGAGAGTTTCGTGCCGGCGGGCCGGGACCGGGATGACGGCCTGTGGCGCGCCTATCTCGATCTGGTCGAGAAGGAGCTCGAGCACGGACACCTCGATGTCGCCGTTCGCGTCTGGCAAGACGCCTATGGCGCGGCGCTCGGGAGCGGCAGCTGGGAAAGCATGATTGCCGTCGGCGACGCCTTCGTAGCGATCGGTCGCGCCTCGGGCAGCCCCGCCGGCGCGCGAATGAACGCCCGGGAAGCGTACTTGACCGCCTTGATCCGGGCCCGACGTGATCGCTCCGTCGACGGTGCCCTCCGCAGCGCCGAGGCGTTCCGGCAAATCGGCGATCAGGCCGTGGTCGAACAGAGCCTCCACGTCGCCACGCAGCTGGCGGCGGGGGACGAACAAGCGCTGGAGAGGGTGCGCGAGGCTCGGCAACACTGAGCGGCACGGGCACGGGTTCTCGGGGTGATGTCGATCGTGCCCTACGCTGCGGACTTCTGGGCCACTCCGGAATCGCGTGGATCCGTCCTCCTGATCGCCGCCATGCTGTGCTGGACGCTCGACGTCCTCCCCGACTACGTGGTCGCCCTCGGCGTGATCGTCGTCTGGAACGTGGCGGCGATCGGTCCCAGTGCCCCCAGCCTCTCCGGGTTCGCCTCACCCGTCTGGTTTCTCCTCCTCGGCGTCCTCGCTGTGGGCGGAGGCCTGGCCAGGTCGGGCGTCCTCCAACGGATCGCGGTCGCCCTGTTGTCGATGTTTCCGGCAACGTTCGTCGGTCAAGTGGTGGCCTTCCTCGTCGGCGGTCTGCTCATGACGCCGTTCCTGCCCCTCACGGTGGCCCGCTGCGCGCTCACCGCGCCCCTGGCGCGGCAGGTGGCGGAAATGCTCGGCTATCCCGCGAGAAGCCGCGCGGCAATCGGCATCGGACTCGCCGCGTTCACGGGCAGTGGCCTCTTGAGCCGCGTGTTTCTCTCGGGCGCCACCCTGAATCTGATTGCCTGGAGTCTGCTCCCCCCGGCCACGCGACCCGGATGGTGGAGATGGGCCGTCGCAGGGGCGCCGATGATGCTGGTCCTCACCGTGGGGATGCTGGGGATCATTCTGCTCACGTGTCGCCCCGCGAACGATTGTCCCGTTGGCCGCGAGGTGATCCAGCGGCAACGGCGGGACCTTGGAGCGCTGACTCCGCAGGCGCGCGTGGCCGGGGTCGCTGCCGTGGTCGTGCTGATCGGGTTCGTGGCGGGGCCGTATCTCAAGATCGATGGAGCCTGGTTCGCGTGTCTTGGCGCAATGACGCTGACCGCGACCGGGGTGCTGACACGTGAGCAATTCCGCTTGATGATCGACTGGCCGTTCCTCATCTTCCTCGGCGTCATCCTCAGCATGCCCGCCATGATCCACCAAATCGGAGTCGATGCCCGGCTGGCCCAGGCCCTTCCTCCGCTCGTCGCCTGGGCGCACGGCTCCCCGGTTTGGACGCTAACGCTCCTCTTCGTGATGGTCACCGCGGCGCGGTTCGTGCTGTCGGAGTGGGTCGCCATCCCGCTCCTCACGGCCACCCTGGTTCCGATCGCGCCGACGGTCGGGCTCCACCCCTGGGTCGTCGCGTTCGTCGTGCTTTCCGCGGCCAATCTTTGGAGCGTGCCCTACCAGTTCGCGGCGTACCTCGCGTTCTGGAGCGCCTCGGAGGGCTGTCTCTTCGCGCACGACCAGGTCCGGGCGTTCAGTGTCGCGTACGTGCTCCTGTCGCTGTGCGGACTCCTCGTTTCCATTCCTGTCTGGCGACTGCTCGGCTTTCTCCCGTAGGGGGAGTCGCGCGAGTTGGTGGATCATCCGCCAGCTCGGGTCTCGAGCTCCTCGAGGAGTGATTTCGCCTCGCTCAGGTCGGCGGTGTCGAACCCCTCGGTGAACCAGCCGTAGATGTCCGACAGCAACGCGTGTGCTTCCCTCAGTTTTCCCGTGTCCGCCCACCGCCGACTCAGGTTCACCGTCGCGCGCAGCTCCAGCGACCTCGCTCCCTGTCGGCGCGCAATCTCGATGGCCCGAAGGAAATGTGACTCGGCGTCGCCCGGCGCGGGCGGGTCGGTCCCCGCGGATCGCGGGTCGGGCCCTGCTCCACGCGAACCCGCGTCCCCCCCTGAGCTCGCGCCGGCCTGAAGCGTGAGCACGCCGGTCAGGCGATGCAGCTCCGCCTCCCAATAGTGCTGTCCAGACTGCTGCGCGACCGTCAACGCCTCCGCTACTGCGGACAGTCCGTCCGCCGGCCGACCGAGTTTCTGGTGCACCTCCGCGACCAAGGCGAGGAAGGCCGGAACGAGGACCGTGGCGCCAATCTCCCGGTGCCTCGCCAGTCCTTCCTGCATCTGAGCCAAGCCCTCCTCGCTCTGCCCTCGTTCCGCGAGGCACCAGCCGCGCTGAATGACCCCGACCGTGAGAAGGAGCCCGAAGTCATGCTCCGTATCGTGGGCCAAGGCCTCGTCTTCCAGTTCCTGCACGGTCTGGTGTTCCCTCCGCCAATGGTGCAATGCCGCAGCGAGGTGACAGGCATATGACAAACCGAACGGGTGATCGAGCGAGCGCGCCAGCTCGAGAGCCTCTCGGGCGCGGGTGGCCGCCCGGTCGGGGTACCCCAGTATCCAGAGCGTCCAGGCGGCGTGGATCGCGCAGGTGACCACGGGAGGAACGAGACGAAACGCGGGCGACCGGGTGGGATCGGGCTTGCCCAAATCGTACCGCTCGATCCCCCGCTCCAGATGATCGAGGGCCGCCTCGAACTCGCCTGAGTAGAGTGACACGATGCCCAAGGCATTGTGCGCGGCCAGAAGTAGGGCGGGATCCTGCCTCGCCTCCGCCATCGTCAACAGGTAGGTTCCCACGTCGTGGGCCGTCTTGAACTCGCCCCGAACGACATAGAATCGCCCGATGCCCAGCAAGACGGGCAAGAGCTGCGGCGTTTCTTTCATTTGCGTATACAGCTCCCACGCTCGCGCGTACGTGCGAGCCACCTCGGGCGCGGCATAGCCCTGGGTCGCCGTCAGCGCCGTGCCCAGGGTGACCTGCAGGGACAGCTCTTCCTGGGTGCGCTCCCGCGAGTCCGGCAATGTCCTGAGCGAGTCGAGGGCACGCGTCGCGTGGTCGGCGGCCTCCCCGTAGGCGTGCTGGTGCAGCGCATGCTCGCCTGCTTGTCTCCGGTACCGCGCGGCGCGCGCGAAGTCCCGGCCGTGCTCGAAGTGCACGGCGAGCTCGCCGGCAATCTCCCCCGCCCGCGCCCCGTAGCCGCGCTCGAGACGCTCGGCCGTGCGCAAGTGCAGACCTACCCGCTCTCCGATGGAGACGCGGCCATAGAGCACCTGCTGGTACAGGGCGTGAATGAAGGCATACCGCCCGGCCACCGTCCCATCCGGCCACTCGGCGATGCCGACCCGTCGAAGAAACTGGCCCCGGCGCGCCAGCGCTTCGCAGCGCAGTTCGCCCTGCTGCGGGTCGATCCCGGCCGCGCCGGCCACCGCCGTGGAAAACTCCACGCCCGCCACGCTGGCCGCCACCAGTACCGCCTGCTCGTCCGGGGCCAGGCGCTCCACCTGCTTTTCGACCAGCTGCCACAGCGTCTCCGGCGCCCGCGACGCGATGTCCTCCGCGGGCCCCAAGAGCTGCCACTGGCCGTCGATCTCCCGCAGCTGCTCCTGGCCGATCAGGTAGTCGATCGTGTTCACCAGGAACAGCGGATTGCCGTCGGTGTTCCGGTGGAGCACGAGCGCCAGTTCCGAGGGGAAGCCGTGCCCGGGAAAGCGCCGCGAAAGGTATTGGCCCACGGCGGCCGCGCTCAAGAACTCCAAAGGTATCTCGTCACAGTATCCGTGCATCTGCAGCTCGTGCTTGACCCACCGCAATGGATGCGCGGTGGCGGAGGCCACGTCGGCGGGCCGGTACGTGCCGAGGACGAGCAAGCGCGACGGTTCCCGCCGCCGTGCCAGCATGCGCAGCAGGTCGATGGTGGCCGAGTCGCTCCAGTGCAGGTCTTCCAGGAGCAGCACGAGCGGTGCGTCCAAAGCGAGGGCATCCAGCGCCTCCACCAGCTCTCGCAGCATCCGGTCGCGCGTGGCCCCCTGGGCACGGCGCTGCACCGCCTCCACATCGCGGTCGCTCAACAACGCCGGCAGCTGCTCCAGCCAGGTCGGCGCATGCTGCTTGAGGATCTGAATCAGCCGCTCGCCCCCCGCCGCTCGTCCCAATCGTCCCAGCGCTTCCAGCACCGGCAGATAGGCTTCCCCCGCCCCGTACTGCTCCACGCATTGTCCCCAGCCGATGCGCAGCGGATTCGCTTCGCCGACTTCCGCGAGGAATATTTCCACCAGCGCCGTCTTGCCGATCCCCGGCTCCCCGGTCACGAACACGAGTTGCCGCTGTCCGCTCAGCGCTCTTGTCAGCCGCTCGTTCAGCCGGGCCAACTCGGCCTCTCGGCCCACCAACGTCGGGGCCGCGTGCGACGAGGAGGTGAAGCTCACCGGGGACTGGACGGGAGACTTGTCCGGAGGAGCGGTGGAGTCCGCCGGAGCGACGATCGCCGTCGGCCGAGCCACCGGGCCAATGAACCGGAATCCCCGTCGGTGCACCGTCTGGATATATCGCGGCGTACCTGAAGAGTCCCGCAGAGCCTTGCGAAGATCGCGAATGCAGCTCGACAGGGCGGCGTCGCTCACGATCGCGTCCCGCCAGACCGCGGTGAGCAGCTCCTCCTTGGTGATCAGCCTCCCCGGGTACTCGACCAGGTGCCGGAGGACCGCGAACGCTCGCGGCGTCAGCTCGAGCCGCCGCGTGCCGCACCACGCCCACTCGTTCTCCGCCTCGATGCGAACCGCTTGGGGGTCTTCAGGCCGAGTCCGGCTCATGTCCCTTTTCACCAATCCCTCGCCAAGGCAAGCGTGAGGCCCGACCGGCCATGGCGGAGAACGGACGTGGTGTCATCTACGCTCATGCTCCTACCCTCGAAGAGATCTTAGTCGGGATTGTTCGAACCGACACGACCAACCTGCTGGTCGAACGTGCCGGCATTGGCCTGCCCGTTCGTTCTGCCAGATCGTCTCAAGAAACCGGGTGCTTCATCCAGACATTTGCTTCCTCGTAGCGCCCGATATTCCGTCGCACGTCGACCTTTACCGGTTGGAACGCTCCCGCCACGACGTAGGTTCCGCTCTCCGGGAAGCGCAGCCCCGTCCATTCCTCCCATTTGGCCACGGTGTCCGTGACCACCATTGCCGTGGGGGCGACCTGCAGGATCTCAGCACCCATCCGCTCGTGCACGCGGAGCCAGTGATCGAACGCGGTCCCGTCGGATCGCCGCCACGTGACATACCGCTCCATGGGCGTCAGCGGGTAGAGCTGCTTGAGGGCCGGACGTACGGGGGCGACCAGGGTCTTGAGCCCGTGCCGCCGCGCGATGTCTCTGATGGTCTCGATGATGCGCCGGCTCAGTCCCCGCGCGCGATGCTGCGGGTCCACGATGGCGGCCAGCGCGGACAGGGCGGTGGGGCGCCGTCCGTCACGCTTCACGGCCACCCCTCGCTGGAGAAGCTCCGGGATATCAGGCGGGAGATCGGCCCGGGTACCGTCGCAGATGAAGGGAATCGAGTTGCCCACCGCGACGAGGGCCCCCGCTTCGTCCCATAGCCCGAGCTGAAAATCCCTGAAGTCGCTGAATAGACGACTCCAAAGGCCACCGGTGCCATTGCCTTCGTGGAGGAAACGCGGCCAGGCGAGAGCATGAAAGCGATTGAAATGGGGCTCGAGGTCCGCATGCTCTGCCAGGGTCCGTACGGTGTAGAGCCCGTCCATGCCAGAATGATGACTGGATGAGAGCGCGCCGTCCAGTGACCTATGCGCTCGCGGCCATGCTGATCGCGGCCGCTGCGGGAGCCGTCCGCGCCGAGTCGCCCGAGGCCGGCGGCCGCGAGCGGCACTGGTACCTCGTCCGCGCCACCAAGGAATTCGAAGCCCGGCGCTTCGAGCAGGCACTGGTGAGCTTCGAGGCAGCGGCGCGGTTGGCGGAAGAGCCGCTGCCCGACGATGCGCTGCGCCGCTGGGGGATCGCGGCCTCCGAGGCAGGGTGGCCGCTCGCCGCCTATGTGCGGCTGCGGCAATACCAGGGCGCCGCGCCCGGCGCGGTCGACCGCGAGGCTGTGCAGGCCCGCATCGTCAAGGCTCGGCGCATGCTTCTCGGCACCGTGGCCCGGCAGTCACGCGTCATCGTGCTCACCGAGTCGCGCCCCTCGGGGGATTCGCCGGGCGACCGCCAGGTGATTCGTCTCGTGGCGCGATCGGGCCGCGCGATGGTGGAGGCCCTGTCGGGTGTACGCGTGACCGCGCCGGCGTGGGAGCGGGCGGGCGATATCGACGAAAGTGCCTACGTGGCCCTGGTGTCACGGCTCCTCGATTCCCCCGCGCTCCTCGAGGAATGGCCGCCCCAGGTCATGGACCCGAACGAGCCGGGCCCGCGGCGCGCGGTCGTGCTGCGTCTCGTGGTGGGCGGGGAGGAACGCGTCCGCCAGGCGCTTCGGGGCGAGCCCTACGAAAATCTCTCCGCCCTCGCCCAGACCATCCTCGAATTCTCGCGCACCGTTTCTCTTTCTCCTCCGGTCAAGGAGGAAGGGACGGGAGGGGCAGGGCGGCCGTGACGCCGGGCACGCTGTACGTGGTAGCCACGCCCATCGGCAATCTCGAAGACATCACGATCCGTGCCCTTCGAGTGCTCAAAGAAGTGGGGCTGGTCGCCTGCGAGGACACGCGCCGCACGCGCGTGCTCCTGACCCATTTCGGGATACACGTGCCCGTCACGAGCTACTTCGAGCACAACAAGCTCGCCAAGGGGCCGGCCATCATCAAGACCCTTCACGAGGGCAAGTCCGTGGCGCTCGTCACGGATGCGGGCACGCCCGGCATCTCCGATCCCGGGTTCCTCCTCGTGCGGGAAGCGCGGGCCGCGGAGATTCCCGTGGTGCCGGTGCCGGGGCCCTCCGCGGTCATCGCCGCCCTCTCCGCCGCGGGCATTCCCGCCGACAGCTTCGTCTTCGACGGCTTCCTGCCCGTGAAGCGGGGGAAGCGCCGGCACAGGCTCGAAGCGCTCCGCGATCTCGAGATGACCATCGTGTGCTACGAGTCACCTCATCGCACCCTCGCCGCGCTCGAGGCGATCGGGCAGGTGTTCGGTGAGGCCGAGGTCGTGGTGGCGCGCGAGCTGACCAAGCAGTTCGAAGAGATCGTGCGCGGCACACCCGCTGCCCTCCACGCGCGCTTTGCCACGGGACAGGTGAGGGGAGAATTCACCCTTGTCATCCCGTATGTGAAGCCGACGCGCTCAGCCGAATAGCCAAAGTTCCGCCCCGCCGCCACTTCGACGGAATCGTCGATCCGCCTTACAGAAGAGGGGGGTCTGGGAAGTTTCCTTCCCATACCTGCTGGAAACTAAAGGCTTCAGCGTCTTGGTATGTGTGTTGCGACTACCCCTACTGGGTCGTCAGCATCGTAGTGAATCCCGACGACCCGGAGGACACATGTTTCGCACGGCGCACCAACCCACTGGAGCCACCCTAGGCCGCGCGGCGCTCGTCGTGGCGCACCCCGGCCATGAGCTCAATCTCACCGGATGGCTGACCATGTCGCAACCATCCGTTTTTGTCATGACCGACGGCTCCGGCCAGCTCGGCCGGTCTCGTCTTCACTCGACCACGAAGACTCTCTTGCGCGCCGGGGGACGTCCCGGTTCGATCTACGGGCATCTCTCGGATCAGGAAGTCTACGAGGCGATGCTGGATCAGGACGTCGATCTCTTTCTGCGCCTGACTTTCGAGCTCGCGGACTGGATTTGTCTCGATGACATCGCCTATGTCGTCGGGGATTCAGCCGAGGGCTACCATCCGACCCACGATCTCTGCCGCACGATCGTGGGGGGAGCCGTCGAGCTCGCGGCCCGCGTCCGGGGGCCGATCGGCAACTACGAGTACGTGATCACCGGGCCGCGCATCGATTGCGTGATGGGGCGATGTCGCGGAGCGATCAAGCTCATCCTCGATGACCAGGCGCTCGAGCGGAAGCTCGCGGCCGCCCGGGGCTATCCGGAGCTGGCCGGCGAAGTCCAATCGGCCGTGGAGCGGCATGGGATCGAGTCCTTCCGCCACGAATGCCTCCATCCCGTCGACAATCGGAAGAGCTGGACACCCGAGCGGAGCAGCCAGCCGCACTACGAGATCCATGGCCAGTCGCGCGTCGCCGCGGGCAAGTACCAGCGCGCGGTGAGCTATGCGGATCACATCGCGCCTCTTCAGGCGGCGCTCTGGGAGGCCCTGGACAGAAGCCTCGAGGCGGGAGTGGGGACGAGCATGGCCGGTGCCCGCATGGGATGAGCGGCCTGCGCGTCCTCATCACGAACTTCGCCCTGGCCGGCCGCACGGGCAGCGAGATGTACGTGTACGATCTCGCGCTCGCCCTGGCCGCCCGGGGCCACACCCCCCTCGTCTACACTCCCCAGGCGGGCCCCCTCGCCACGGATCTGGCCAAGCGCGGGGTGGAGGTTCGCGACTCGCTCGCGGCGTTCTCCGAGCCGCCCGACATCGTGCACGGCCAGCACACCGTCCCCAGTGTGAACGCGCTTCTTCACTTTCCGGGCGTCCCCGCTCTCTACGTATGCCACGACGCGACGGCGCGCGTGGACGCGCCGCCGATCTTCCCGCGCATCCTGCGCCACGTGGCCGTCGATCACAACTGCCGGGAGCGCGTCATCACGGCGGGAGTGCCGCGCGACCGTATTCGTGTCGTCTACAACTCGGTGGACCTCACCCGCTTCAAGCCTCGACGCCCGCTCCCCGCGCGGCCGGCCCGCGCCCTCCTTTTCAGCAACTACGCGAACGAGGCGACGCATCTGGGGGCGGTGCGGGACGCCTGTGCCCGTGCCGGCCTCCCCCTGGACGTCATCGGTTCGGGCGTGGGCCATCCATCGGCGGAGCCGGAGGCCGTCATCGGTCAGTACGACCTCGTGTTCGCCAAGGCCCGATGCGCGCTAGAGGCGATGGCCGTGGGCGCCGCCGTCGTGTTGTGCGATTTTCGTGGGGCGGGGAAGATGGTCCGGAGCGCCGACGTGGAGGAGTTCCGTCGGTGGAACTTCGGCGCGCGACTCTTGCGCCAGCCCCTCGACCCGCGGATTCTTCTCAGGCAGATCATGCGCTACGATCCGGACGACGCCACCCGCGTCTCGCGGAAGATTCGGGCCACAGCCGGCCTGGCCCATCAGGTGGACGAGTTGAGCGCGCTCTATCGCGAAGTGCTCGCAGAATGGAGACATGCCTCCAAGCCGAGCCGGCGGAGCGAGGTCCGGTCCGCCGCCCTCGCCTTGCGAGGCGTTCAACCTCCGGTCCGTCGGCGGGAGCGGCTCCGACGGATCCCCTTCGTGGGGCCGGTACTGGTCGCGATCAAGCGGCTGGTATTTGGCCCGCGCCGGTGGCGATAGCCACCCGAATTCACGGCGCGGTTCTGGGCGGAGGGACTGTCTTGACCGTCCGTGAGCAGTAGGGCACTCTGGGGCCGGCCGATCACCCAGTCATCTTGCCCTCTACACGGAAGGAGCCTCTGGTGGACTCACCACTGCTGAAGCCGGTGCCAATCGGTCGTCCCTCGATGTTCGACGTTCCCCGCGGCAGCGACCTCGACATTCTGGATGCCGACCTGGCCGTGGTGGGTGTTCCCTTCAGCGTCCCCTACGATCTCCATCGCTCGACGATGTGCAGCACCGCTCCCCAGGCCATCCGCGAGCAATCCATGCGCTTCGCGCCGCGCTACCTCAGCCACTACGATTTCGACTTCGGCGGGGATCTGCTCGCGGGCCGGCGCGTCGAGATGGTCGATTGCGGCGACGTGGCCACCACCCCGAGCACGATCCAGGAAAATCCTGGCCGGGTCACCACGGTCATACGCAAGATTCTCGAGCGCGGGGCCGTCCCCATCGTGCTGGGCGGAGAGCATTCCATCCCCATTCCCGTCATGCGGGCCTACGAGGGATACGGACCTATCTTTATCGTCCATGTCGACGCCCACCTCGACTGGCGCGACGAGATCGGGGGAGTGCGGGATGGGCTGAGCAGTCCGCTGCGCCGGGCCTCCGAGATGCCCTGGTTCTCCGGCATGACGCAGATCGGCCTGCGCGGCTTCGGGAGCGCCCGCAAAGAGGAGTTCGATGCCGCCCGTGCCTATGGGAGCATCCTCGTCGGCGCCGAAGAGCTGCACCGAGTGGGGATCGAGGAGATCCTGCGACGGATACCGGCCGCGGAGCGCTACTACATCACCATCGATGCGGACGGCCTGGATCCCACCATCGCTCCCGGGGTGGCGGGACCGGCGCCGGGCGGCGTCACCTACTCACAGGTGACGAATCTGATTCGGGGGGTGGCCGCCAAGGGGAAGATCGTGGGATACGACTTCGTCGAAGTGGTGCCCAGCGCCGATGTCGGCAACATCACGAGCTATCTCGCGGGCCGGCTCATCCTCACCCTCCTCGGCGCCCTCTGCCACACCGGACAGATCGGGAAGTAGGAGTTCCCCAGCCCTCGCGAGGAGACACTTGGATGAGCGACCGGCCTACCCCTTCAGGGATTTCCAAGCCGCCGACGCGCCGGGCATTCCTCCATAGCGCGGCCGCGGTGGCCGGCGGCCTTGCCGTCAGCCGGACCGCCGTGGCCCGGAAGGCGGAGGCCCAGACCACCAAGAAGACTGATCTGGTCATCGCTCAGGCCGGCGACATCTCGAAGCTCGATCCGCACCTGAGCACGGCCGGCTTCGATGTGACGGTGACGTTCAATCTCTACGATCATCTCGTGAGCCGGCGGCGCGACAACAAGCTGTATCCATCGTTGGCGTCGAGCTGGAGCGCGCTGCAGCCTACCCTCTGGCAATTCAAGCTCCGGCCCGGCGTGAAGTTCCACAACGGGGATCCCTTCACGTCGGCCGACGTGAAGTTCAGCATCGAGCGCACCTACGACCCGCAGGCGAAGACCAACGTCTCCACCATCTTCACCACCGTCGATCGTGTGGATACGCCGGATGCCCTCACGGTCAATGTTGTGACCAAGAAACCCGATCCTCTCCTGCCCGCCCGACTCGCCTTCTATGGCGGCCAGATCATCCCGAAGAAATATTTTGAGTCCGTGGGCGCGGATCAGTTCAATGCCAAGCCCATCGGCACCGGACCCGTCCGCTTCGTGTCGTGGAGAAAGGATGACCAGTTGGTCTTCGATGCGGTTTCCGACTATTGGGGCGGCCGGGTCGGCTTCAATCGCCTCGTCTTCCGGCCGATTCCCGAGACGGCGGCCCGCGTGGCTGCCCTTCTGAAGGGCGAGGTCGACATGATATCGAAGCTGCCTCCGGATTCCCTCGAGCAGGTTCGAAACCATCCGACGACCAAGGTCGAGTCCGTTCTCTTCGCCGGACAGTTCGTGCTCGCCGTGAACTCCAAGCGGCCTCCCTTGGATAATCCCGTGGTCAAGCAGGCGCTCTCCCTCGCCATAGATCGCGAGGTGCTCGTGAAGGAGTTGTGGCACGGGCAGGGGATCGTACCCAATGGTCCGATCGCGAAGGGCGACAACCACTATGACGACAAGCTGCCCCCTCTCAAGTACGACCCGGCGGCGGCCCGTCAGCGCCTCCAGGCCGCGGGCTACAAGGGGGAAGAGATAATTCTCGAGAGCACCTCCGGAGTGCTCTCGAACGACAAGGCCATGTCGGAGGCGGTCATCGCCATGTGGCGCGACGTCGGCGTCAATGCCAGGCTCGAGCTCATCGAGGCGAGCGTGCGGGCTCAGAAGATTCGGGAGCGGAGCTTGAAGGGCCTCCTGTGGATCGAGCCGGCGTCGACCCTGGGTGACCCCGACGGCATGATGTGGCGTCTCCTCGCCCCGGGCGCCGTCTATGAATACTGGCGTCAGCCGAGATTCGAAGAGCTCGGCAATGCGGGGCGATTCAGCCTCGACGAAAACTTCCGAGGCAAGGTATATGCGGAGATGAGTCAGATCGTGCTCGAGAACTTCCCGTGGATCCCCGTCATCCAGGCGAACGATTCGTACGGACTGCAGCGATACGTCGAATGGAAGCCGTACCCAAACCAGCAGATCGAGCTTCGCGCATTCAATTTCCGGTTTCGCCAGACATAGAGACGAGATCGCGCGGCGGATGACCGTTCCGGGCGAAGAGTTCACGGAACCTCCCTTCCTCGCCCGGCGCGTGCCCGCTAAGTATCTGATGCCTATACCGATGTTCTGGTATCCCGTATACTAGGAGGCCATGTCGATCCCCAAAGTCTTGACCATCGCCGGGTCGGATTCGGGCGGCGGCGCGGGCATCCAGGCGGACCTCAAGACCTTTTCGGCCTACCGGGTTTTCGGCATGTCCGTCATCACGGCGGTGACGGCACAGAACTCCGTGGGCGTGCAGGGCGTGGAGTGCCTGTCCCCGGCCTTCGTCGCGCGCCAGATCGATTCCGTCCTCGAGGACTTCGGCGTCGACGCGGCCAAGTGCGGCATGCTCGCCAATGCCGCCATCATCGAAGCGGTGGCCAACGTGCTCGGGTCTCGCCGGGTCGAGAAGCTCGTGGTGGATCCGGTCATGGTCGCCAAGTCCGGGGCCTCGCTCCTCGAGCCGGAGGCCGTGCGCGCGCTCATCACCCGCCTCTTGCCCTTGTCCCTCGCCGTGACCCCCAATCTCCCGGAGGCGGAGGTGCTCGCGGGCATGCCCGTGTCCAGCCGCGCGGAGATGGAAGAGGCGGCCAAGCGTATTCACGCTTTGGGTCCGCGCCACGTGCTCGTCAAGGGCGGCCATTTGAAGGGTGACGCGGTGGATCTTCTCTACAACGGCCGGGAGTTCACGGCCTTTCAGGCCTCGCGCATTGACTCGGACAACACCCACGGCACCGGCTGCACGCTCTCCGCCGCCATCACGGCGGGGCTGGCCCAGGGGCGCCCGCTCGGCGAAGCCGTGCGCGATGCCAAGGCCTATGTCACGCGCGCCATTCGTGAGGGCTTCGCCCTCGGGCGTGGCGTGGGGCAGCTGCGGCACTTCCTGGCGGAGTGGTGATGTCGGACGACCAGGCCGCCGCGCCCGATCCGGAGACCGATCGCGCCCTCGGCAAGATGTCGTTCATGGAGCACCTGGGCGAGCTCCGGACCCGCATCATGTGGAGTCTCGTCTCCGCGGGTGTGGGCATCATCATCGCCTTCTTCATCACCGATCCGGCCATGCGCTTCATTTCCCGGCCGCTCCTCAGCATGAAGACGGAGCTGGTCTTCACCTCGCCCACCGAGGCCTTCTGGACGTGGATGAAGGTCGCCATGGTGCTGGGCATCTTCATCTCCATGCCCGGCATCCTCTTCCAGGTCTGGAAGTTCGTGTCCCCCGGGCTCCACGAGCACGAGAAGAAATACGCGGCGCCCTTCATCATCATCGGGTCCTTGCTCTTCCTCATCGGCGGCGCCTTCGCCATGCTCATCATCATCCCGTATGCCTCGACCTTTCTCGTGACCTTCGGGCAGGAGAAGGGCTGGAAACCGATGCTCACCGTGTCGTCGTACACGGACTTCGTGATCAAGTTCGCCCTCGCCTTCGGGGTGGTCTTCGAGCTACCGGTGGTCATCACCATCCTGAGCCTCATCGGCGTGGTCACCCCCCAGTTTCTGTCGAAGAATCGCAAGTACGCGATCCTCGTCAACTTCATCATCGCGGCCATCCTCACCCCCACCCCCGACATGATCAATCAGACCCTCATGGCGGGCCCCCTGTGCATTCTCTACGAGGTCGGCATCATCTGCGCCCGCCTCGCCACCCGGAAGCGCAAAACGGCCACACCCCCCGTGGAACCGGCCTCGAGGCCATGAGCCCCATGGATTTCACCGCCCTCGATCTGCCCGAGCCGGTCATGCGCGGCATCCGGGACGCCGGCTTCGTGGCCATGACCCCGATCCAGGAAGGCACGCTGCCGTTGGCCCTCAAGGGCAAGGACGTGGCGGGCCAGTCGCAAACGGGCACGGGCAAGACGGCGGCCTTCCTGATCGCCGCCTTCACGCGCTGCCTGCGCAACCCCGCGCCTCCCCGGAGCGGACCCACGGCGCCGCGCGTGCTCATCATCGCGCCCACGCGTGAGCTGGTCGTCCAGATCGAGGCCGACGCGCGGCTGCTCGGCGCCCATACCGGACTCAGGATCCGCGCGGTGTACGGCGGCATCGACTACAACAAGCAGCGCGAAGAGCTGAGCGAGGCCTGCGACATCCTCGTGGGCACCCCGGGCCGCCTCATCGATTACCTCAAGCAACACATCTGGTCGCCCCAGCGCGCAGAGGTGCTCGTGATCGACGAGGCCGACCGCATGTTCGACATGGGCTTCATCGCCGACCTGCGCTATATCCTGCGCAAGCTGCCCAAGCCGGAGAAGCGGCAGTCCTTTCTCTACTCCGCGACCCTGTCCTTCCGGGTGATGGAGCTGACCTGGGAGTTCATGAACAATCCGACGCAGATCTCGGTCACCCCGCTCCAGAAGACGGCGGAGAACGTCGTCCAGGTGCTCTACCACGTGGGCCGCGAGGAGAAGTTCGGCCTCTTCCTCGGTCTCTTGAAGCGTGAAGGGGGCAGCCGCATCCTCGTCTTCTCCAATACTCGGGAGGAGGCCCGGCGCCTCGAAGATCGGCTGGGTCGGAACGGCTGGCAGGCGCGGGCTCTCACCGGCGACGTGGAGCAGAAGAAACGGCTCAAGATCCTGAACGACTTCAAGAATGGCGAGCTGCCCATCCTCGTGGCCACGGACGTGGCGTCGCGCGGGCTGCACATCGAGGGCGTCACCCATGTCGTGAACTGGGACATGCCGCAGGACGCGGAAGACTACGTGCATCGCATCGGGCGTACCGCGCGGGCGGGGGCCACCGGCAAGTCCATCAGCCTGGCCGACGAGGCGGGGGCGCTCCAGATCGAACCCATCGAGAAGTTTATCGGCCAGAAGATCCCCGTGGAGTGGGCGGAAGACGAGCTGTTCCTCGCCGAGATCAAGCCGACCAGCGAGGAGCGCCGGCGCTACGCCGACGAGAAACGGGCGCGCATGGCCGCGCGGGGCGGACGCCCCGGCCCCGGCGGGCGTAGTGGACCAGGCGGCG
>WNGE01002104.1_pt1 | contig 24674 bp, 23 predicted proteins | sample 5400651 | NCBI WGS metagenome assembly WNGE01 (sample SAMN13153370, study PRJNA577476) | soil metagenome | isolation source: 60 cm soil or saprolite under grassland replicate 2 | place: USA:California | collected 2016-06-15
TGACCGGGCTGCGCTGGGGGGAGCTCGCGGCCCTGCGATGGGGTGACCTGCAGCTCGAGCGGCCGTTCGACGACGGGGCGGTCGCCGGGCAGGGGCGGCTGCGGGTCGTGCGCGCGCTCAGCGACCCAGGCAATTCCGGTCGGATCCGGGTGTAGGGCCCCAAGACGGAGGCGAGCAAGCGCACGATCGCGCTGGATCAGGAGACCGTGGACGCCTTCCTCACGCACCGCCAAGTCGTCGGTGAAGGTGAAGAAGAGGGTGCATACGTGTTCACCACGCCAGGTGGCTCACAGGGACCTGGCGGGCCACTGGCACGCGGCAACTTCTGGCGTGTATGGAATCGGGCGCTCAAGGACGCGAAGCTCAACACCCTCTGGCAGGAGCACGGTGGGCTCCACTTCCACGACCTCCGGCATACCCACGCGACCTGGCTGCTCGCCCGCCGCGTGCCGCTGATCGCTGTGGCGAACCGGCTCGGCCACGCCAACCCGGTGATCACGATGATGGTGTACGCGCATGTCGACCGCCTCGTCGAGCGCGGTGAGCTGACCGCCGACGATCTCGGGCTGGAAGGAGACGATCGACCAGATAGTCAAGAATAATCCCACAGGTGCCACGTCGAAGCATCGGCAGGGTTCACGCCCCCGAAGCAGCATGGGGACCGGATGCGCGAGGAGAAAAAGGGCGAGAGGTACTTAATACCTAAGATGCCAATCATGCGCGGTGCGACCCGGTGAAGGTGTCCGCGCCCGCTTGGCCGCCGCCGGAGACGGCGAAATCCTGGCGGGGAGCGTACTCAACTGGTCTTCGGGGAACCGCCACATGCGCTCGCCGATCTGCACGGCACCGAGGAGGCTCTTGTGCTTGTAGACCCAGCTCACCGAGACCTGGAGCCGCTCGGCGACCTGCTTGGCGGTAAGGTAGGCGGCCGTCACGGGAAGCTGGCCTCGAAAGGCACGGGAGTCCCGCCAGTTCGCCCTGAGGCCCTCGGGAGCACGCCCGCAATGAACTGACGCACTCGCACCATTGGCAGCTCGATCTGCCGTTGCCAGCAGGTGGGCCCACTCCGGATGGTCAGCATCGGGAACCCTGTCCTCACGGGATTTCGAGGGCGTGTGGGTCATCAGGGCCGGGCAAGCTGGCAGCCGGTGGATCGGCCCTGAGGGAAACTCGGCGGTCGAGTGTCTGCTGGTGGGGGATGTCCCGCGGTGGATTCCAGGTTGGGGGTGGGGGGAGCCGGCGGATGACCAGCCGTTCGACGGCGGGCTGGTCGCCGCGGACCAGGGTCGGGGCGATCCAGCGGACCTGGTAGTGCCAGTCGTTGCGGGGTCCGACTCGCACGCGGCGGAAGTGGCCGGCGCGCAGGTGCGGGATCGGCGAGCTGCGGCTGTCGGCGGGCTCCTGACCGAGCTGCCGCAGCTGAGGGGTGTGGGTTGGGGTGCGGCCGAGGTCTAGGACGTGGACGCCGATGGCGTCGCCGCGTGGCTCACGGCGGCGGAATGTGCCGCGGCGGGTGGCCTTGCGCCACTGGCGGCTGTGGGGGTCGGGCAGGGGCAGGGTGGTGGGGGGTTGCCAGGTGCCCCAGGCGACTGCGGCGGCCACATTGGTGACCAGGGGCGCCAGGGTGGCGGCGGTGCGCCAGCCGCGGAGCACGCCGCGGACGCGGTCCAGGTTGGCGGGCCAGGGCAGGGTCGGGTCGGGGTTGGCGGCCACGATCCACAGCAGGTCGTCGCGGAGCCGGCCCGCCTGGTCGGCCAGCAGTACCACGCCGGACACGAACCCGCCGCGGTCGATGAGCTGGCGGGCGATGGCGTGGTGGGGCAGGTGCTGGTAGGGGTAGTCGGTGGGCCATTGGTGGGTGTGGGGATCCAGTTCCAGGTCGGCGCCGAACACTACCAGGACCCGTTCGAACGGCAGCCGCAGCCGCTGCTGGAGATCATGGTCGGGTGGGTGGCTGGCCAGCACCCCGATCGCGGCGGTGGTGGGGATGAAGTAGGGCACCGCCGAGGTCAGGTCGACCAGGTCGAGGGCCTTCATGGGGTGGCGTGGCAGGTCTTGCAGCTCCAGCATGACCCGTCGGGCGCCGTCGTGGGTGTCGGTCTGCCAGCCGCGGATGAGCAGTGGCTTGCCGGCGCCGACCCGAAGCGCTGCCACATCGCCAGGGACGAACTGGTCTGGGTCGGGCCGCCCAGGGACCCAGCGTCGGCTCGCCTGGCGGAGGTGCTCGTCTCTGGACAGGCAGGCAAGCGCCCGCTGGATCGCCTGGTCGGTGAGCCCCTCCAAGCGCCGGTCGCCCTGGAGTTCGGCGAGCGCCTGCTGGCGGTCGGCCTCGTACAGCAGGTGACCCAGCGGGGACCGGTCAAGACGGACCACCCCGACTCACGTCCACGCGCGGGTCAGCAGACACATGGCGAACTGGCGGGTGGCTGCCGACGGCCGTCGGGTGGCGGCGGCAAGCCGCCACAACAGCTCCGCCTCGACCCTCAGCCTGCTCCCCTCGCCGCCACCGACCGTGAGCCGCTCGGCCAGGCATCGCATGCCGGGCAGCAGGATGCCGCCAAGGACCACGCTCCAGGTCGCTGGGTCCTGGGGAAGACCGGCGATGACCACCTCCAGGATCGCGCTCTGGAGGTCGTGCGTGGCTGCTGGGTGCAGGGCGATGGCTCGCAGCTCGCTGATCGGGATCGGCCTGGCGGGTGCGCCGTGGCCGAGCTGCCGACCGTTGATCGCTACCGGGTGGGGTGGCTGGCTCAACAGCCGGAAGGTGGTTTCCAGGGCGGCGAACGGCGATGGTCGGGTCATGTGGCGACTCCTCGAGACGGGTCGAGGAGCAGGCGACCACTACCGGCTTACCGGCAGCTCACCGGGCCGGGTGCCATGCCTGACGCGGCACTTGACGCAGCGCTTACCGCATGCTCAGCGCCCTGACGCGGCTCGGTCCCAGCCCTTGATTCGTGCCGAATCAGGAGAGCGGCCCGGTAGTGGCGGCCGTTCAGGTCAAAGGGGTCACACTTCGATCGGCTCCGCGTGGGGTCGACAGGACCGGCATCCGGTGGAGTCGGGACCGCCGGGGATGCGATGCTCACCCTGTGCCCCGCCTGACCTTGCCGACCACCTCGGTTCAGGCCTCCTACCTCCAGGGCGAGAAGGAGGTCGCCATCGAGGAGGGCTTGCCGACATCCTGGATCGAGGATGCGGCGGCGGACTTCGCCAGCTTCGTCGATCGGCGGCGCCGCGTCCGAGAGCTGTGGGCGGTCCCGGTGACGGAGCTGTGGTTCGTCGACGGGTCCGACTACATCGGCACCGTTATCATCCGCCATCGCCTCACCCCGGGCCCTGACACGCGAAGGCGGCCACATCGGCTACCACGTCGTGCCGCGCCAGCGACGCCGCGGCCACGCCACCCAGATGCTCACCCGGGCCAAGCCCGTCTGCCAGGGCCTCGGCCTCACCGACGTGCTGATCACCTGCGACGAGGACAACGCCGGCCCACGGCGGGTCATCGAGGCCAACGGCGGCGTCCTGGAACGGGTCGCCGGCGGTCAGGCCCGCTACTGGGTATCAACAGCACCGCAGAGCACCTGAGGCGGCTCGCAGTCGGTCAGGGCGCCAGCATCGGAAGCAACTCGTTGAGCACGCCGTTCTTGCGGAGGCCGGTCAGGATCTCCAGCATGTGCGCGGCTGTGGGCAACCGCTCTACGTGATGCAGGTGACTCATCCAGCGGATGCGCCTGCCGGTCATGTGCCTGCTCGGTGGCAGCAGGACCAGCGTCCCAGGCGGCGTGATCACCACCCTGTCAATGTCAGAGGCACGGTGCGAGGCGATCTCGAGGGCTGACTGATCCGGGCCCAGGTCCGGTTTGACGAGCAGATACATCACGCCCTGCCCGGCATGAAACATCGGGGCTTGGTCCGCGTGGTGGTCCTTGAGCGCCCGCAGGAGCGCATCAGGCTTTGCGGGATGGTGCAACTCGATGACGCCGACGCGCTCGTCGGTGATAGTGGCGAGGTTGGCGGTGGGGTGGGCCAGCCACCAGCGTCCGAGCTGGCCGAGGTCCGCTGTGCCATCACCCGCGGTAAGGGTTCCGATGGGATGGCAGGCTGGGGTCGGGCAGGCAATATCGCCGCATGAGCAGAATTGGGGCAGCTCGGCGGGAGCGGGCCAGTGGCACGCTATGACGCGGAGCCCGCGGTGAGGGTAGCTCAAGGCAACGGCGCCCGGCGACGTGTTCTCCTGCATGGCGTTCATCCCTTTCCTTGTCGCCAGCTCTCCAACGGCCAGCACTTGGATGATGGGCGGTGGGATTGGTGTTATTCGGTTGCAGCCTGTTTACGTCGCTCGGCCCACTGGACCAGCTCCTCCGGTGCTGGGAGCCGTGTGAGGGCTTCCAGCAGTCGACTGCCGTCCGGTAGTGGCATATGCGGCCCGGTGAGCCAGCTCACCTCGCTATCGCCCGGCAGTCGACTCGGCGGCAGCAGCACGACCTCGCCGCGTGGCAGCCGCCGGACCCAGCCGACCGCCAGTCGTGTCGATCGTGCACGGCCGGATCGCCTGGGGCTGCCCAGAAACCGGACGGTGTCCTGGTCGACGCCCAGCACGGGGCCGTTGCCGGCCTGGTGGGCACTGAGCCAGTCGGCGATTTCAGACCAGTGCGGGGGATAGCCCAGCAGCTCGACCACCTCAACCGCCAGGCCGGCGATGGTGGCGACGTTGGCCATACGCCAGGCCCCGCCAGCGCCCCACCAGTAGCAGAGCACCTGCGCATCGGTAGTCGCGTCACGAGGGCCGAGTTTGCCCATCGGGTGGCTGGCCGGCGTCGCGCAGGCCACCCGGCCACAGGAACAGCCGGCCAAGCCCTGCCCCAGGATGGGTGCGGGAAAGTGCGCGGGCAGCGTGGGGATGCCGCATGCCGCCAGGTCCAGCGCGGCATCCAACGGCGCTCCATTCCTCCCGACGAGGTCGTCCACGATCTGGTCTCCCTTGTACTGCTCAGCTTGCGGGTATCGCGGTTGGCGGTCGGCCTGCGCCTCAAGGCACTCCGACCTTGAATGTCCGCTCCGCTCATCGCCATGTGGGACCCATTGTTGAAAAGGCGATCACGCCGTCCTGAGTCCCGCCCGCCCGCGCCGGAAGAAATCCGACCAGTGGGGCGCCATTGAGCGCAACTTGGTTATCCATCTCCAACCACCCGCCTGTCGTGTGTCAGATACTCGTTGGCGGCGACACGAGCCGCGGTGAAGAAATCCACGTTGGTGCTCGATACAGTGCCTCTCCCGGAATCGCTGGGTGCCTTCCGAGGGTCTGGAGGGACGTGCCCAGGGCGGATACCTTTACAGCACCCGCCGCGACGCACGGGACGAGTCTTTTCATCCACAGTCTCAGGTACCATGACCGGTTCCGCATGGCAGGAATGTATTTCGTGCATGAATTCACGGTACGCTGCCGTCGCAGCGCTTTCGCCAGGGCTGGAGCAGCTCCTACCGAGTGGTAGGCTCCGCCCAACCTATGCGAAGCCGCGCGATATGAATGAACCCCACTGAGACCATCGCCATGCGCAACATCCCGCCAGTCCGCTACTGCCGCTCGTGCGGCGGCCGACTGGCACGCGACAATACCGGCGAGCAATGCGCGCCCTGCCACGCCAAGAGCGAACAGGCCGCGCTCCACCCGCCTGAGGTCCCGGCGGGTTTCTGGGAGACCGATCAGATGCGCGACGCCCTTGCCGGTTGGCACATGGGCCGCGTGATCCGTGCCTACCGCCACCATCCCTTCCACGAGCGTCCCCTCTCGCAAGAGACGGTGGCCGCCTGGCTCCGGATCACCCAGCCGCAGCTGAGCCGCATCGAGCACGGCCCGCCCATCCGCGACCTCGACCGGCTCATCTACTGGGCGAAGCTCTTGAGAATCCCCGCGGCGTTGCTTTGGTTCGACCTTCCAGGTGCGGCCGGCCGTTGGGATGCTGGTCGCGCCGGTCAGGAGACGCACGCGGGCCGGGACCACCCGGCCACGTCGCTCGCCAGGGCGGCGCGCCCGGCGGGCCCGCAAGCGAATCCCTCGAACCTGAGCGCCGACGCCTTGACGATGGAGGCGTTCCGCGCAGCCGATCGCCAGATCGGCGGTGGACACCTCTACGCGAGCGTCGTGCGCTATCTCCAGGTCGACCTCGGTCGGCGATTGTTCGGCACGATGGGCGACGACACCGGTTCACAGCTCTTCTGCGCCGCCGCCGGGCTGACGGATATGGCCGGCTGGATGGCGCACGACGGCGGCCAGGATCTGCTCGCCCGCCAGCATTTCGATCGCGCTGTACGCCTCTCGGAGCTGGGCGGCGATCGCCAGCTCGGAGCCCAGGTCCGGACGAGCCTGAGCCACCTGCGGCATCACCTCGGAGAACCCCGGGAGGCCATCCGGTTCGCCCGTGACGGACAGCGGAAGCTCGGTGAGCGGCCAGGCAACCCTGAGCTGGCCGCGCGGCTGCTTGCGATGGAGGCACGCGGCCATGCCGCTCTGGGAGAGTCGGCGGAATGCGCGCGCATGCTGATTGACGCGGAGAAGATGCTCGGCCACGAGTTCGTCGAGCCACCCTCGCCGTGGGTCAGTCGCTTCGACGAAGCATCACTGGCCAGCGAAGCGGCGCGCTGCCTGCGCCAGCTCGGAGACCTGGAGGCGGCGCGACGGCAAGCCGAACGCGTCGTCGCCTTACGATCGGCGGAACGCGCCAGAAGCCGAGCCTTCGGCCAGCTCACCTTGGCGACCATCCTGGTGGGGCAAGGCGAGCTCGACACCGCCTGCGCGGTCGGCTACCAAGCCGTCGACGGCACTCGCGCGGTCGGCTCCTATCTCGTCGTCCAGCAGCTCCATGACCTCGGGAGGCTGCTGGAGCCGCACCGCTCCATCCGGGTAGTGGCCGAGTTCCTGGAGTACCTGCGCGAGGGGATCCGAGGACGCGCATGGCTTTCACAGTGGCCCAGCGCCGACCCCGGCTGTCAGACTGTCCGCGGAGACGAGAGAACGCAGGTGCTCATGCCATCCTCCGATCGGCAGACGCCCACGTGGCAACACCTTGCCGAGGGCAACGCCAAGCAGGCCCGCAAGCGCGTCGCCGCCGACGTCATCATCCGCGACGGGGCCGGACGGCTGCTGCTGGTCGACCCGACCTACAAGCCGGACTGGGATCTGCCGGGCGGCATGGCCGAAGCCAACGAGCCGCCACGCCAAGCGGCATGTCGCGAGCTGCAGGAAGAACTCGGCTTGGAGCTTCCAATCGGCCGGCTCCTTTGCGTGGACTGGGTCTCACCGCACGGCCCCTGGGACGACTTGTTGATGTTCGTGTTCGACGGCGGCGTACTCGACACGCCCGAGGTCTCGGGTCTCCGGCTGCTTGACGATGAGCTGGCCGCCTTCCGTTTCTTCACCGAGGAGGAGGCCTCGACGCTCCTCCGCCCATACGTGTGGCGGCGCGTCGAGGCAGCCCTCGAGGCCTTGCGGACCGGACAGGCCCGATACCTCGAGGATGGCCGCACCGTTGGCGCCGGCCCGAACCCATACGACCAGGGACCAGCAGATATCAGTCCGAGGGGCTGACGAGTCCAGGGCTCGATTCCCGTTCACGGCAGCTCAAGGAAGGCACGATCGTCGCTGGGATCGAGCGCCGCCGGGCTGTCGAGGGTGTCGATCGCTTGCACGGCACTGGCGATGCATTCGGTGAGGGCTTGGTGCTGTGCGTGCTGGGTGGGGTCGTCGGGTGGAGGGCCGAGAGCCGTCTTTGGGTCGGTGATTCCGGCGTGGTCGCGGTAGGTCTGGATGCGGGCCGCGGCTTGGCGCCAGAGGGCTTGTGCGGCGGCGGTGTGGGGCCATCCGCCAAGTTCGGTGACAAGGTATCGGGGTGGATCGTGGCGCTGGCCGGCTGGTCCGGTGGTTGCCGGACCGCACTGTGAGGTCGCCCGCACTCCGGTGGAAACCGCGGGCATGTGGGTGTGGAGCTGAGCGAGTTGGCGTTCGAGGGCTTCGAGCGCCTGTTGGTGGTCGTGGATCGTCTTGGCGAGCAGGCGTCGTTGGCGCCAGCCAAGGCGCTGCGCCGCCAACTGCTCGCGGGCGTGCAGCAACTCGATGGAGTGCGCGCGGTGCAGGGCGACAAGGTCTTGGTCAGGCTCGGCTGCGGCCCTGGCTGGGTGCGGTGACGGCCGTTGCGCGTCCACCCGTCCGCTGGGCTGGCTGTGATCGGCGGGGGCGGCCGTGCCACCAGCCTCGATCGCGGCGGAGGCGGTTTGGTCGAGGGCGAGGTATTGGGCGCGGGACTGCTCAAGGGCTTCGGTGATGGCGAGCACCGCGTCACGGGCCGGCTCCAGGGGTGTGTCGAGCTCGTCGGCGAGGGGATGCTCACCGCTGGTGAGGTACAGGCGGTTGTCGAGTTGACCCCGGCTCATGGCCACGTAGCCCCATTGCCGGTAGAGGTCGTCGCTGGCCAGGACGAAGGCGCGGTCGGTAGTCATGCCCTGCGATTTGTGGCAGGTGATGGCGTAGGCGTGGTCGACGCGCTGGCGGTCGCCGAGCCAGCCGTGGCTGTCGAGGTACCAGCGTGGGAGGGTGAGGTCGCGGCCGTCGTCGGTGCGGACCCGGAGCGCTCGGGCCTGGTGGTCGATGGCGGTGACGGTGGCGAAGGTGCCGTTCTGGACGCCGAGCTGGCGGGCGTTGCGCAGGGTGACGATCCGGTCGCCGGCGGCGAAATCCCGCCCGCCGATGGTGATGGGCTCCGGGCCGAGCCTGCCGTGCTGGGCGAGCAGCGCGCGGGCTCGCTGGTTGAGGTCGGCGACATCGGCGTGGCGGAGCGCGATCATGATCGGCGGGCGCTCGCCGGGGCGCTGGGCGGCTGCCCACCAGTCCTGAACGAGCCGGCTACGGAGGCGGCCGGCGCGGCTGGCCGCCACGATCCGCCCGTGTTGGGCGTACCGCACGATCGCGGCGACCGCATTCCCAGTGCGGAGCAGGTCGAGGGCCTGTCGCTCCCATGGTTGGCGTTGACGCTGGTTTTCCTGGAGCTCGATCGCGCCGAGCCGCTGGACCAGGCCGCGGAACAGGCCGCCGGCCTCGATCTCCGGGAGCTGTTGGACGTCACCGACCAGGATGACCTTGGCGCCGGCGTGCTGAGCGTGAGCGAGCAGGCGGGCAAGCTGGCGGGTGCCGACCATGCCGGCCTCATCGATCAACAGCACGATGCCCGGGTCCATGCCAGGTGTCGTGGGGTTGTCGAGGTCGCCCAGCAGCCTGGCGATCGTGTCAGCGGGGATGGCGGCAGCCTGCTGGAGCTGGCGGGCGGCGCGGGCCGCCAGCGCGGCCCCGATCACGCGGTAGCCGGCCTGGTGCCAGGCGTCGCAGGCGACCCGCAGTGCGGTGGTCTTGCCGCTGCCGGCCTTGGCGTTGACCAACTGGACGCCATCGCCGCTGGTGACCAGCGCACGGACCATCGCCGCCTGCTCGTCGCTGAGAACCGGCCCACCCGGCTCGCCATGGTCGACCTCGGTCGCCCTGGCTGGGCGGTGCGTGGCGAGGACCTGGTCGAGCACGGGTTGGGGCACCACACCAACCCCTTGGGCACGCCGGCCGATGGCCGCTTGCACGGCGGCGGCCTCGGTCGCCAGCAGCTCACCGGTGGTGTAGTGCCACTCGCCCGCTCCGCCCCATCCTGGACGGCGCTGGATGCCCCGATCCATCCACGCCGCCCAGGGATCGGCGGTGACCGGGTGGATGAGCCGGCTGGTCAGGAACTGGTCGGCGAGGCGTTCCAGGTCGGCGACCGCGACATCGCAGCCTGGGGGCAGGGTGTCGCAGAGGCCTTGGAGGACGTGCCGCCGCGTGAAGGTGCTGGCGTGCAGTGTCAGCCCCTGGGGGCTGGCCATCTGCGCGGACGCCGCACCCAGCTCCGCTTGGGTTGGCGGCCTGGCGGTGGCCTGCCCGAGCACCGCGGCGAGGCTCCGCGTGGTGAGGCCCTGGCCCGCAGCGCGGCGCCGCCAGGAGGCTCGAAGGGTCGCCTGACTGATGCCCTTCTGCTTGGCTGGGCGTGTCTGGAGCGCGGCGGTCTGCGCCGAGCGGGCCGTGTGCTGGCCCACCTCGGCCAGGCGCTGGTGGATCTGGTGGCGGCGCTGGCTGAACGCCTCGATCACCGGGCGGTGGATGCCGCGCACGTCCGCCACCCCGTTGTGGACTGGGCCCCACGCGACGCCGACCCGGCGGGTCAGCTCGACGCGGAGGACGGCCTGGTAGAGGTACCCGGCGGTCTTGGCGTGCCGGTACAGCGGGCGGCCGTCCAGGGCGGTCCACCGCCCGTCCGACCCCTGGCCGAGGTTGGCGACCAGCACGTGGGTGTGCAGCAGCGGGTCGCCGGCGCGGCTGGTCCGGTGCTGGTACGCCGCCGCGATGAGCCCGGCGGCCCGCTCCTGCCGCTCGCGCGCGTGGCCGCGGCTGACTACCGCGGCATGGCGCTCCAGGTACTCCAGCGCCTGGGCGATCGCCTCCTCATGCGCGGCACGGACCTGCGAGGCGGTCTGGAACCCGCCAAGCCCGTACAGCAGGCTCACACTCTTGGGCGCGCGGAAGGTCAGGTCGAACCCGGCGACGCGGTGGCTACGGGGCGGGCTGCCCAGCCGTTGCGCCGTGATCGGATGGGCGCCGGCGAGCAAGCGGTGCAGCCCCTCCTCAGTGACCTCTCCGGCCAACCCGAGCTGCTGTGCCGCCTCGCCGAGCCAGTAGCCGGCCGCCTCCCCCGACCCGGTGTAGTACTCCTCCTGGCTTCGCGCGACAGCGTCCAGGTAGTAGTCGGCCTGGCCTTGCAGGAGCTTGCCGATGTTGAGCATGCCGGCCCCCGAGGTGCTCGCCGGGGACGGCGCGATGCTCCAGCCTCCCACCCTCGGCTTACCGGCGGCTCAACGACCGGGCCGAGCTACTCCAGCTCGATCCCCAGGCTCTCGCCAGGATCGCGGCGCACAGTGGGCGGGGGCTGCGCTGCCGGGCGGGCGACGGGATCGTGCGCGTGCTGCCGCGGTCGGTCGTGCTCACCAGGGTGAGGGATGTCGCCGGCAGGCCCGGCGGGCCTCCCGAGCGGCTCCGGGCGCGCAATCGCGGGGCCGACGACGGCTTTGGTTGGGTAGTCGAGTTCCAGGAGCTGCCAGAAGCCTGGGGCACCGTCGAGGCGCAACGCCAACGCGTGGGTGCGGCCACCGAACTCGATCACCACGGTCGCGTCGACCAGTCCGGGGGCGAGCCCCCTGACGGTCACCGCCAGCGGACGGGGGACGATCGGGACGGGATCGGCACCTGGCGGATTGGCAAGCAGCGGCCAGGCTGACCACAGCGTGTAGTGCGACGCCTTCTCCAGCTGATGCGGCGGCCGTAGGCCAGCCCTGACCTCCAGGATGGTGATGGCGGTGGCCACGGCCGCCGGCCCCGGCGGTGGCAGCGTCCGCGATCGCCGCTCACGCTGGATGCGCCGCCAGCCATCCTCGACGGGGTCCAGTCTGGCTCGGATCCTGGCTCGCTTCGGCAACGCCCGCCTCCAAAGCTATGGAAGGTCCGGCTCGAATGGGTCCTCCGGCGCAGCAGCGGGGATGCTGGGGACGCCTGGAGCAGGCCCGAGCTCGGGTGAGCGCTCCGGGCGAGGGCGACTTCCCGGGTCGGGAGGCTCAGGGGTGGCTCGACGGTTGGCGGCGCCGAGGTCCCGATGCGTCCATGCGGAGGGAGGGGGCAGGCGGCGGACGACCAGGCGCTGCTCGGCGCTGTCGAGGTCGCCTCGAACCCAGGTCGGTGGGATCCAGCGCGGCTCGTAGTGGAAGTCGTTGCGGGGGCCGACGCGGACGTTGCGGAAGTGGCCAGAGCGCATATGGGGGATCGGGGAAGCACGCCCCGGGCCGGAACGGTCGCGCTCGGTCCGGGGCGCTCGGTCGGTGTTGCGGGCAAGGTCCAGCGTCCGGACGCCGACCAGGGCGCCTTTGCGCTCGCGGGCGCGGACCGAGTTGCGCTTGAGCGCCTTGCGGAGCTGCCGGGGCGTCGGATGCGAGGGCAGGTCGGGTGGTACGGGTGGGTCGCGCCAGACCGCCCAGGCGACCGCAGCGGCGACGTTGGTGACCAGCGGGGCCAGGGTGGCAGCGCTCCGATAGCCGCGGACCAGCCCGCGGATGCGGTCCAGGTTGGCCGGCCAGGGCTCGTGGGGACGAGGGTTGGCCGCCACCAGCCAGATCACGTCGTCCCGCAGATATCCTTGGTGGTCGGCGAGCAGGACCAGCCCGGACAGGTGCCCGCCACGCTCGATCAGCTCCCCGACCACCCCGAAGCGGTCGAGCTCGGCGTGTGGGAACTGCTTTGGCCACGGGAAGGCATCCGGGTCCAGTTCCAGGTCGCTGCCGAACAGCACCAGCGTCCGCTCGAACGGGACGCGCAGCTCCTGCTGGAGCGTCTGGCTGGGTGGACGGCTGGCCAGCACCGCCGCTGCCGCGGTCGTCGGGATGAAATAGGGCACCGCCTGGTAGAGGTCCACCAGCAGCGACGCGGGGATCGGCCGGTCCAGCAGGCGGTAGGGGTCCAGCTGCATCAGCAGCCCGTCCCGGTCGCTGACCAGGTCGAGGTCCCCGGACGGCTTGGCGCGAAGGTGCACGGTTCGCGCGCGTTCCATGCTGATGGCGCCAAGGTTCCAGACGATGCTGTCGGCAGCCACGGCACGGATCGCGGCCACATCGCCGGGGACGAACTGGTCAGGGTCTGCTCGGCCAGGGATCCACCGGCCGCTGCTTGCCTGCAAGGCCGCATCCCGTAGCAGCGCGTCCAGCACCTGCCGGACCGTCACCCGGTTCACATCCTTGAGCCCACCGACCCGCTGCAGCTCGCGGTGAGAGACATCGAAGTCCTCCGGCTGGACCGGGATGCCAAGCGGAGTCACGAGACTGAACCTGACCATGCTGGCTGTGCCCCCATGTGATTGCCTGGACCTGCTCGGTGGCCCTGACAAACCACGAGGACCTGACCGGCGACTTACCGCCCCGCTGACAACCCGGCGATCACGACGGCGTGGCAGACCTGGACCGCTGCGTGTCGCGGATCAGGGCAAGGCTGGCCCCAGGTCGATCTCAGGAAGCTCGCCGGGCGGATCGCGGACCACCGCGCCGCGGTGAAGCTCGACCTTCAGCGCCTGGACCGCCTGTGCCACCTGCTGGCGGGCAAGACCAGCAGCCTGGCCGCTGGGAGGTGGGCCCAGCGCAGCGGTCGGGTAGTCGACGTTGTACTCGGCGCGGTACCGCTCGATCAGCCGAGCACCGTCCCGCCATGCCACCTGCCCGGGTATGCCGTCGGGGACCCCGCCAAGCTCGCGCTTCAGATACGCGGGCGGGTCGCGCTCCAACGCGATCAGCGCCTCCAGGTCACGCTGAGCCAGCTCGTAGGCGCTGTACAGCCCGATCGCCAGCGGCAGCCGGTGCCGGTCATCCCAGCGGGAACGCTGACGGGCGGCCTGGCGCGCCTCGGTCTGCTCCTGTTCCAGCCGCCGCTGCGCCAACCCGAGCCGATCGAGAGCAGCCTGATGCACCGCCATGGTGGCCTCCAGCCGCACCGCCACCACCCCAGCCGGCTCGCCAGGCGACCGGCCCCGCAGCGCCCGCAGCCTTGCACTGGCCTCACGAACCGCCGCCTGGTGCGGACCCTGGTTGGCCCGCACGGCGACAAGCTCCGCCTCCACGCCCGACAGCCGCGCCGACCGATCCGCAGGCCGGTCACGCAACAGCCCGACGGCGAAGCTGACGTGGCGGCGTAGCACCAGCGTGGGCATCCGGATAATCGTCTGGATCTCCCCGGCAGCCAGCGCCCCGAGCCAGCGACGATCCTCCAGCAGCGACAGCGCCGCCTGCTCTCGCAGGCGCTCCGCCTCGGCCGGGAACACGCACAGATCCTCAAAGCCCACTCGGTTCACGCCCTGGTACCGCGCGATCCGGCCCGCCAGACGCAACCACTCCCCTGCCCCTGCGGTGTCCCCGGGCAACGCGCCAAGCGCACACGCCCGGCTGGTGATCCCCGCCCCGCGCCGGTACCGCTCGATCTCCAGCGCCAACCCCCGCCACTCGGCCGACCCAGGCCGACCCAGCGCAGCGACCAGATACGCCGGCTGCCGCTGCTCCAGCCAGGCGGCCTGCCGCGACAGGACATCTCGACCTTGGCCTGTCGCCGACCGGTCATGCTGGGACCCAGGCGTACGCGAGTAGGTCATCGGGTGGGCCTCCCTGCGCTTCAGGACGTTGCCGTACAGGGACGGTGTGGGCGGGGAGGCTTACCGAGCGCTCAACAGGACGCACCGCTCGTGGATTAGGATCGCGTGTCGGACGTGCCGCGCGCTGATTGAGCGCGGCCGCGGCGGGACAAGGTGAGATGCCCGCTTGTGCCGGCAATGCCCGAGGTCCAGGGGGCGTGGTGGTCTAATGGCAGAGGATCCGATCCATTTCGCCGGCGGCGCACCGATCACCGCGGATCTGGACGTGCGGTGGATCCACGGCTCACCGTCGCCGAGGCGCAACACCGATCCGAAGATCCAGGTCCACGCCTGCGACCCGCACACGTTCATCCTGCGCCAAAGCAAGGCGGTGCATTATGAGGCGCCGTTCCTGTACCTGTTCTGCGGCAACCACCGGGCCCTGCTGCTGGACACCGGCGCGACCGCGGATCCGGCCCTGTTCCCGCTGCGCGAAACCGTGGACCAGATCCTTGCAGGCTGGCTGGACGAGCATCCGCGCGAGCGCTACGAACTGGTCGTCGCGCACACCCACGCGCACAGCGACCATATCGCCGGAGACCCCCAGTTCCAGGATCGTCCCGCCACCACGGTGGCAGCCACCGACACCGGATCGGTCCGCTCGTTCTTCAGGATCGACCCCTGGCCAGACCAGCTCGTGGGCTTCGACCTGGGCGGACGGGTCCTTGAGGTCACTGGCTGCCCGGGCCATCATGCGACCTCGATCGCCGTCTACGACCCGTGGACCGGTTTCCTGGTCACCGGCGACACGGTGTACCCAGGCCGGCTGTACGTGCGGGACTTCCCCGCGTTCACGGCCAGCCTGGACCGGCTGGTCGCGACCGCCCGCTCCCGGCCGGTCACCTGGGTGATGGGCTGCCACATCGAGATGACCAGCACCCCTGGCCGCGACTACCCGATCGGCGCCACCTGGCAGCCCAACGAGGCCGCCCTGCAGATGACCGTCGACCAGTTGGTGGCCGTCCGCGATGCCGCAGCCTTGGTCGCCGACCGGCCCGGACGGCACGTGTTCGACGACTTCATTATCTTCCACGGCCCGTGCCTGCGCTCCATGCCCGCACAGATCACACGATCGCTGTGGAGCAGGCTCCGCAACCGCATCGCCCCGCAGCCCACTCGGCCCTGAGAGCCTGAGGGTCATGGCCGCGAGCGGCCGATCTCGCGCGAGGGACTGACGAACACGTTGACGCTGGCCGCTCACCAGCCCAGGGCCGCCACCGAGCAGCCTTCCACTTTGTGCCCCACCAAATCTGGCAGAACCTGTTCTTCTTGAGCGTGGCTTGTCGGCCGCCCGAGTCGTACCGGTATGCTTGATTGGCGATCGCGCCGACCGGGAGCCGCCATGACCGCAGCCCTGCTGAGCATCCTCAGCGGCTGGCCAGGGCCGCCCGCCTGGCGACGGCTCCACCGCGTCACCCGCGCCGAGGTGCTCGAGCTTGCCAGACAGGGAGAGCTTCACCCCGACGCAACCATTGCCGGCATCTCGCTGGGGTGGGCCAGGTGGCGCCGCGCGCTCTCACCGTGGCGCCAGCTTGGCATCGCGATCGCCACCATGCTGGCCGTCCAAGCCGCCATGGGGCTGCTGTTCCTGCTCTTTACGCTCATCCCCGGCGGTGAGACCACCCATGACGGCAGCCTGCTGCGATGGGTCCAGGTTATCGGCGCGCTCGGACTGACGATCGCTCGGCTCCTGGTGGGCCCCTCCTCAGCCGCCCACGAGATCCTGCGACTACACGACCTCGCCGACCGCCAAGACGACCCGGCGGAGCGACCGATGCTCCCCAGAGCCTAGCCTTGACCCAGCCCACAGGGACCGCGCACGAACCCATCGCTGGAAGCTGAAAGCCGATCCTCGCCCACGGACGGGCTTGGCATCCACAACGACTAGCGGTGCCTCGTATCGTCCAGCTGCTCCTGTGAGGTGAGCGAGCCACTCGGAGCGGTTCGCTTGGTTTGCTTCACCGATGGTGAAAGTCTGTGGACGCCATCCAGGCTTGGGGTCGGCTCCTCGGGTCAGCGAGGCTAGTGGGTGGCTCGCTGCTGGTGCGGTGGTGGCTGTGGATCGTCGACCGATCTCGTGCCTACCTGATCGGTGCCACAGTCGTAGCTGATGCTGAGTTCACCGGTCGGACGTTACGGGTGAGCATCAGAAAACTCCCTGGTCAGAGGCATACGAGATACCCCAGTAAACTTGCACTGTATATAGTGGAATACTATAATGCAGGTGATGCCTTCAATTTGGGCAGAAGAGGACGCGGGTGTGGCAAAGCGCCCACCCAAAGGCCCGGGCGATGCGCCCGAGAAAGGACCGCACCATGGCCACACGCGGGAAGACGCCGGCCCCCACTGGCGAACCGCTGGTGCAGCTCATCCCAATCGACAAGGTCACCCCGCCCTCCGAGAACCGCGACGACCTCGGAGACATGGAGCAGTTGATCGCCTCCGTGAAGGCTCGCGGCGTCTCCCAGGCGATCCTCGTCCGGCCCAACGAGGACGGCACCTACCAGATCGTGTTCGGCGAGCGGCGGTGGCGCGCCGCCAAGGAGGCGGGACACACGACCATCAAGGCCGAGATCCGCGAGCTCGACGACCTGGAGGCGGCGCTCGAACAGATCGCCGAGAACATGGACCGCCAGGACCTGACGAGCCTGGAGAAGGCCAAGGCGCTACGGCGGGCGCTGGAGGCGGCCAAGCGGCAGGGGGTTCGGCTGGGCCAGCGGGAGTGGGCAGCCCGGCTCGGCAAGTCCCAGGCGACAGTCTCCAAGTACCTCACGCTGCTGGCCGTCTACACCGAGTTCCCAGCCTTCAAGCAAGCCTACGACGCCGGTCAGGTGACCGACACCGACGCTGTCCACCTCGGCAGGCTCGTTCGGCAGGTCGGCAAGCAAACCGAGTTGGTCGAGCGGGTCCTGCACCGTGGGCTCCGGTTCGGGGTCGAGAACGAGGTCAACGCGGAACTGAAGGGCCACGAGCGTCGGCAGGCCCGCGCCAAGGTCATGGCTGACCTGGAAGCGCACGGTGTGATCCTGGCCCCAGACGACTGGCGCGGCACGGGGGCGCAGAGGCTCGCCTCCCTCGAGGTGGATCCGGAGGGCCACCGGTCCGAGCCCTGCCACGCGGTGTGGGTCGACAGCGCGGGCGAGGTGGAGCCAATCTGCATGAACCCCGAGCGCCACGCTGAGCCACCCGCCAGCACCACTCCCTCCCCGACTGGTACGGAGCGGGGGGAGGCGGACAGCCCGCCAGGCATCGACCGGTCTGATCGATCTGAGGCGCCGGCGCGCAGCACACGAAGCACGAGCGGCACGACGCCCTCCGCTGGCAGCGACAACCCGGCGACCCGGGAGGCCCGGCGTCGGCAGCAGGAAGAGGAGGAGCGGCGAGCCCGTGAGGAGGCCGAGCGTCGAGAGCGCGAGGAAGCGGAACGGGCCCGCACCGCAGAACTGCAAGGCGCCGCGTCCAAGCGCCGCGAGACGCTCCAGACGTGGCTGACCAGCAGCGGCAGGCTGCCAAGGCCGCTGTCCGACGGCTATCTCTTCTGGCAGGTTGTCAACCTGCTCGCCGACCAGACGGCGCACACGCCGGACGTCTGCGACCTGCTCCAAGTCGAGATAGGCGATTCCAGCTCGCTGGGAGCCCTGCTCGACCACGCCAAAAAGGGGTCCGAGCAGCTCCGCCGGGTCGCGCTCGCACTCGTGATCACCTGGGCTGAGGACCGGCTCGGGAGCGAGGAGGACTGGCTCGATCCGTTCATCCACCAGCACTACCGGCTCCTCGGCGACCTCGGCTACCAGCCCTCCGAGATCGAGACGCAGGAGCTCGCCAAGGTCGGAGCCGGGGAACCCTCCGACAAGCCCGGCGAGGACGCCGCCGAGCAGGGCGATACCTAGCAGCGCAATCAGCGGGCCAGGTGGAGCCTCCCTCAACAGGACCGGGCTCCACCTGGCTCCAGCTAACTCAGCCGTCTTGGCCTGCCACTTGGCATGAACACCAATCGCCACTCCGGGACCGAAGACCGGGAGGATCCCATGCGCGCTGCGACCATTGCCGTCTCTGACGCTCCGGCTGATGAGGGAACGCACGACCTGGGCCGTGATTCGGCACGAATCGAACGGCGCGCGGCCAAGGTAGTCGCGGACGGTCGACTGCGACCGCACCGCCGAGCCCTTGATCAACTCCCAACACCGCTCGTCTCGGTCGCCCGACCCTCGCCTCCCCTCGGACCCATGCAACGGCTGCTCGCGGCAATGGAAGGCGCTTGGGCGACCATCAGAGGGCACCATGCTGAGATCCCGGAGGTCGTCGTGCTGATCGCCACTGGTAGTGATCGGGGTGCGCTCCGCAAGCTCGGTCATTTCGCCGCCAGGCGGTGGCGCCTCGCCGACGGGGACGAGCGATCGGAAATTCTCATCGCTGGCGAAGGCCTCGACCGCGGCCCCCGCTTGGTGTTCGCGACCCTCCTGCATGAAGCGGCCCATGCCCTCGCCTTCGCCAGAGGCATCCGCGACACGTCCCGGGGCGGCCGCTACCACAACCGTCGATTCATGGCGGTGGCGACAGAGCTCGGCCTGCAGGTCGGTGCGCTGCGGCCGTACGGCCTGGCGGCGACGACGATGCTGCCAGCCACAGCCGCCCAGTACTCCGCAACGCTGGACGAGTTGGCCGACGCGCTGGTGATGTGGCGAGCCGCGGAGCTGCCTCGTGGCCGCACCACCAGGCACACTTAGTCGCCGACACTTTGCCTGTGCGGCTGCCCCCGCCAGCTCCGCCTCCCCCGATCCATCCTTGAGGGGCCTCCCGTGCTCTGCGGCGAATGCGGAGCGCCGTTTCTTCCCCGAGCCCGACGGCGGTAGCGAGGGTCGCTAGACTGTCGGTCCAACGACTGCAACCGCTGCGGGACCAAGGGGCGACCGGCGCTGACAAGAACCTATCTCGGAGCGGGCCGGGCGGCCGAGATTCTGGGTTGCACGCAGGGCTGGCTGTGGCGCTTGCGGAACGAGGATCCCGACTTCCCAGGCCATAGCGTCGAGATCCACGAGCCCAAAGCCGTCTTCCTTGGCTGGACGGAGAGGTCCATGCGGGCATATCGAGCGCGGAGACGCGCACGGCAGGGCCGGCTTGGGGATGCCGGGTCACCACGCCCAGCACCGGCAGTGTTCATCGGGGTCAACCGGGTCGCGGAGCTCTTGGACGTCAGCCGCTCTCGAGTCCTGCAGCTGCGCGTCAGCGACCCGCAGTTTCCCCGTCCCAAGGTCGAGTTGCTGGAGCGGACCCGGGTCCGCGAGGGCTACGACGAGACAGCCGCTGCTGCCTACGCCCGGCAACGACGCCCACGACCAGGACGGCCTGGCAGGCCCGCCCAGCGGTAGGCTAGGCCCCGTGCCGTTCACCGCACAAGGCCGCAGGAGCCAGATTCAAATGCCGACCGATCTCGCCCGAGCCATGGTGGCGTTTATCACGCTGGTCCGCGAGGCGGAGATGCGCCATCAGGACCGCCGCCGCTTCCGTTCGGCCGCCGAGGAGGTCGCGCTGGTGCTGCTCCAGCAGCTCCGCATCGGCGATCGCGCAGTCGTCGGACCGGTCGTCTACGAGGCCGAACAGGTGGTTTGGCCCGAGGCGGTCGAGGGTGCACCAGGAGGTAGCGGCTCCGATCACCACGGCGCATCAGCGCTGCTCCGCGATAGCGCCGTATTGGTTATCGCCGAGCGCGTCGAGCGCGGTCGCGGCCCGAGCAGAGCTCGAATCAAGTCAGTCGGCCCCACTCTCGCGCGCCGGCGCCGCGCCCAGTCCGGAGGCCCTGACGCATTCGATCTACGGATGGCGACCGACGAGGATCGCCTCGCCTTCGCCCAAGACCTCGGCGCCATCATCGAGGCATTCGGCCTGACCGTGGCAGCCGAAGCCGGCCAACTCCGCCGGGCAACCACGGATCTCGTAGCGCTCCTCGTTCGTTAAGGACGGCTATTCGGGTCGATTGGGGTTATTCGTGCTCCATGGTGGTCCGGTCGTTGTCGGCGGGCGGGGGTCTGGCCGGCTCGCGCGAGATCTCACGACGGCCAAGAGGCAGTGGGATCCCCCGCGGCTGGGACATGCCGATCTCGCGGGCGGACTGGAGGGTCCGCTCGGTTGCTTGGGGCTCCTCGCGTAGCAGGCCAGATTGCTCGGCGGCGTCACGGAGGGCGCGTTCCACCTCCGTCTCGTCGAGCACGCCGCCGGCGACCAAGCGGTACAGGCTACGGGCGGACCGCCACAGCTGATGGTTGCGGGTGCCTTTGGCTGCGGTGGCCACAGCGGTGGCCTCCTGCATGAGCGCCTGCTGTCCGTAGGGATGCCCAGGGGTGGCGGGTCGGATGGTCGGCCGCGGGAGCCGCTCGACTCGGCGTGGCGCAAGGAGGGCGAGGAGCGCCGGGGGGACGTGGCCAAGCGGCGTGTCGATGCCGCGGCCCACAACCCAGGTGTAGGGCCGGCGGGTTATGGGATGGCGGGATGGCGGCGCGACGACGTAGCGGTCGGCGGCACGGTAGTCGACATGGTCCAGGACTCCGATCCGGTCGGGCAACTGGGTCGGGATCACGTACAGGTGCCAGCCGCCGGAGCCGGTGAGCACTCTCGGTCCGCCGATGGGTTCCTGGGCATGTTCGGCGAGGAACCTTTCCAGGTTCTGGCGTCCTTGCTGGCCGTCGACATCGATCACGTCGAAGCGGATCCCGCAGCGTAGGCCAATGTTGGCTTGGGGCCACCGCTGCCACCATTCGCGGATCTGATCGAGGTTGGTGGTGGCGTCGTGGACGCCTTTGCCTCCGGCGCGTTTGGGGATGCGCGGCAGCTTGCCGGACAGGGGCAGCACCGGGATGCCGCGCTGTGCGTATTCCAGTGCCCAGTCGCCAGGGCTATGGACGGCGTCAGTCATCGCGCTCAGCCTCGTCCGTGAAGGTCGCCTTTGCTCCTACGGCCCCGAGAGGAGCCCATGCGGAGGTTCAGGCAGTGCGAGCCGGTCCGCTCCGCTGAGCTGCAGCGCGCCCCTGACGAGGTCCACCTGCTGCCGTGTCACCGCCTCGTGATTCCGCACGGCTGGATCGTCGCCGCTACCCAAGGCGCGGGCGGGGTCACCGATCTCGTGGCGGGTCCGGTGGCGCTCGATCAGCCGAGCGCCGTGCCGCCAGATCTTCATCCCACTGGTGCCGGTCGGCGGTGGTCCCAGCTCGGAGAGCAGGTATTGCGGCGGATCCGCTTCGAGAGCGACCAGCGCTTCGTGCTCGCGCAGCCCCAGCTCCTCGGCGGCCAACCGGCCCACCGCCAGCGCCTTCGCGTGCCGGATCGTCCAGGCCACACGCTGGCGCCATGCGCGCTTTGCCGCTGCGATAGCAGCGTCCAGCTCGTTCAAGCGTCGAGCGAGCTGCTCGTCTCGCTGCACTTGAATGGTCCCAGGATGACCGGGCTCAGATTGTCGACGAGGCCGAGACGCCAGCTCCTGCTGGTACAGCACCCCGGTGGCTCTGCGAACGGCCTCCAGCTGCTCCAGCTCCGCAAGGCAATCCGAGGGTCGTTGCCGGAGCAAGCCGAGCGCTCCCGTGACGCGCTCCCGCAGCCAGTGGCTTGGAGCCGCCCGGATTCGCCGCTCGCCTCCCGGGCCGATCCTTGCACGGGCGGAAGTGTCGCTACTCAAGGCTTCGATCGCGTGCTGTGGGTTGACTGCGCCCGCGGCGTCGAACACCCCTAGGACCCTCGGATCGGCCAACCGCTCGCCAAGGTTGCGGGCGCTCCACCTGATCTCCCCCAGCACAAATCGCCAGTCTGTCTCCTGAGCGAGACCAACGGGCTGGATGGGTTGGGCTCCCAGCGCTCGAGTTGGATCGCTGATGCCGTACTGCAAGCGATACGAGACGATGTGACCGGCGACCGCAAGCCAGGGGCTCTGCGCCGCGCCGGCCGCGCCGAAGCCACACGGGTCGGGACGGCCGAGCGCGGCGACAAGGTAGGCCGGCGGGTGCGCCGCAAGCTCCTGCAACGCTCTCGCCTCCCGACTGCCGAGCTCCTCCAGTGCCAGCGTCGCAACCAACCGCCAGTGCTGACCCTCGGCTCCCAAGTTCCGCATCAACGTGCCGTGCAGGCCCGCGCTGTTCAGAACCACGAACGCCTTGGCCACGGCGTCCCTCAGAACCTGGGACGGCAGGAGCGGGATCTGCGCGTGCAGGGAGTCCGCTGCCGCTGGCGCGGGAGGAGGGCCCTGCGCCTCCGCCTCCTGCAGGAGCTGGCGCAGCCTCGTCGCGGTGGCACGTTGCTCGACGTTGGGCAGGTCGTTGGTGTTGGTCGAGGTGGTCATGACCGGCTCCTTCCAGGCCGACCGGATGACCGGATGCTCAGGGAAGGAGCTGACGCGCGGCTTACTACCCGGCTAATAGGGCTCTGTCAGGTCGGCGGTTGATGGTTAAGGTGTAAGGGACCCCATCCCTCCCGGTCCCTGCACAAGGGAGCAGGCTATGGGTGGCCTGACACCAGCCGAGCTGGCCACGATCGGCGGACGCCTGGAGGCCTTCGCCGACGACCTCTTCGCCTCGCTTGCACGCGCTGATCAGCGCGCCCGCGGGCAGTGCTACCTGCGCGGGTTGATGCTGGACGGCCGGCGCAAGTCGATCGAGCCGATGGCGCAGCGTCTGGGCGAGGTGCACTACCAGGCGCTGCACCATTTTGTTGCGACCAGTCCCTGGGACTGGCGGCCGGTCCGTCGGCGGCTGGCCGAGGTGCTGGTCGGGGCGCTGTCGCCGACCGCGTGGGTGATCGACGACACCGGCTTTCCCAAGGACGGCCCGTGCTCGGTGGCAGTGCAGCGGCAGTACTCGGGCACGCTGGGCAAGACCGCCAACTGTCAGCTGGGGGTGTCGGTCAACGCCATCACCGAGCACGCCTCCTGCCCGCTGGACTGGCGGCTGTTTGTGCCCGAGCGCTGGGACCAGGACGCGATGGCCACCCGGCGCGCCGCCTGCCACCTGCCCGAGCAGGTGCACCATCGGCCCAAGTGGCAGCTGGTGTTGGACATGCTGGATGAGCTTGGCGGCTGGGACCTTTGCCCGCCGGTGCTGTTGGCCGACTCCGGCTATGGGGAGGTCGGGGAGTTCCGCGGCGAGCTGGACGCCCGCCAGATCCCCTACGTGGTGGAGGTCCGCCCCGACACCAGCGCCTACCCCGAGCACGTGCATCCTGTCGCTGCGCCGTATTCGGGCAAGGGGCGCCGTCCCCGGCCGCGCTACCACCACACCCCATCCTCACTGAAGGATCTTGCCCTGGCCGCCGGGCAGCAAGCCTGCGTGGACTTGATCTGGCGGCGTGGCAGCAAGGGCCTGCAACGCGGCCGCTTCCTGGCGCTGCGGGTGCGCCCGGCCGGGATCATCCCACGCCGGCTGGCGCGCCAGGATGGCGGCGAGCTGCCGGTGCGCTGGCTGCTGGTCGAATGGCCCCAGGGCAAGCCCGAGCCGACCAAGTATTGGCTGGCCAACCTGCCCGAGACCACCCCGCTGGTGGAACTGGTCCGCCTGGCCAGGTCGCGCTGGCGAGTGGAACAGGACTACCGCGAACTCAAAGGCGCCCTCGGGCTGGACCACTTCGAAGGCCGCGGCTGGCCCGGCTGGCACCACCACGTCACGCTGGTCTCGATCGCGCACGGCTTTTTGACCCTGGAGCGGCTGCAACACCCAAAACCGGCGGCGTCGGCCTGACCCTGTGGCAGCTGCTCGAGCAGCTGCAGGTCCTGCTTGCCTGTTGGGCCGGCGCCTGTCCGCTGTGCCAGCGTCCCGCACCACGGTGGCTACGCCGAACAGGACGACCACGCGCTCCAACCTGACAGAGCCCTACTAAGTGGTCCGTATTGATTTGGGTGCAGCGCTTCTGAGGGACGGTCATCGGATAGGGATGACCCCGCCGGGGTAGCGAGCCTGGTGGACTCGGTGCTGTTCTTGGGCGAGGTGGTAGGCCCAGTAGTGGTCGAAGTCGCCGTTGCTGATGGCCGAGATCATCCGCGCGTTCTGCCTGGACGCCCTGTCTGGTGCCGTCAACCTCAACGTCGACCTGGACGTCGTGCTGTGCGTGCTCGCCCAGGCGCTCACCGCGGCCTTCCGTCTGCGCCTGCCCGGCAACTACGACAGCGCCACCCCGACACCCTGCAACGCCGCTTCCTCGACACCCCAGGCCAGATCATCAACACCGCCGACACGATCACCGTCAAGCTCAACCGGCGGGCCTACTCACCCGTCCTGCGCAGCGCCGCTCTCCCCGCCGACACCACCGTCCCCTGGTGGGCAGGCCGCCGACTCCGCTTCGACTTCGCCTGACCCCAGGGTCGATACAGCTGCGCGGAAATCGGCGCTAACCAGAGCGACGGTGCGGGTCCAGGTCGGC
>WNGE01004989.1_pt1 | contig 24674 bp, 11 predicted proteins | sample 5400651 | NCBI WGS metagenome assembly WNGE01 (sample SAMN13153370, study PRJNA577476) | soil metagenome | isolation source: 60 cm soil or saprolite under grassland replicate 2 | place: USA:California | collected 2016-06-15
CAGCTACGTCCAGCGTGGCGAAATAAGGGTCTTTGTCTTCGCGGAGATCGTTCACGGCGGAGGTGACGGGTCGGGTGGGCTCAAGTCGGCGTACGTAGTCGCCCAGCACTTTCGCGAGCTTCACTACTTCAGGCTTATCCCTATTGGGTATCTCATTGCCGATGCTCCACATGATGATGGCAGGATGATTACGGTCGCGAGCAACCATGCTTTCAATATCTCTTTGCCACCAGTCGTCGAAATACAGGTGGTAGTCGTTCGGATTCTTTCCCTCCCGCCACATGTCAAATGCTTCGTCAATCACCATCACACCCAACCTGTCGCAGGCATCAAGGAATGCCGGCGACGGAGGATTGTGGGCAAGTCTCAGAGCATTGTAGCCGCTGGCCTTCAGCAGTTCGACGCGCCGCTCCTCCGCCCGGTCGAAGGCGCGGGCGCCGAGTGGGCCGTTATCGTGGTGGAGGCAGCCGCCCTTGAGTTTCACCGGCTTGCCGTTAAGCAGGAAGCCCTGAACGGCGTCGAAGGAGAGCGTGCGGATGCCGAATTTTGTTTCCACGCGATCGGTAGACTGTCCATCTCGATAGACTTCGGAGACCGCCTTGTAGAGTACGGGCGATTCGGGCGACCACAACGCGGGGGATTTTATGATCGCATCCTGGTTAAATTCATAGGCAGCTTTGGATTCGATTGTTTGACCAGACTCGACGCGCGCCACCTCTTGACCTTTGCCGTCAACCATCTTTGTCACGAGGGTGATCCGTGCGGGCTGATCGCTTTCATTCAACACCTTAGTTGTGGCGTTCACTTTAGCGGACGACGCGCTCACCTCTGGGGTGGTAATGTAAGTGCCCCACTGTGCGACGTGCGTAAGGTCCAACGTCTTTAACCACACGTGGCGGTAAATGCCTGAACCGGAATACCAGCGACTGTTTTCGCCTTCGTTCTTCACCTTAACCGCCATTACGTTACCCACTCCGAATCTAACTTTGTCGGTCAGATCAAACCAGAAACTGGTATAGCCGTACGGGTGACTCCCGAGCAACTGGCCGTTCAGCCATGCGTCAGCGTTCATGTACACGCCGTCGAACTGAATCAGAATCCGCTTCCCCTTCTGTTCGTTCGGGACGGTAAAAGTTTTGCGATACCAACCGGTCCCACCCGTCGTAAAGCCGCCGCTTACCTGGCTGATCGCGTCCGAGTGGAACGGTGAGTTTGTGCCGGGCAGTTCTTCGATGCTCCAGTCGTGCGGGAGATCAAGCTTCCGCCATTTGGAGTCATCAAGATCGGGCTGCTCCGCACCCTGAGCGCCGCCGCGATGAAACCGCCAGTCCTCATCAAACAGGACAGTACTGTTTTGACTGCCTTTAGCCTGCGCGGAGACCGGCAACAATCCGTCGGGCGCACCCACGCCAACTCGAATGCCCGTCAAACCGAGCAGAATCAGCAGCACAACCATCGCGGCCATTATCCTGTTATGAAGCATGATTGGTGAGAAAATTCTTCCAGTTCTGACGGTGGCTTGCGCCGCTGTTCCGATGCTCCTTCGTATAACCCAATGAAGACGCGAAGAGCAGCCGCCGGCTGGAATTATCGAGGACTTGGAGCGCCAGGCCGCGCCGGTTTGGTCACCTCGGATATGAAGTGATAACGACCGGAGCCTGTCTCCAGCGCTACAGATTCCCCCTCCTGCCGAGCATTGCTTATCCCGGGTCGGTTGGTCAGCGCTTGACCGCTCTCCATTACATTCCCGAGTTGCGTTCTGGGTAACCGTACCGTAGCTCGGGTATTAGCGGGGACCTCAACGACGAGTTCAAACTTGTCGTCGCTTAACGTCCAGCCGGAACTCACTGTGCCGTACATCGTGTTGTGACTTACCTTGACGCTCGTAAATCGCCCGCCGGGTTGCGGCTGAATGAGAATGTGCTTGTAGCCCGGTGCTGCTTCGTCAATCTCGATGCCAGCCATCACGCGATACATCCACTCTCCGATCGCACCGTAGGCATAGTGATTGAACGAATTCATGCTCTTGTCCTGAAACGAGCCGTCAGGCTTTTGCCCGTCCCAGCGTTCCCAAATGGTCGTTGCGCCGGTCTTCACGGGGTACAGCCATGAAGGATATTCCTCGCGGTTGAGCAGCATGTAGGCTTCGTCCAGATAACCATAGCGGCTGAGCACATGACAGAGGTACGGCGTGCCGACAAAGCCGGTCGTCAAGTGCCCTCGCCGGCGAACCTCCTCTGCCAGCCTCTTTGCAGCAACAGGACGCAATTCATCAGGCAGCAAATCAAATTGGAGAGCCAACGCGTATGCAGTCTGCGTATCCTCCCCCACGCGTCCCGTCTCGGTTACGAACTCGCGGCAAAAAGCTTTCTTGATCCGCGAAAGCAATTCAGCGAAACGCGCCGCGTCCTCCTGCTTTCCGAGAACCTGGGCAGTGCGTTGCAGAAGATCGGTCGAGTGTGCGAAGAATGCCGTTGCGATCAAATCTTTACTTGTCGTTGCCCCAGGGTAATCGGCCCTGGTGGAAGCAAATGCCAGCCAGTCACCGAAATGAAAGTCGCCATCCCAGACGTAGTCGTCGCCGGCGCGCCGGCGCTCATATTCCACCCACTTCGCCATGCTTTGATACTGCGTTTCGAGGATTCGCTTGTCACCATAGCTCAGGTACATATTCCAGGGAATGATTACGGCGACGTCACTCCAGGCAGCGGAACCGCCGGCAGGTTTTCCTGGGCTGCTTAAAACGTCCGGCACCACATGGGGAACGCTGCCGTTCTCAAACTGATCGAGGGCCACGTCTTTTAGCCACTTCGTAAAGAACGCTGCCACGTCCATGTTGAAGGCCGCGGTGCGCGAAAAGACTTGGGCGTCGCCGGTCCAGCCCAACCGTTCGTCGCGTTGCGGGCAATCAGTCGGGACGTCGAGAAAGTTGCCCTTCTGCCCCCAGAGTATGTTGTGCTGAAGTTGATTGATTAGTTTGCTTGAGGTCTCGAACTCGCTTGCCGGCCGCATGTCCGAGTGAACGACAACACCCGTAATGCTAGCGGTCGTCAATTCACCCTGGTAGCCATCAACTGCCACATAGCGAAAACCCTGAAAGGTAAAATGCGGCTCGAAGGTCTCTGGTCCATCGCCCTTAAGCGTGTACCGCACCGTTTGTTCTGCCCCCCGTAGATTCCTGGTGTAGAAGTTGCCGTCCTTATCGAGCACCTCCGCGTGACGGAGAGTCACGACGGCGCCCGCAGGTCCCTGAACCTTGAGCCTGGCCCAGCCGACCATGTTCTGACCCATATCTACGACCGTGTCACCCGCAGGTGTCTTGAAGACCTTCAACGGTCTTACTTCTTGCGTTTTGCGTACGGGTGGGCCAGCTGGGGCAACAAGATTATCCTTGCGGTGATTGGCGACCCGGACGCTGGACCAACCAGCAGCGACAAAGCCGGGCATGCTCCATCCCGGCTTCTCGAGCCGCGCGTCGTAGGTTTCACCGTTGTAGATCTCAGACATCAGGATGGGACCTGTGGTCGCCTTCCAGTTCTGATCGCTAGTGATCAACTCCTCGCGCCCATCCCTGTACACGACCCTAATTTGCACCAAAAGTCCAAGCCGATCGCCGTAAACGTTTCGACGATCTTCGAAGCCAATCCTTCCTCGATACCAGCCATTGCCAAGCAGCACGCCAACGGCATTGTCACCGCTTTTCAACAGCCTGGTAACGTCGTAGGTTTGGTACTGTAAGCGCTTCGTATAGCTGGTCCAGCCGGGCGTAAAAACCTCATCGCCTACCCGCTGACCGTTTAGCTGCATTTCATAAAGACCATGGCTTGTCGCATATGCTCGCGCATTTTCGACGACTCCGTTTAGCTTGAATTCTCGCCGCATCATGGGCGCAGGCCCGGACTTCGAAGGGTCCTCCGGCAAGTCTGGTTCGATCCAACTTGCCTTCCAGTCCGACGCCGACAGCAAGCCCATCTCCCAGTAGGCTGGGGCGCTCCACTCCGATGCTTGACCCTCACCATTCCAGACGCGCACCTGCCAGTAATATCTCTGTCCCGATCGTAAAGGCGGACCGCCATATGCTTGTTGAATGGAGTCACCCGAATGGACTTCGCCAGAATCCCAAACCAAGTGTTTTCCGAGTTGCAACTCACGCAGACTCGGCGCCACTCGGACTTGATAGGCGGATTGTGTGACGCCCCGCTCGTTGGCTTTTAGAGACTTAAGCTGCCAGCTTAGACGCGGCCGCGTCACGTCAATGCCGAGCGGGTCCTCTTTGTACTCGGTAAGAAGACCTGCAACACGGAGCGTCGACTCAATCTTCAGGCGATCTGCCTTCGCAAAGGTCTCGCCCATCGGCAGCGCGAGCAGAGGAAGGAGGAGGGACAACACCAAAGCTGAGCTCAGCAATCTTGATTTCAGGTATTCCATATTGTCTCAATGTTACTACTGGCAATGTTCATTACTAGCAATCGAATCCTATCTTTGAGGCAACGTGAAGGCGAGAACATAGTCACCCTGTTTTGTGCCGAGCTTGCCATGTCCGCCGGCTGCGATGACCAGGTACTGTTTGTTCTCCAGGGTGTAGGTCATTGGAGTTGCCTGGCCACCCGCGGGGAGTTGGTACTTCCAAAGTTCTTTGCCGGTTTCGATGTCGAAGGCGCGCAGGTAGAGATCCATCGCCGCTGAAGTAAAGACCAGCCCGCCGGCAGTTATGATCGGACCTCCAAGATTGATTGAGCCGGTCTCCTTGCCGGGAACCAACGTGCCGAGTGGAGCATCCCAGACTTGCTTGCCGGAGAAAAGATCAACTGCCTTAGTGGTACCCCATGGTGGAGCGTTGCAAGGCAACTTACTGGGAGAAAAAATGAAGGTGCGGTAGAGTCCGTAGGGTGCTCCCGACTGTTCTCCGAACTCGCCAAAAATACGGTTGTCCTGCTGCTTGTTGAGTTCGGCTTGGAACTTCTCACGGGGAATCAGTTTCACCCAGGCTAGCAGGCGATTCGTGTTTGCGACCATAATATGGCGTTGCGGATCATAAGCCGCACTGCCCCAGTTCACGCCACCCACATTCCCAGGAAAAACTATAGTCCCCTGGAGACTAGGCGGTGTGAAAACACCTTCCGATCGCCATGCCTTTATCTTGTCCTGGCACCACTTGACGTCCTCTGGAGTTGGGCCCCAGGCCTCACTCGGTGAGAACCCTTCAGGTACCAGCGAGATGGTAGAAAACGGTTGCGTGGGCGAGCTTTGCTCGCCTGGAATATCGGTTTGGGGCACCGGCCGCTCTTCGACTGGAAGTAAGGGCACTCCGGTGAGCCGGTTGAGCAGAAAGACGTGGCCCATCTTGGTGTTGATGACGACCGCCGGAGTGCCGTCTTTCCAGGTAAACAATGTAGGCTGCGCCGCTACGTCGTAGTCCCACAGATCGTGGTGGACAACCTGGAATCCCCATACGAATTCGCCTGTGGACGCGCGCAAGGCAACGACTGAGTTGGCCCACTTGTTATCACCTTTGCGGATCCCACCAAAATAATCCGGGCTGGCGCTGCTGGTTGGAATGAAAACCAAATCCTCTTCGGGATAAACCGAGAGAGTCGACCAGGCGTTAGCGCCACCGGTCCGTGGCTTCGTTTGATCGGCCCAGGGAATCGGATTCCACGTCCAGCGCAATTTTCCTGTTCGAGTGTCGAAGGCGCGCACAACGCCCCGCCCCGTGTCCACTTTCCAATTGTCTGCAATAGAAGAGCCAACAATTACCAAATCCTTAGCGAGAACAGGAGCGGAGGTGACCTGATAACCGCCGGTCCATTCAGTTGCCGTCGCTGCATCCTGGGTAAGGTTCACTTCTCCGTTCGACCCAAAGTCAACACAAGGTTTTCCACTCTCCGCGTCGAGAGCGATCAGCCGACCATCAAGAGTGCCAACGAAGATGCGAAGGCGGCATGGCTGACCGGACGCTGCCTTGGAATCTCGCCACGCTGACACCCCGCGGGAAGCGACCTCAGAGTAGTTTTGCGTGAGATCGACATGCGGATCATATTCCCAGAACTTCGCGCCTCTGCGCGGATCAAGAGCAATGACAACGTTGTAGGGTGTGCTGAGAAACAGTTTGTTATCGACAAGGATCGGAGTGGCTTCGAAAGCCGCTTTGCGGCTTAGCTTGGTTTCCTGCAGCATCGCCCCTGTGCGATAAGTCCATGCAAGTTGCAGGCGATTCACATTCGTGCGATCGATCTGCCGCGCTGCGGAATATCGAGTGCCGCCGGGATCGTTGCCATAGTTCGGCCAGCCGGAATCCGTTGCCGATTGCCCACGTGCGACTTGTACCAACCAGAGCACAGCAATGCCGGCCAGAAGCCAGTGAAAAGTCGTTCTTAGATTCGCCATCCGCAAAAAAATAACGGTGCTCCGGCAGAGATGGAACAAGTAGGTCGACAGTCTCGCTCGGTATTTGAAAGTCACGGCAACCTCTGGGGCTTGGAATGGCACATCACCAAAAACGCGGCTGCGATTGTAGTCGAACGACGAGCGTCTTTTCTAATGAATCTTTGAGTCGCGCTCTCAGTCAACTCATGCCACAGTCTCATGAAGTCAATACCACCACGCGGTACAAGCTGTGAAAAAAACTTAGCCACAGATTAACGCGGATGACGCGGATCAGAACGGATAAGAAGGTTAAGAAACCTATGAATGCTTCTAGTCTGTTTTGATCTGTATCATCCGCGTTAATCTGTGGCTAATTTTTTCACATCTCTACCGCGTGGTCGTACAAACCTCATGGGCCCGCGGCATGAGTGACTGCGAGTGAGATTCTTGGTATCGTTTTGAGCCTGCGATTTTAAGCCTTCGGTTACGGATGCCCTCAATGCGCAGAGTTAACCTTTTACTCAGGTACACACTTTTTCTGTGCGCGACATGTGCACTTTTTGACTCGATCCTTTGCCTGGCGCAGTCTCCACCCGATGAGTGGCAGTTCTACGGAGGCGATCAGGCTGGCACTCGATATTCGCCTCTCAAAGAAATCAACCGCAGCAATGTTGCTCAGTTGCGACGGGCATGGATCTATCACACAGGCGAGTTGGACCTCGGTCTTCAAACCGCTTCATTTCAAGCTTCGTTCTCCTGTACGCCGCTTGTCGTCAACGGAGTAATGTACCTATCGACTCCGTCAAGCCGCGTCATCGCGCTTGAAGCGGAAACGGGAAACGAGATTTGGAAGTTCGATCCGCAGGCCGGCAAGAAGGTGCGCGAGTTCAATTCTCATCGCGGTGTTTCCTACTGGGAAGGCCCCTCACTTAAGGGGGCCGGTAGAGACAGTCGCATCCTTTTCGGTACTGTCGACGGGCGGCTCTTTGCACTCAATGCCGAAACAGGCCAGCCCTCGACTGATTTTGGCAAAGGCGGCCAGGTTGATCTGCGTGCGGGTGGCGCGGACAAGTGGGCCCAGACACCGTCGTGGGGGGCGCGGGTCACTTCCCCCGCAACCATTTACAAAGACCTGGTGATTATCGGGTGGGGCCTGCCGGAGTTTCCGGCCCACGGACCAAGTGGTGACGTGCGCGCCTACAATGTGCGCACGGGTGAACTCGTCTGGACCTTTCATACTGTGCCTCGTCCTGGTGAGATGGGCCATGACACGTGGGATGCGGACTCGTGGAAAGAGCGGATGGGCGCCAATGTCTGGTCCATGATGAGCGTCGACGAACAGCGCGGCCTGATCTTTCTCCCCATCGGCTCGCCTGCTTATGACTTCTACGGTGGTGACCGGAAGGGACAAAATCTTTTTGCCAATTCTCTTGTCGCCCTCAACGCGGCGAATGGAAAACTAGTCTGGTATTTCCAAATGGTTCATCACGATCTATGGGACTATGACCTGCCGGCACAACCGCTTTTGATCACCATCAAGTCACATGGCCGCACCGTACCGGCGGTCGCGCAAATAACGAAGATGGGCTTCGTCTTTGTGTTCGACCGGGTAACCGGTAAACCGCTCTTCCCGGTCAAAGAACGCCTGGTGCCACAGAGCGCTGTGCCCGGAGAGGCGACGTGGCCCACCCAGCCTTTCCCGACTAAACCACCCGCCCTGGCCCGTCAGTCAATGACACGCGAGGAGATCAGCCGCGTCTCACCCGAGTCGCAAACCTACTGCACTGACCTATTCAATAAGCTGATCAACAAAGGTATGTACACTCCCGCCGGCGTAGAACCAACATTGATGTTTCCCGGCTATCACGGTGGCGGCAACTGGTCAGGAGGCGCTTTTGATCCGACGATGGGTTACCTGTTCGTAAATATGAATGAAGACGGTGCCGTCGGCGCAATGACACCTCAAGGAAAAGATGCACCGATGCCCTTTGTGCGCCAGGGCAGATTCGAAGAGTATGCCTGGTTTCGTGATCAGAACAACCGACCGTGTCAGCAGCCACCCTGGGGCACACTCAGCGCCGTTGATTTGAATAAGGGAGAGATTGTTTGGAGAGTGCCGCTCGGAGTAGTAGAAGAGCTTGAAGCCAAAGGAGTCCACAATACCGGTACGCAAAATTTGGGCGGGGCGATTGTCACGGCAGGGGGACTGGTTTTTATCGCCGGCACAACCGATCGACGTCTCAGGGCCTTTGACGCGCAGACAGGGAAAGAGCTGTGGCAGGCAGAACTCGAGGCTGATGGTCACGCTACGCCGATGACCTATCGAGGGAAAGAGAGTGGCCAACAGTATGTGGTGGTCGCAGCGGGAGGCGGTGGCTTTCTCAGATCTCTCAGCAGTGTGCTCTCGGATACGTTAGTGGCTTACGCGCTGCCAAAATAACATTTGCTGAAGGATCGAGGCGGCACCATCGACCAAACCGCACGAAATAGGACTAACCAAGTTCGTGTCATCGGCTTTGCCGCCTGATGTGAGGCGCGGGCTCCGCCCCGCCGTGAGCTGGTTTGATTCATGGGGCTCCGCCCCCGGTCCGGGCTTTGCCCGTCGGATTGGGCCATAGGCCAAAGGCCGAACCAGGGGCATAGCCCGAGGCTAATGGAGGCGGCTTGCGGCGGGGCGGAGCCCGCGCCTCACATCAGGCGGCAAAGCTGAAGCTGCCTAAAATCGCCACTGTAGGGCAAAGCCGAATGAAGAAGGGCTTGAAACATTTGGTGGGTTATACTCAACGGAGTGCATTCATTCGGAAACAACGTAGGGTTCTTCAGGCGTGGGGACAACGGCGGCTAAGGCTTGGCGACAATCAAGGGGTGCGATTCCAGTTCCCGCCGGTAGAAAACTCGCGGACGCTGCACATTACGCTTTTCGGGATCAACCTTATCGTTGTCGCCGGCGACGAACACCAGTTCCGAACTTCGCTGTCCCGGCCCGCTGCGCTGCCTGATCTCGATGTTGCGCTTTTTCATCTCTTCCATTTGCATCAACGGCACCTGGTCCACTGCATAGTTCATCCATTCGCGCTCCGTGATTCTGCCTTCACCATCCGGCTTGGCTTTGCTCAATCCTTCCAGCAAAACAAAGGTCAAAAGCCCGTGCTTGATCTCCTTGCCCGTCTGGGAACGTGACACTTCTTTCGCAGCCTGAAAACTCTGCGCTGCCGTCAGAATGTACATGCCCTTATCGTAGGCAAGCTGAGCCAGTCCTTTTGAGTTCATCGGGCCGCGGCCTTCTTTCTCGCCGCCCAAGGCCTGACCGCTTTGACAGGCATCAATCACCATCAGCAACTTCCCCGCACCCACGCGTTCCAGCACTTCGTCCAATTCAACATCCGATACACTGCTCGCTTTCAGTTGTTCTTCGGTTTTAGCGATATAGTCGTGCGGTAGCAGATAGAAGTGTTCGCCCGCTGCGGTCCCATGACCAGCATAGTAAATAACCAGCGCGTCTTCGGGCTCAATCGTCTTAATCTTCTCCAGGTCTCGTTTCCAGGCGGCGGAAGCATCGGGTGGTACTCGTACATGATCGCCGTCCGCAAAGCGCCGCAGCGCCAGCATGATGTTGGCTTTCGTCGCTTCCTGATCGGTGAGGAAAACGATTTCGGTGCTTCCGTAATTACCGAGCTTGTCCTGGTATGCTTTGACTTGCTTGCTTATTTCATCAACGTCAGGGATGGCAAAGTTGAGGTCATGGCCTTTGCTCTGGTACTTGTTGACGCCGATGGCCAGGACATATAAGGTACCCCTGCGCTTCAAGTCGTCCGCTCCCTTGACAACAAGCGTCACATCGCTGCTTTTGATGTTGTCATGATTGAAAGCATAGGCGCTGAACCGGTTTTCGCCGGCGACAATTGGTATTGTCGCCTCAAGCGTTACACTGCCCAGTCCCTTCAAGACATCACCATGCCAGACCTTCACGAGCGAGTCGTTGCGTAGTAGTCGTACATCCTGCGCTCCTGCCGGAGCTTGAGAGATGTCAACCTTAACGGTCACGTTACGCGTCGTGAGCAGCTTGTCAGACTGAACATCAGCCAGGGTCAATTTCAGCTGCGGCTGGCGCCGATCTTTCGCTGCGAGATTTTGTGTGAAAAAGATGTTTCTGCGGCTCAAAATATCCGACAGCAGGCTGGGATAATAAAAGTCCCCGAAGAATACTTCCACCGGCACAATGCCCAGGATGTTTCCAGCGAACCGCCAGAAGATCTTTTGCCAGGCGCCTGAGGTTCCGTCGAACCTGCCATCCGGAGTTATTGTGAGCCAACCGTCTTCGTCCATGTCCAGCGCGGTGACAAGCAATCTCCCAGTTTGCAGATCCCAAAACTGGATGGAATTGTCCTGTCCGACGAGAGCCAGAGTCTTGTTATCGGGGCCAAACGCAGCCGCTCTGAAGGTGCCATCATTCAGATAAGCGACAGATTTATGGGTTCTCAGATCAAGGACCCCCAGGTCCACGGCGTCACCCATTACCATTGTCACCAGAAAGCGGCTGTCCGGGCTGTAGAACGAGTTGGTGCTCATATCCACCCCGTGCATCTCCTCGTGGTAGCCTGAAGAGCCGCCCCCAAAAACATCCTTTCTCTCTTTGCCGGTCTGCACATCTATGAAGGTAATCTCGCTTGCCATACTGATTAGCGTGCGATTGTCAGGACTGAAGGCGAGACGCGGCGCCAGTCCGAATCCTGCTTTCAACTTCTTCAGCAGCGCGCCTGTTTTCACGTCCCAGATGAGCAGCGTCTCGCCGCCGAGAAGTCCGCCGCGACGGCAAGCAAGCAATCTGTTGTCATGACTAAAGACCGCCACATACTCGTATCCGGGGTCCGCCTTGTCATCCGGAAAACCGGTGAGGCTCTGGATTGTGCGGCCGGAAGAAACATCTATTAAGTTGATCGTCTGAGCGTTATCCCAGCCACTGACCAGATAGGTTCCATCCTCGCTGGCGACGGCAAAGCTTGTAATGTCATGATAGGTGGCGAGATTGCGAACCGGAACTTTTGTTTTCGTATCCCAGAGGACGACGCCTTTGGCCTGAGAGCGCGTGATTAACCTCCCGTTATCCGCGCTCAGACTAAGAAACCTGCCCGGAAAAGTCGCCAGCACTGTTCCGCCGTTGACGCTCCAAAGGTTGGTTTCGTCTTCTTTATCCTGGGCATCATTATTGGGAGCGTACATGCTGGTTGCAGTGAATACTCTCTCTTGTCCTTTGGTTTCCGTAACGACAATTTTGCTGTCACGGCTGAAGGCCTTGAATTGTCCCCTGATTCTGGATAAAAGCGATCCGGCCCTTAAATCCCAGATTGAAAGGGTGGCGCGCAAATTCGCGGTATCTCGAATAGATTCTTTCTCGCTGACAAAATAATTTCCGTCAGGACTAAATGCCACGTAATCTGTGGATCTGTTTTGCCCGGCGAAGGTGCGAGCACTGGCGCCGGTGCTGGGGTTCCACAGGTGAGTCGCCCCGTCGTCTCCGAAAGTGACGAGGTAGTTTCCATCGGGCGACCAGTCCAACGGAGGACCTAAGAACGGTCCGAGTTCGGATTGCAAAGGATGAAATTCCTGGATCTTGTTTCCGCTTTGCACCCCCCACACCTGGACCATACCTCTGGAAGAACTGCTGGTAGCAGTGCTGGTTGTCTCCATCTTGCACGCAATCATGGAATCGTCAGGGCTCCAGACCAGGGAGACGTCATTGATGTAACCTGTTCCGACAGTCAATCGCTGGGCGACGTGGCCTGAAGAGACTTCCCAGATAAGAAGTTGGGTGAGATCCGTTTTACCTTGCGCAAATTGGACTTTGGCAGCCAGGAACTGTCTGTTAGGACTGAAACTAACGTCTCTCGCGTCGCCAACGACATCAAGAGTCGAGAGTTCCTCCCCAGTCCTAGCCTCCAACAGCGTTATCTTTTCAGGACCGTACATGACGAGGAGTTTTCCGTCTCGGCTAAATTGAACATCCCGGCAACCGGGATAAGATCGCCGGAAGACGGTTCGCCCGCTCGCTGGATCCCACGCATTAACTACAGTAACTTTTGATTTGTTCGCACAAGGGTAAGAACCGAGAATCAGATTTGCATCAGGACTGAGCCTATCGGGTGTCACATCTGCCTTTTCAAGCGAATGCCACAGACTCTTGCCGCCGCCTAAGTCCCACGTCCGAATCTCATAGGTGGTCTGACTGTTAATCTCGACTCTATCCAGGGCGTGGAGATGCTGCCCGTCAGGGCCGAAGATCCAATCAGAAATTGCTGCGACTCTGTGATCAACCGCGGCCCCTCGACTATCGCCAGTGTCGAGGCTGGCTTCCATCAAAGGCGACTCGCTGCCGGTCTCAAGATTCAAGATTTTGATCCCTAGATTGAGATCGACCGCCGCAGCCTGCTTCCCGTCTGGACTAATTCGTACTGCAGAGCCTGTATAGGATCTGCTTGGATTGAATCCCGTAAAAGTCTTTAGCAAGTTGCCGGTTTCGGTGTTCCACAGCTTGATCGTATGGTCCTGTCCCGCTGTAACAATTAGTTTCCCCCCAAGTCCAAACTGACCGGACAGGCCCTTGTCCGTGTGTCCCGTCTGAATGATGAGTTCAGGCTTCTGCGACCGAACTACGGCAAAGAGAGACAGGATCAGGCATGCACAGGCTGAGAAATGAGCGAACTGCCTCATCATTTTTCCGTTGCTGGCCCAGGCTCAATAACCCGCACCCATGTTGGCCAGGATTCTCCAGAGCATCAAATATTGCAAACGCATTCCAGAAGAGCTATCGGCTTGTTTCGCTTAAGCCCAATGATGTAACTCTCGCTGCCTTCGAAGTAACCACTGTGAAATACAACTTCCATAATCCCGTCGCCGTTCAAATCGGCGATAGCCGAGATTTTCCTGATTCTAGCGAGAGGTCCATCGTTTCCTTCGGGATAAAACCCCTCGCTTACGACAATGTTCTGAGGTTTTCCGCCGACGATTTTTCTTATCAGTAGGAAGGAATAGTCGCCTGCTGATGTTGCACTGGAACCGGCCCATTCAACCACTCCACCAGCAGCGTACCGATTCGCAGCAATAATCACTTCGTCTTTGCCGTCGCCGTCGAGATCAATTTTGTACGCCTGTGTGATTTTCACTTCGGGCATTTTTATGCCGCCCCTTTTCGCGACGTCTCTGACAATTTTCACGTAGGTTGTGTCCTTGAGATCGACTGCTCTAGGCAGGCGTGGCATGACGTTCCACGAGGGAGAGGCGATGGCAATTCCTTCTTTCACTTTGGATGAAGTTTTGGCAGACCAGGAACTCTGTGGACAATCCGCCTGGCCAATTCCAGTTGTAGCGATTTCTCCCGCGGGACCATTCAACTTGTAAAGACTAAACTTTTGTGCGCCCTTCACCTTTTTTGCGAATGCGTCCGCTTCAATCCACTTTTTGTTCTGCACGCCACCGATCAAGCATCCCTGGCCCATTTCCACGATAGCGTGTACTTCACTAGCGCGATTCTGCGCGCTGCTGATACTATGCGGGAAAAGAAAAATCGAAAGGACGACGCTTAGAAGCAGGGTGCACTTAGTCATATGCCACCTCCTTTTTGAAAACCCCGTTTTAAGTGGTCTCCGCTGGCAATTCGTCTCCAATTTCTGCTTTGCAACTGCCGGCTTATCGCCAGTTGCCAATCAGAATAAATGGCGCCCAGTAGTACGGATGGCTGAAGGGCGCGCGCGGGTCAGGTTTGTACGCCGGCAGGTCAGGCTTTCCAGCTTCCACCACCGTTTCAGAACTGCGCCGGTCACCGCTAGCCGGAACGCTTCCCTCTTCACCTCTCAGCAGTGATATTTGCGCCTGCCTTAGCGCCTCAGCTTTACTGATATTCGGCGTTGTTCCATAGATGCGATAGAAGCGCGCCATCAACTCACGCGTGCTCTCGTCCGCCACGGGCCAGAGCGTGGCCAAAACGGCTTTCGCCCCCCGCTCCTGGGCCACTGCCCCAAAGCCTTCCACTTCCTTGCCATCTGCGCCCGTCGTGCCCACTCCGGTATTACAGGCAGAGAGCGTCAACAACTCCACTCCCTTGAAGTCGTAATCGTCTGACGTCCGCAAGCTCTCGAGTGTCAAGGCTGTGCCGTCGCCCAGCAGCAAAAAAGATTGGTCTGCGTTGCCGGGCAGAAAGCTGAAATGACTGGCGATATGGACCAGCGAGTAGCTGCGTCCCAAAGCGTCGGCGAAAGCCCGCGCTGTGAACTCCTTGTCGAGCAGCCTCTTGCCAGGTAACACTCCCAACGCATCGCCGGACCCTGGAGAACCGGCAGACCCAGCGGACAAATTCTCATCACGAATGATGGCCCTGAGTTCCGCGGGCACTCCGGGTAAAGCTTTGAAACCCATGCGCCTGGTTGAGCCTGGCGCCGAGACTGCTCCCGCTTGAGAAACACCGAGACCCAGGCCGCGCCAATTGTGGTTTACCGGTTCAGACAATCGCGTCCGACTCGCCAGCGTGATGATCACTTGCTGATATTTCTCGGCCAGGTACTGCTTGCCATCGAAGAGCGCTGCCAGCGGCAGATAACGGAGCGTACCGTCCAGAGACCAAACCAGCGTCCTGGCCTCTGCCCCTTCCAGTTGTTTCTCGATTGGCTTGATCAGGATGTTGTAAAGCTCTTGCGCCAACGGACGTGGATCAACCTTGGGATTCTGCACCGCCTCGCGAAAAGCCAACACCTTCTGATTAAGTTCTGCTGCACGGATTTCTGTCTTGCCGTCAACCTGCGTAACAGAACGAAGGCCTTGTTCGCCGTGTCCAGCTCAGCGGTCAGTCGTTCATACTCAGCTTGTTCTGCCCCAGGGAGCGTCGTGCCTTCCGGCAAGGCTTTCAGTTTGGCTTTGAGCGCACTCTGTTTGTTGGCGATCGAGGAAATGTTGTCGGCCAGACCTGCGTACTCAGCAAACGCCTTTTGTTCCTGGGTTGTGAGATCCGCCCGTTGACTGAGTGTCGCAACCTCACTCGCATCACGCCGCACAAATTCGAAGTACTCCTCTTCCTTAAGCATGCCCAGGATTTGTTGGGCCTCAGGCAGCCTGCCTTGTGAGATGAGCAAATTCGCCAGGGTGCGGTAATTGTCTTCGACTGAATGGAGAAAGGTTTTCTGCGTCTCCTTTTCCAGACCCTTGATGTTGCCGCGCAATTGTTGAAAAACGTTCACCGATTGTTTTCCGTAAAAAACAGCTAAAGCCTGGTTGCTTTCTTTCCACAGCCACATCAGATTGCTGAGCGTGAGGGCTTCAGTGTGGCGGTCACCGACGGCTCTCGCCATTGCCAGAGCCTCACGAAGAAAGTCGGCCGCTTTATCTTTCGCGCCCAGCAAAAAATAGGTACCGGCGAGGTTGCCAATGGTCATAGCTTCACCGCCGCGATCACCCACAGCACGCCAAAGGATCAGCGCCTGGTTGTAATATTCCAGCGCCTTCTGTCTCTCACCGATTGAGTCGTAAACAAGGCCAATAGCACTTCGGGCTCCAGCTTCGCCTCTGCGATCTTTGATATCGACTTGTATTGAAAGACCCTGATTGTAGAAATCCAACGCCTTCTGCTTTTCCTTGAGCAAGGAATAAGCTGATCCCATGTTGATGAGGGTAGTGGCTTCCTGGCTGCGGTCACCCAACTCTCGTAATACTGGTAAGGCCTGGTTGTAGTAGGCCAATGCTTTCAGTGTCTCACCGAGCGAGAGGTATACGGAGCCAATGTTGTTAAGCGTTACTGCCTGGTGGCTGCGATCGCCCAAAGCTTGCAAGACTGGCAACGCCTGATTGTAGTACTCCAATGCCTTCTCTTTTTTTCCAAGGTAATCGTAGGCGTTGGCAATGTTATTGAACGTTACGGCCTCACTGTGCCGGTCACCTATTGCTCGCCAGATCGATGCCGCTTGACCAAAGAACTCCAGCGCCTTTTGCCGGTCCCCCAGAGCCATGTAGACGCCACCGATATTAGTAAGGGTCGTCGCGTAACCACGCTGATTACCTACTGCTCGCATGATCGGCAGCGCTTGATTGAAAAAATCCAGCGCTTTTTGCTGCTCGCCAAGACCGTAATAGAGCAGGCCGATATTGTTGTAGCAGGTAGCTTCGCCCTGGCGATCAGCTACGACTTTCAGGATAGGCAAGGCTTGGTTGAAGAGATCAAGCGCCTTCTGTTTCTCGCCCAGAGAATCATAAACGCTCGCAATGTTGTTAAGCGCAGTAGCCTCGGCGCCACGGTCACCCTTTGCTATTATCAATTTGAGGGCCTGGTTGAAGTATTCCAGTGCCTTTCGCTTCTCGCCTTGCGCGCTGTAGATAAGTCCAATAGTAGTCAGGATCTCAATTTGATCGCCGCCCACGGTGCGACGCAGGGATAAAGCCTGGTTGTAAGCTGACAGGGCTTCTTCGTACTGTTGCCACGTGTAGTAAGCATCGCCGAGATTTTTTAGAGTCGTTGCTTCGCCCCGCTGATCACCGAGAGCTCTCTTGAGGGTCAGCGCTTCGTTATATAACTTGAGGGCTTTCTGCTTCTCGCCCAAAACTCGGTTAACAAGGCCGATGTTGTTCAGCAGGTTGGCCTGACCGGGACGATCGCCGAGGTCACGGCGCAGTGATAAAGCCCTGTTGTATGATTCGAGGGCTTTCTGCTTCTCGCCCAGCCAATAATAAGTATCGCCGATGTTATGAAGTGAACGGGCTTCGCCTGCGCGATCCTTTGCGGCCACTTGAAGCGGGAGCGCTTGCTGATAGAATTCCAGCGCTTTTTGACTGTCGTTAAGCTGAGAATAAACTAGGGCAATATTGTCCAGAATTGTTCCTTCAAGTGACCGGTCGGCGAAAGACTCGCGAAGCTGCAGTGCCCGATTATAGAAATCCAAAGCCTGCTGCATCTGGTCTAACTCGTAGTAGAGATCACCTATCTGGTTAAGCGATGCCGCCTCCCAGTACTTGTCTCCACCCTCACGCCAAAGTACCAAAGCTTTTTGGTAAGCTTCGCTAGCACTCTTTAGCGCGTCAGCCCCATCCTTGTTTTGCAGTGCAGAAGCGACGGAGCGGGCCTCCGCGGCGGCTGCGAGTTTTGCAATGCGGATCTTGTCTTCCGCTGTTGACGCCCGCAGCTCCTGGAGATTGATTTCGTAAGCTCCGGCGGCTGCGTCTGCCTTAAACGGGTGCACTTCAAGACGATATTCGCCGGTTGCATCGGTAACCGCGTTCAAACTCTCCGGCCCAAAGGCGCCATTCGGGTTGTCGACCTCAGAGAGTTTTTTCCCATCTGCAGTGAAGAGAGTGACCACCACATCGACACCGCGTTGGTGTACTACGACGTGAAGATATTGACCCGCTGCGGCATTTATCTTGTAAGAGTGTGACTGACCTCCCATGATCTGTCGCTCAATCGGCTTGCCTTGCTCGAGCACGCCAACGGGTGATTCCTGCTGAGCGTTCTTAGGCGGGTTCGTTTGGGCTGACACACGACAGCCATTGGAAAGCAATGTGCAACCGAAGCACGCAATCAGAAGAGAGACAGTCATTCGGCGAAGACTCATGCCATTCGAAAGTTCTCTCATTAATTCACCTCTTGTCGTCATTATGATCAATGCTCGCAAGAGCACTCTAAGACACCTGTCGCTTTGTTTCTTTTTAGTTCAGTGACGTAACTTGAACTGCCTTCGTGGTAAGCGTTGTAGCCGACAATGTCCATAACTCCATCGCCGTTCAAATCGGCGATGGCCGAGATGTGATTGCGTCGAGGGAGACCTGCCTCGTTTGCTGTGAGCCAAACAGCTTTGACTATGAAAATGTTTCGAGCTTTCTCGCCGACGATTTTTCTTACGAATACAAGCGAATAATCGCCGGCCGAAGTCACGTTACCTATACCACTCAATTCGCTCAGTCCTTGACCGTAACGATTTGCCGCAATAACAACTTCGTCTTTCCCATCGCCGTCGAGGTCAATTTTGTATGCCTGGGAGATTTTCGCGTCGGGCTTTTTGATGCCTTCCTTTCTCAGGATGTCTCTAACAATTCTTAGGTAGGTTGTGTCTTTGAGATCGACAGCCCTGGGCAGGCGTGGCATGACGTTCCAGGAAGGCGACGCGATTGCAATTCCCGCTTCCGCTTTAGAGGAAGTTTGCGTACGCCACTCACCGTAACAGTCAAAGTCCTGTTCAATTTTTCTGGTCGTGATTTCTCCCGCAGGACCCTTCAAAGTGTAAAGGCTAAACTTGTGCACACCTTTCAACGTTTTCCCGAATGCGTCCGCCTCAACCCACTTTGTGTTTCGTACTCCACCGATCAAACATCCCTCGCTGATTTCAACAATGGCATGTGTTTCAGCAGAGCGATTTATCGCGCTGCCGACGGTTTGCGGTAAAAGGGAAATCGACAAGGCTACGCTTACTAAGAGAGTGCATCTACTCATCTGCCGTCTCCTTCTTTTGAGAACCCTCCTCCAAACCGCGCCTGTCTATAGTGGTCTCCGTTGGCAATTCGTCTCGCATTTAGTAGGGGTGTCCGAGAAACTTCGGGAACCTGGTCAAGTGTCAGATAGACTTTTAGTTTGTCGATCGTTCGATTCCAGTTACTTTCGTGTCAGGAGGTCAGTACCACCGCGCGGTAGCGGGTGGGTCAATACAATGCGAGAACGACTGTTGCGGACGGACCCACCCGCTACCACGCGGTGGTACTGACCTCATGACACGAGAGTTAACTGAAGCCGATTACCGAGTTGATCAGAGGTTCCTTCAGTTTGTCGTGTCGCAACGACAAGCTAAAGCATATCGGACATAAACCGCTCGCTTAGCGCCAATTCCCAATCAGAATAAATGGCGCCCAGTAGTAGGGATGAGCAAAAGGCTTTTTGTCGTCGCGTTTGAAGGCCTGACCATCCTTCTCGCTTACGTATACAATTTCAGCGCTCCTGACCCCGCCATCGCGTTTGCTTTCATTCGGAGTGATCACAATCTTCACCGGGGAGAAGGAACCCTTTTGCGCTTCGGGCAAAGGCTGAGTCTTGGCCGTCCCGTTAAGTAACGCGAGCTGCGCCCGTCTGATGGCATCAGCTTTGGTCATGCCACTGCCGCTCTGTCGTGTTTGATAAAACTCGCGCATCAGCCATGGGGTGCTGTTGTCAGCGACGGGCCAGAGAGTAGCCATCACCGAACCGGCGCCGAGCCTTTGGGCCAGTTCGGCGAAGCCGTCGATCTCGCGCCCGTTTGCATCCGCTTGCTGGGCTGCCGTGTTGCACGCCGAAAGGGTCAACAGTTCGACACCACCGAATAGCCCTGGATGTTGTTTCATCTCCTCGAGGGTCATTGCGCTTCCGTCACCAAGCAGTAGGAATGAACGCGCTTCATCGCCTGGTCGGAAGCTGAAATGACTTGAGATATGGACCAGCGGGCGCTTCTTCTCCAGCGCCGACAGCATCGCAGTCTTCGTGAACTCTGCATCGGGCAAGACGGTACCTTCGATGATGCCTTCGGAAAGGCCATTTTGTCTGAAAATGACCCGGAGTTCTTCGTTCACGCCCGGTAGAGCGTTAAAGCTGATCTCATCACCAAGCAACTCAACTTTATGTGCCTTCGAGCTCGCCAGGCCCAGTCCGGTCCAACGCGGGCTCACGGCCCTCAGGAGCCGCTCGCGGTCGGCGCGCGTGAAAACTACGTGGTCGTAGCGCTCAACCAAATACTGCTTGCCGTCGTACAAAGCGGCCATCGGCAGATAGCGCAGGTTGCCATCCAATGACCACAGAATCGTCGTGGTGTCTGCGGGCAACAGCGCCTCGAGGGGTTTAAAAATGACTGAATACAACTCTGTGGCAAGGGGTGTGGGATCATACTTATCAGATTGCAGCAACCCCCAAAGTTGCAGAGCCTTTTGATTGAGAGCTTCGCCTTTAGTTGGCTGTGAAGCAGCCGTGATCTTTTCTGCAGTAATAAGAAGAGTGCGAAAGGTATCGGTTCCGACAAGTGTGTAAACCGCGACTGCCTTCTCCCCCTTCTTCCGATTCAATTCGCTCAGAGTGCTCTGCAACTCACGCGTGTCAGCAATTTCCTTTACCTTGTCCTTATCTGCATCGCGTCCGGCAAACTCTACCTCCGATTGTTTGAGAAGTTTCAGGAAGTCGTCTAGAGCGGTGTTCAGTTGCAGTTGAAGTTGCTGCAGACTTGCCGCATCTTCCGCGGACGGTCGCCCTTCACCGATTTTCAATTTTAATTCATCCAACGATCGAACGATGGCTTCAACACGCTTTGTTGCAAGTTCATAGCGTTGCGCAGCAGTGGCTTCGCCGGTGGTAAGAGTTGCCAACGGTAGTTGTTTTTGAGTACCGGAATTGAAATCGTAAAACTGTTGGTCCTTGAAGAGGTTAAGAATCTCCTGCGCCTCGGGGAGACGACCGGACTTCATCAGCAGATCAGCGAGTATCCGATAAGTACCTTCATTTCGTCTCAGGAATGTTCTTTGTAGCTCTTTGTCGAGGCCGGTAATATTCGCGCGAAGCCGCTCAAAAATGTTTACAGCCTGTTTACCATAGAAGACTCCGTATGCGAGGTTTCGCTCTTTCCACAGTAGCATCAAGCCAGCCAGAGTACTGGCCTCGCCGCGATCGTCACCGATGGCTCCTTCCAAAGCCAGGGCCTTGCTGTAGAACTCGAGCGCTTTCTGAATATCATTAGAATCAGCGTAGATAGCACCAATCTTGTCAAATGTCCTGGCTTCGTGCAGATGATCGTTAACCTTTTGCGCAATTGGTAATGCTTGTTTGTAGTATCCCAGTGCTTTCTGCTTGTCGCCCAGTAGATCGTAAACACTCCCGATGTTGTTAATTGTCGTCGCCCTGTCGCGTTGGTCGTTTGCGCCGGTTAAATTTGGCAAGGCTTGATTGAAGTAATCGAGCGCTTTTTGCTTATCGAGAATTATGTAAACGGTGCCGATGTTATTGAGCGTTGCGGCTTCGCCGGAGCGATCGCCGAGCGCTCTTTGGATAGGTAGAACCTCGTTGTAATAGTCAAGTCCTTTCTGCGTCTCGCCTAGTGAGTTGTAAATATTCCCGATCCTGAGGAGTGCCTGTGCTTCACCGTGACGATCACCCAGAGTTTTCGTGATAGTCAGCGCCTGTTGGTAAAGCTTCAGCGCCTTCTGTTTTTCGCCGAGGTAGTTGAAGGCAACGCCCATTGCCAGAAGAGTCTTAACTTCAATACTTCGCTCACCAGTCGCTCGTGCAGACGACAATGCCTGGCTGTAGAACTCCAACGCCTGTCGCCTGTCGCTGAGAAAATCGTAGACCTGCCCAATTAAAAAGAGCGTAAGGGTTTCACCACTTCGATCATTTACCGCTCTCCAACCCAAGAGGGCGAGGTTGTAGTTATCGATCGCCTTTTGCTTTTCGCCGAGAACATCGTAGACGGCTCCAATGTCCTGCAGTGTGGTGGCCTCAGCACGACGGTCGCCCAATTCCCGCGTTATTGGGAGCGCCTGGATGTATACACCCAGCGCCTTCTGTTGCTCTTTAAGATTGTTGTAGTCATCCCCCATTCGAATGAGAGTCAACATTTCGCCCCTTCGATCTACCACCACTCTCTGAAGCAGCAACGCCTGGCTATAGTGTTCCAACGCCTGCCGCCTATCATCAGTAGAATCGTAAAGCAGTCCGAGGCTGCCCAACGTTGTCGCCTCGTTTTTCTTGTTGCCAATAGCTCTTACGATTGTCAGCGCCTGGTTGTACGACTCGATGGCCTTTTGCTGTTCTTTCATTCCCGCGTAGGTGGCTCCCAGAACGAAGAGTACCCGGCCCTCGCTTTGACGATCGTTGATTGACCGGAAAATCAGGAGAGCTTCCTCATATTTTTCGATTGCCTTTTTCAGCGATTCCGGCGAGCCCTGAGCGCGCAACGCCTGTCCCTGTTTGAATGCACTTTCTGCCGTAATCTGGGCTCCGTTCTGCGCGGGGCCTTGCAGTGCTTGACCTCTCACTAGGATCAGCAAAGAGTACTGTGACACCCAGGTAAGTAACAGCATCACTAGTAGGGGCCGGTAGACCATCAACATTCTAACGGCGACTCGATGAGTGTTTGTCCCTAAGCAACGCTCCCTCACTGGTTCACCTCCTATTCGGCTATTGGATAATCTTAAGGTTGCGACACTTACAACAACCGTTCGCCTTCGCCCTAACTTATCGCCGTACTACTCTCAAGTAATACCGCCCCACCGATTCAGTGTTGCCTTCAGGCGTAACCCCGCTAACAACCAGGTCATAATCTCCCGCCGGTAAGCTGTCCGCCGGGATCACAAGTCTGACGCTCTGGTTAGTGCCGGCTGAGCGCGCTTTCAAACCACCGCGTGTCCAAATCACGCTACGGTCTGCGCGGCGCAGCGTGGCTTTGAAGGTTTGAAAGTCGCTCTTCCCAAACTCCACGCCGAGTCGCACCAACTGCGCCTTCCTGGGAATCTCCAGCGTCTTGGTTTTCCCTGTCCCCTCGCCTCGCGAACCGCCGCTCAAGTATTCGATCCCGAGTCGAATGCCGTAGATAACTCTGCTACCAGTATCGGCCGAAGCGAGGTTCTCAATTTGCTCGATCTTCTCTTCCAGCGTCTGCGACTTTTTCTGCTCAGCAGAAAGTTCACTCTGCAACTCAGCCGCGCCCGTCCGCAAATGGGCATCATTCTGAAGCAAGGCCGTCTGCTGTTCCTGCGCGGTGAGGAGTTCGCGTTGCAGATGCGACGCCTTTAACCACAACCCCACGCCGGCAACCGCAAACAAGACCGCAGCGGCAATCGCGGCCCACTGTCGCCAGGCGGGAACCGGACGTTGCCAGCGTTTGAAGGGCAAGACTTTTGTTTGCTCCTCGGTACTTACGCCTGGCTCGTTGGTGCCCTGAGCGTTCAGTGAGACGTTACGAGATGCTTCCGCTTGACCTGATTTCTTCCATGCCCTGGCACGTTCAGTGATAGCGCGCGCAAACTCAACTTTGTCTCGTCGTTCCGGTGAACGCAGGAAGTACTGTTCAAAGGCTGTGCGACGCTCAGCAGACAGAGCGCCGGTGACGTAATCATCAATGAGTTCGTCTTCAATCTCCTGAAGTTCCTGAAACAGACTCTCTTCCTCCAGATAGCGCCTCTCAAAGCGTTGCAACTCCTCTTCCGGCAACTCACCCAGAAGGTAGGCGATTATGGTCTTCTCGTTGTCGCTCTGAAGGTTCATATCGTTAGCAAAAGTCAGTGCGCGAGACACTCAACAACGCAACTCCTGAGCTTATTGCGCAACTTGAAAATACGGTTGCGTAAAACCCCTCCCTCAATTCCCAGGCGGTCGGCCATCTGCTCTCTGGTGTCACTTTTCAGACTTTTGTCTTCAGCGTAGTACTCGATGACCAGGAGACGCGACTCAACCGACAGCTTGTTCAGGCACTCGTCAAGGCAGACCTGCCGTCGCTCCTTTTCCTGAACTTCGTCCTGTTTGCTCGAATCGCTCCGGGCCAGCTTGTTTGCGCTTAATTCTTCAAGATTGTCCTCTGCTGGTTTAGTCCATTCCTCGCGCAATACATAACGGGCAACGCCTTCCAGATACGCTAAAGCGTTGGCTGTGCGAATCTCCTTGCCTGCGAGGACCTGTCGCGCCACGCGGTTGAAGGTTTCGTCGGCGCACTCTTCCGGCCTCCGGCATCCGCGAGCAGCAAACATCTTCGTGAGTCGCTGGTGAAACCGTACGTACTCACTGGCGGCGCGCTCCGGGTCAGGATTGAGCCATGCGAGCAAGCGCTCGAATGCTTCACCTTGCAATGCGTGCTTTTCGCTTGCCATGTTCACTCGGCTAAACCAGGGCCAGGACCTCACAAGCCCTTCAGGAGGGGTTCAGGTGGGATGCAAGTGCGGCTATGGCTTAGGAACGCTATTCAAGAAGACCTGCTGCACAGACCAGTCGAGAGGCACAACGCTTTCACCGCTGCGAGACGTTGAACCAATGCCAGTCAAAAGGTTCGCCAAAGGGGAGTCCGCTCCGCGAACACCTTTCGATCGTTTTTCCTGCTCTAGTTCCTGCGGCGTTCGGACGCCATCTCCCTGCAGTACCGAAGGGTCCGGAAGAGGCTCGGTGGTCGTTAGCATGACATAGGTTTCGGCTCCCAGGACCCCCGGATTTCTGCAACCGCTCTTCTTTGGATCCGGACCACAAACCTTCACCTGGCCCAGGGAAATCTCGCGCGCAATCGCCGGCGATCTCAGATCTGGTATCTGAGCGTCAGGATTACGCAGGTTTGGATACAACAAATCAG
>WNGE01003736.1_pt1 | contig 24672 bp, 22 predicted proteins | sample 5400651 | NCBI WGS metagenome assembly WNGE01 (sample SAMN13153370, study PRJNA577476) | soil metagenome | isolation source: 60 cm soil or saprolite under grassland replicate 2 | place: USA:California | collected 2016-06-15
GAGTATGCTCTCTCAGCCAGACCCGATGAAGCTTTGGAGTCACGCAAGAGATTTTTCAATCGCGGCCCCGACCTCAGCTATTACCTGGACAAGAGAATGGTGAAGGAGGCTGCCCCCCTGGTCGAGCAGGCATATCAAAAGGACCCCGGCTCTGACGTTGCACGCAGTGATCAGGCGCTGTTACTGGCATTGCAAGGAAAACACCAGGAAGCCGAAGCGGCCGTGCCTGCCATTCTCGAAAAGCTACGAAAAAACCGAGGCTACCACCACTTCACTTACAGTTTCGCGCGCATCTATGCGCTGGGAGGCAAGAGTGATGAAGCCTTGAAGTGGTTGCAAGTGACCGTGCAGGAAGGCTTCCCCTGCTTCCCCCTTTTTGAGCGCGACTCGTTTCTAGACACCATCCGCAAAGATCCGGATTTCATTCGATTCATGGCAGAGATGAGAACACGCTGGGAGAGCTACCAGCGCCAGTTCGGATAGTTCATGGTGCGGCAAGTAGTTGCTCGTCAGAAGTATCCATTCAAGCTTCTTGGTCGCTTCATGGCTGCGTTTTTTGCAAATTAGATTTGCTCGAATGAGGAGGAAACAAGAATGAAATTAATGAGAATCTCGAACGCGCTTCTAATTGTGGCTTTTTGCGGTTCGTCGGCTGTCGCGCAGACGGCGGCCTTTTCCTACCAGGGACGCTTGACCGAGTCGGGCAATCCGGTAACGGGAAGTCGGTTCTTCCGCTTCACGCTTTACGACGAAAATGGCGTGGAGATCCCCGGTGCAAACGTCGAACAGACCTTGACCGTGACGAACGCCGTCTTCAATACATCTTTGAATTTTGGCGCCGGTGTTTTTTCGGGCGCGAATCGCACTCTGGAAATCGCCGTCAAAATCAACATAGGCGATCCCTTCACAGTTCTAAACCCGCGCCAGCCGATTGTTTCTTCCCCGTATTCGATTCGCACTCTAAGCGCATCGCAGGCTGACACCTCTTTGGATTCAGCTAGACTCGGCGGCATTGTGGCAAGCGAATATGTCACGACTTCGAGCGTCGGAGGCGCTTTTATTCAAAACACCCAAACGCAGCAAACCGCCGATTTCAGCATCTCGGGCAGCGGCACGCTGGGCGGAGCCTTGACGGCGAACACTGTTACAGCACAGACAGCAACAGGCCTTTACGGGCTGTTGCACACTGACGGGACGACAACCGTGGGCACATACATCGGCGGCAGCACATCCGGAGCGGTCGGGGGCTGGGTTGGGACAGTAACAAATGACCCACTCCATCTTTTCACCAACAACGGGCAGCCGCAGCTGACCGTTCTCCAAAATGGCAATGTTGGTATCGGCACCTTTGATCCGCAAGCTAAACTGCACGTTGCCGGAAATGCCGCCCAGGACCGTGACAAAAGCGGAATGGTCAAGGCTATGTTATACGTTGACGGCAATGTCTTCCCCCCGAGTATTCTCCGTTGCTATAACGGCATCACAGGCGCGTCAACAGAAAACTGTGGGTTCACAATTAATCGGACTTCAGCCGGCTTTTATGAGGTCAACTTTGGATTCCAGGTTTCCGATCGTTTTATCTCGATCGCTGTACAAAATGACCCGCCTCCAATTATCGGTGGTCCAAGAAATGTAGAAGCAAACTTTAGATTCCCGGCTGGTAACAATGCACAAATAGTTATCAACACCTTTTACACAGGCGCCTCACAAAACGAACAAGATGCCGCTTTCATACTCATCGTGTACTGACAAGCATGCAACACTTCCAGCATCAGACACTCTCGTTCAATGACTTCACTCTCGACCTGGCGCGTGGCTGCCTGCTGCGCGGGATCGACGAGGTCAAACTCCGCCCGAAATCGTTTGAAGTATTGAAGTATCTGGTCTCGAGCGCTGGGAGGCTTGTGAGCAAAGACGAACTAATCGCCGCTGTCTGGCCTGACACTGCCGTGACAGATGACTCTTTGGTCCAGTGTCTGATCGAAGTGCGGCGGGCCCTTGGTAATGGCGGGCAGCAAATTGTTAGGACCATTCCCCGGCGTGGATATATCTTCGACGCAAAGGTTATAAAGCGTGATTTGGCCGAGCAGGTAATGGTTTACCAGGAAGAGATCGATGGCGTCCATGTCGCCATCGAGGAGGAGAGAATTGATGTTGGCCCAAGGCCGGGCAGTCTCTTGCCCGCGAAGTCCGCAGGGACTTCCTGGGTTGTTCCGTTGGCCGTGGTCTGCGTTGTCGTCGTTGCCATGCCAATTGCGCTGATTGTATATCGCCAACGCACCAATTCACGTGAAGGCGGGCGCGCGTCTATTCGCTCAATAGCGGTGCTTCCGCTCAAGAATTTGTCAGACGATCCGGCAAATGAATATTTCAGTGATGGAATGACTAAGAGCCTGATTACCGCACTTTCGCAGGTCAGTGATCTCAAAGTAACTTCCTATGGCTCAGTCACTCGGTTTAAGAATAAAATTGCAGATCCGCGAGATGTCGGCAAACAGCTCGGTGTTGCTGCAGTGCTGGAAGGCAGCGTTCGCAAGGGCGCCGGCTCAGTCCGTGTGGCCGTGCGACTGGCCAGTGCCGATGATGGAAGCGTTTTGTGGTCGCGAGACACAAACGAACGGGCGCTCGGCGATGTTTTCGCGTTACAAGACGAGATAGCTCGCGATGTGGTCGCAGGTCTGAGGGTGAATCTCACTGGAGATAGAGTGCATCCATTTGGACGGCGACATACAGATAATGTTGAGGCATACCAGCTTTACTTGAAGGGTCGCTATTTCTGGAACAAACGTACGGAGGAAGGGCTGAAGAAGAGCGTAGAGTACTTCGAGCAGGCCATTGGGAAGGACCCACTCTTCGCGCTGGCATATGCGGGCCTGGCAGACACGTACGCCGTTTTCAACCTCTATGGCAGCGAGCAACTTCCCGACGCGCTACCGCGAGCGCGGGACGCCGCAAGGCACGCCCTGGTTCTTGATGACACTCTGGCTGAAGCTCATACGGTTCTCGCCCTCGTCAAAGAGCAGTATGAGTGGGATTGGCAAGCCGCCGAGCAGGAGTTTCGCAAGGCCATCGACCTTAACCCCAATTACGCGACTGCGCATCAATACTATAGTGAATACCTGGCGTTCCGGGGACGAACGGAAGAAAGCCTGGCGCACATCAAAGAGGCCCAGAACCTGGATCCGTTTTCCTTGATCATCAACACTACACTTGGATATCCCTACCTGTGCGCGCGTCAATGCGACCGTGCGATTGACGAGTTTCGCAAAGCGCGCGAGATGGATCCGAATTTTTTTCTGGCGGTTTTCTACACCGCCCGGTGCTACGAACTCGCTTCGAAGTATGAGCAGGCGATTGCCGAGTACCGGAAGGCGGTTGCTCTTTCGGGCGGAAGCTCCCTGGCGCTCGCCGGACTCGGTCACGCTTATGCGCAGTCAGGAAAGAAAGCACGGGCGCGTGGAGTTCTTGGCGAGCTGACGGCAATGTCTAAGCGACGATACGTCTCGCCCTATCTCATCGGGACCGTCTACGCAGGCCTCGGCGAAAAGGATCAGGCGCTGCAATGGTTGGAACAGGCCATGCGCGATCATGACTATTCGCTCGTGCTGTTGGGAGTAGATGCGCGCCTCGACAACCTTCGCGAGGACGCGCGTTTTGCCGAGCTGCAACAACGCGTCGGAACTGCGCCTTAAAGTAGGAGGTGGCTCCTTTGGGTGCTTGGCGGAAATACGGGGGATCGTGGTTGCAAGCCAAAGAACGATCCACGAAATTACACGAACGAAGACTAACGACGTTTCTGGAGGGTTCGTATGACTGATTCGTGCGGCTTCGTGGATCGAGTGTCCTATTTATTCGAATCAGACCGCTGCTGAATCGCTTTGACGGTCAGCCTCGCTTGCTCTCTTATTTGGTCTGACACTTTGACGCTGGGCTGTAAATACCGCTCAACGACCGGTTGGTCCGCCGCTACACCTATTAGTGCCAGACCACGCAATGCCTCCCAGCGGCTCTCGTCGTCAGACTCTATTGTAAGCAAAGCGTCCCCGACAGAGACCCTACCCCCGTTTTGGACCAGCAGCTTCTCTATCTTACCCGGCAAGGGACAGCGAACCTCAACCACTGACGAGTCGTCACTTTGTATTCTCGCCAATAACGCTCCACGTGTAAGCTGTGATCCTTGCTGCAGCGTGCTGGCAACTACTCCGTTTTTCGGCGCTCGCAGTGTGTAAGGCTCGAGAATGGCAGCCAGCTCTTGACGTCCACTGGAATCGCTAAAACGCAAGAGCGCCAATGCCGCATTTCGGCGGACGATCGGCTCAGAGTCTTGAAGCAATTTGAGCAACGCCTGATGAAACTCGGGCTCGCGACTGTCGGATCCCATCAACCAGGCGACGGTCAAGCGAAACTCAGTTTCAGGGTTGCCTGCCAGCGAAATGATCCGCGGATACCACTGGCGAGGACTGTTGTGATCGCCTTTCTCAAGACGCTCTTGAATTTGCAGCAACGCATGCTGTACGTGGCGCGGATGTTTTTCGTCGTTCAGGTATTTCGAGATAGTTGAATCAGACAGGCTCCGGCCAAACCAGGTGAAGTACCAACTCAGGAAAACGGCAACAACGAAGAGGACGGCGAGAATCAGAATGGGACCCGAAGCACGCACGCGTGCGCCTGAGCTAATTGTCACCCCCGGTCTGTTTCCGTTTTCAGTCATCAGATTTCACCGCGCGCCGTCCCGCAAACAAAAAAGTTTCACGCAAAGACATCAAAGGTGCAAAGACGCAAAGCCAGACCGATTTGTTGTTGGCGTCTTGCACCTTTGCCGCTTTGCGTGAAAGCTTCTTGCTGGAAAGAAATCAAGATTCTGCACTCTTCTTACACAAGCTTAGCGAGAAGGATAAAAGTGATAGAGCATCAGGTAAACCAACACACCTGTAGCAGAAACATATAGCCACAGGGGAAAAGTAATGCGCGCAATTCTCCTGTGCCTCTCAAAATCAGAACGCAAAGCACGCGTCAAAGTTACGCCCACCAAAGGAACGATGACGACAGCCAGGAAGGTATGACTTATCAAAATCGTAAAGTAGATCGGACGGGCAATTCCCTGCCCTGGAAAACGTGTGGATCCATGAAAATAGTGATAAGTCAGGTAAGAGGCGAGAAAAAGACTCGAGGAGGTGAGGGCCGACAGTTGGCATCGCTTGTGAGCGGCGATTCGTCCACGCCGGATAAATTTATAGCCAGCGATCAAAAGGATACCGCTGGTTGCATTTAGAAATGCGTTGAGGTGGGGAAGAATAGGGATGTAATCAGACATCAAGAAACGGGTAGAGCTTCTGGGTCGGCTTTAAAGATGACGCCAATAATTTGGAGTAAGCTGGCCTGGCAGCGCTTTGGCCTACATTCGCGTCGGTCTTCCGGGCGCAAAATCGCTTCGCTTCCCAGATGAAGCAGCTTTATTCGCATGTGCGTGGCAACGAGAGCAGGCCAAAGCGGCGCCGGGCCGCCGCACTCCAAAGTGGGACTACGGCTCGATGTTTCGAATTGCTTTTGCTGCCTCTTTCCCTTTTCCGGTAAGCGAATAAAAATCATTTCCCTGCTCTTCCAGTAATCCGTCGGCCACCAGTCGCTCGACTGCATCGAACACTGCCGTACGGGCATCGGGATCGTTCCCGCCGGCCTCAAAAAGCAGGTGGAGATCCAGGCTCTCTTTTGCCAGAGCCCGAAACATTCCCAAGACCCTTTTTGATATCTCGTCCACGCTAGAACGACAACAGCAAGGTTTAGACGTCTTTCGGCTGCGGTTGCCTAAGGTTGGCAGCTATCTGACGCACGTCAGGAGGAACCGGGCGCCCTTTCGCGTCCAGCAGCGGAGCAGCGATACGGGCACCGCTTACTTGTGGTGGTGGTTGTGATCGATTCAATTTCTTCGCGAAGGGAATCGAAAGGCGACCTTCCGACTTCAGGTAGAGCAGAGGGTTTACAGCGAACATGAGGGCCATCACCAGGCAGACCAGGGTGACAAAAAGATTATCAGTACTCAGGAAGTCGCCCGACGTGAGAGCATTCACAACGGCTAATCCGATGAACAGAATAGCCACGATGATGCAGACCAGATTCAGCAGTCCAATTTCTTTCCTCATCACGCCGGCCTCAGCAGTTGCCACTGTTAGGTTGATCCTCCATTGACTGCCTGTGCGCCGTTAAAAACATGATCCACGCGCATCACACGAAATTGACACTCATAACTTTCTGTCGTGTTCGTGTGTTTTCGTGGATCGACTACTTCAGAAAACACTAATGTTTGCCCTTCGGCTTTGCCGGGCGATCACTCATCTCTTCATAACCGCACCGCTCACACTGCCAAATCGGAAACACTGCGTCTGGGTCACCGGTGCTTTGATAAACCGCGCGGTCTGAAGGAATGATCTTACCACCACAACGCGGACACACCCTGCCGCGCGTAGTCCGCTTTTCCACATCGATCCGTAGAAGGTTTTCTTCCGCCATTTGACTCCAGACGCGCGACTCCAAGACTCGGGACTTCCCTGGTGCCGCTTCAAGACAACAAAAATCGAACAGAACATAGTGACCGGCGGCACGAGCAAAACAAGTACTCCCAGATTGAAGTTTCGGATGAAGCGGGCATTGTTAGAAGCGGATAAGACGGCACGGCACATTGAACACTGTGCTTCCGTCGCAGACGCCAGCGACAGAAAAACTGCAACCGCAACAGTGGTTAAAAGCAGAAATTTCAAAGCGCGCGAGTATTTCATCAATGATTCTCGGGACTTTCTGCCGGCACAGGCGGCGGCTCTTTAAACTTGTATCTCAGACCCGACGACCTAAAGCTATCTGGGAAAAACACGAAGAGCAAGCAGATGCAGGCCACCAACATCGGCACGATCGTGAGAATCAGGCTGAGTCGCTCAAATTTCAAGTGCATGAAGTAAGCGACGATCAGGGCCGCCTTGATGATCGAAAGACCCATCAGGATCGTCAACATGAAGTGAATGGGCATTGGTTTGTAAGCAAGGAAGATCTCAACCAGTGTCAGCAACACCAACCAGCCCCAAATGGAAATAAACAACTTGTTGCTACCTGCGAAGTGCTCTTCTGCATGTGCGCTCATTCTCGAATCCTCCGCAATAATCTCAGCGAGCCAGGTGCCCACCAACGTCGACCGACAGGACGTAGATCAACGGGAAAACAAACATCCATACCAAGTCTACAAAGTGCCAGTACAATCCGCTGATTTCGACGTCTTCGTGCTTCAACTTTTTGACCCGCAGGGCCACCACGGCCAGGTAAATCGTGCCAGTTGCGACGTGGAACATGTGCAGACCAGTTATTGTAAAGAAAGTTGCGCCGAACAAAGGCGTAGGTGGTGTGCCATCAGGCAGGCTGAACACCTTAACCCAGTGTTCAGGTAGGAAGAATGGTCGGAGGCCCTCGCTAATCAAGTGATTCCACTCAATCAAGTGCAGAACGATGAATGCGAGTCCAAAGAAGATGGTGGCGAAAATCCATTTCCTGGCACCCGCTTTGTCACCACGGCTTGATGCTGACACTCCAAACACCATCGTCAAGCTGGATGAAAGCAGACAGAATGTCATCACCGACGAAAAGACGATGCTTGGATAGAACGGGAAAGGCGTCGGCCAGACATTTGAAGCGCGAAGGTAGGCATAGCCCATTAAGAGCGCCGAGAATGTCAGCGAGTCGGAGACAATAAACAGCCACATTCCCAGCTTTCGATGGCCGACACGATACGGCAGCACGCCTCCACCCCAATCGGCTGCCGTAAAGGTCGCTGTGCGTGCTTCAGTACTCAACTGTCACCTCCGCTAGCTATCGTTGTAGGGACGTCCTCCGTGGGCGCCCGCTGTTGCCCTCGAATGGGGCGCCCACGGGGGACGCCCCCTACAATTCCATGACTACCTCCAAAGAAATAGGAGAAGAAATAGGTAGATCCAAAGAGCGTCCATGAAATGCCAGTAAAGCGTTACTGCACCCGCTGCGGCAACCCGCTTCTCAACAGAGGTTTCATCACGTTGGTTAATCCGGCGCCGAATCAGCAAGTAAAGCAATGCCAGCAGCCCACCGGCCAGGTGTAAGCCATGCGTCGCAGTCAAAAGGTAGAAGAACGAACTGTGCGGATTGCTGGCAATGTAAACTCCCTGTCGCACCAATTGCCGCCAAGCCAGAAGTTGGGAGATCAAAAAGGCGGTGCCCAACAGGCTGGTGATTGCCAGCCATTGCCGGTAAGTGCTATTGGCATGTCGGTTCAGCGCTCGTTTCGCCGTTTCCAGGGTTGCGCTACTGATTAGAATCAAGGCCGTGCTAATCCAAAGCACGGGCGGCACTGGTAGAGTGACCCAATCATTTGCCGAGGCCGCTCTAACGATATACGCACTCGTGAGAGCAGTGAACATCATCAGGATCGCAGCCATCGCGACCCACATGCCGAGGCGGTAGCGGCTGGCCGAAGAGTCGGGAAGCTGAAAATCGTCACCCTTTCCATCTCGACGCGAACCATTGCCATTCGGACCCGGTAACTTCGAACCCCCTATTGCACCCTTCTTTGTTAGCGGCTTAGTGCTGACCATTGTGGCCATTCCCACTTGTTCCTTTCAATGCCGGTTGTTCACCGAGTTCGGGTTCTGTCTGCATCACGTAGTCACGGGGTGCGCCGGGAACAGAAAACTCATAGGGCCCGCGGTAAACGGTGGGGACGACACCGGCGAAGTTGTCGTGCGGGGGAGGTGAAGCTGTAATCCACTCGAGCGTCGTTGCCTCCCAGGGATTCTCGCCGGCTTTCTTGCCTTTGAATAAGCTCCACACGAGGTTGAAATAGAACACTAACTGAACCGTGATCGTGATAATCGCCGCTATGGAAACAAATATCACCAGCGGATGTAGCGACTTCAAGAACTCATACTCCGTGAATGAGGAATAACGGCGGGGCATTCCGACCAGGCCCATCACGTGCATGGGAACGAAGATCGCATAGACGCCTATGAAGGTGACCCAGAAATGGAGTTGACCAAGTCGCTCGTTCATCATGCGACCAAACATTTTCGGAAACCAGAAATAGGTTGCGGCAAACATCCCAAAGATCGAGGCAACTCCCATCACCAGGTGGAAATGGGCCAGCACAATGTAGGTATCGTGGACGGGTAAATCGAGAGAACTCTGGCCGAGAATTAGACCCGTGATTCCACCGGCAACAAATAACGAGACGAAACCGATGGCGAAAAGCATTGGTGTGGTAAAGCGTATCCGGGCACCCCATAGAGTTCCGATCCAGTTGAAGGTCTTCACGGCCGAGGGCACGCCTATGGACAGGGTCAGAATCGAAAAAGCAACGGCGGAGTAGGGACTCATGCCGCTGATGAACATGTGATGTCCCCACACGAAGAACCCGAGGAGCCCGATAGCAAAAATTGCAAACACCATTGCCCGATAACCGAATATCGGTTTGCGCGCAAATGTTGCAAGAATATGCGACGTTGCTCCCATCCCGGGTAGGATCGCGATGTAGACTTCGGGATGGCCGAAAAACCAAAAGAGATGCTGCCAGAGGATCGGCGAACCGCCGGTATGTAACGGGAAGTTGGGATTGGTTCCTGAGAGAATGCCACTGACATAAAGCCCGCCGGGGATAAAAAAGCTAGTTCCGGCGAGACGATCGAGCAATAACAGAATGCCGCCGCCAAGAAGAACTGGAAACGACAGCAACGCCAGTACTGCTGTTGTGAACCAAGCCCAACAAGTCAGCGGCATGCGCATCAGAGACATTCCCCGCGTGCGCATGTTTAGAAGCGTCGTGATGAAGTTCAGAGCCCCCAGCAGCGAACCCACGCAGAAGATTGCAATGCTGATTATCCATAAATTCATTCCCATGCCCTGGCCCGGCCCGGCGACTTGCCCGAGCGCGCTTAGCGGGGCGTAACCTGTCCAACCTCCGATTGGTCCAATAGTGGAAGGAGCGCCTGAGAAGAATATCGCGGCGAGGATCACGACGAAGCCGATGAAAGTCACCCAGAACGACATCATGTTCAGAACGGGAAACGCCATGTCGTCCGCGCCAATCTGAATCGGCAGAAAATAGTTACCAAAACCGCCCTGCGGCGCCGTGGTGAGCACGAAAAAAACCATGATCGTCCCGTGCATCGTCACCAGCGACAGATAAAACTCAGGGTTCATCACGCCGTTGGGTGCCCCGCCAGGAAAGAGAGTGCCAAGGATGGGCCAGTTAGTTCCCGGCCAGGAGAGGTTCAAACGCATCAACAGGGACATGATCATCCCCACTATCACCGCCGCGAGCGCCAGCAGGATGTACTGGATGCCGATAACCTTATGATCCAGACTGAAGATGTATTTGCGTATGAAGCTCGTCGGCGGCTCATGACGATGCACAGCTTCGTGGGTTTCACCTGACATCTCTTGGTCTCCTGTGTAGATTCATGAACGACAAAGTGATGGACTTTCGTCAGTACTGCGGCAACTGGTACTTCGCTAGTAATTCCTGCATCCGGGCCTGAAACTGCTCTTGAGGTAAAGCAACCAATGCTCGGTGCTCGTCTTCGGGCAAAACAAGCATGTAGCTCTTCATCTTGAAGTGGAGCTGGCCGCACAACTCGGCACACGCTAACTCATACTTGCCCACTTGCGTGGCGGTGAAATGAACCTTTATTTCCATGCCGGGAACAAGATCCTGCTTGAAACGCAGGGGCGGCACCCAGAAACTGTGAATCACATCCTTTGAGCGTAGACGCAGTTCGACCGGCCGATTCAGTGGAATGGCGAGCGCGGTCGTTACAGAGTCATCCTTGGCACTGGGATCCGTCTCATCCAGACCAATAAAGTTCAGCGCCGAATCATCAATCAGGCTGGGATCAGTGCGGCCGAATACGTTGTCCTTCCCAGCATAATGAAAGTTCCACTGAAACTGCTGGGAGACGACCTCAACCTGGAAAGCTCCGGTCGGCGCATCGTGCAAGCGAAGGGATGCCCAAACGCTCTGGCCCATCACGGCGAGAGCTATGAAGACAACAGCCGTCACAACCGTCCAAACAACCTCCAGACGGTTGCTGCCGTGGGTATAGGTTGCGCGCCCACTCACGGTGTCGCGATACTTCCAAACCATCCAGCCCAGGCCGATCTGCGCTGCTGCGAAGGCCAGACCGACAACCACGATCGTTATCATGAACTGGCGGTCCAGAGCGGCAGCGTGCGCAGAGATTGCCGGTGGAAACCACCATTTCTTGCTGACAAACAGTGCGACCGAGGCAAGCGTCAGAATCCAGATAATAACCGCAAGAACTCGTCCCATCGGTTACATCTCCTTAGTAAATACTGAATGAATAAAAGCCTTAGCGTTCAGTGTTCCAGGTTTCAGGTTTCAGGTTTAGTTACAAGCTCTTGGTTGACACTGTTCAACAAAACTGAATTTGAAACCTGCGACTTTGAACCTTGAAACCTGAAAACTTGAAACAAATGTATTTCACCGGTTGAAGACCATCAACATGAACAAGAGCGGCAGATAAAGAACAGATGCCAGCAACAAACGCCGCGCCTGTTGTCTCGATAACGAAAAAGCGGCGCGAATGCTGCTGTAAAGAAACAGCAGACCAAGAATGATCGCGCCAAAGAAATAAATCTTCCCCGAGATTCCGAGCACCGTTGGGAGCAGACTCACGGGCAAAAGCATTAGTGTGTATACAACGATCTGCTGTGCGGTTATGCGCCCGTCAGGTTCAACTACCGGCAGCATAAGAATGCCTGCGCGACTGTAATCCTCGCGATACATCCAGGCTATCGCCAGAAAATGTGGAAACTGCCAAAGGAACAAGATCGCAAACAATACCCAGGCTTCAAGGCTGAGTTCTCCCCGCGCGGCTGTCCAGCCGATCAAAGGCGGCACTGCTCCGGGAAATGCGCCGACCATCGTCGACAGAGTGCTTCTGGTTTTTAGTGGCGTATAGACAAACAAGTAACCAGCTATTACGGTCAGCCCCAGCAACGCTGTAAGCGGATTCACAAAGGCAGCTAGATAAAGCTCAGCCGCAACAGTTAGGGTTACGCCAAACCAGAACGCTTCCGCGGGCAGTAGCTTTCCCGAGGGCAAGGGTCTGTCGGCTGTGCGCCGCATTAAGCGATCGAGATCGCGCTCGATATATTGATTCAGCGTAGCGATGCCTGATGACAAAAAGGCAATGCCCACCATTGCGCTCAACATGGCGACATAATTCACGCTGCCTCGCGATGCTAAACAAAACCCCGCCGCAGCCGTCAACACAATTAGAAACGTTATTCGCGGCTTGGTCAGCTCGGCATAAGCAGCGATACGTTCGCGGACGGTCAGGCGCTCGCCTTCAAGTTCGGCGATACCGGGATGAAGCTTTACAACAAACTCTTCCATCGATGCTAAATCCCCGAAAGACTCTGCGAGCTGGAGGTTAATTCCAGAGAAGTGTTTGGGCGCAGACACCTGAACGCTCTAAGCGTCAAGACTATCGCAGTGGCGAACACCAGGGCGCCACACGCCACGTGGGCTACAGTAATAGCAACCATAGGATTCAGCGGCTGCGGATCATTCGGCGAAGCCTGCCTTGCTACGTACGCCGCAAAACCCAGAAGAAGTTGAACGCCCAGTAACGCCAGCGCAATGGTGGCTGGTCGTGTCAAGAATGGATGATCTCCATGACGACGCAAGATTATTCCTGCGGCAGTGGCGAGCAGGAGTGTGACTATAACTGCGCCGGCGATATGGGTCAGAAGAAGATCCCTCGGTAATGGTTTGTCCCAGGTCGCTGAGTGCCGCAGCGTAGCGCCAATTATGAGTTGGAAAAAGATCGTCACCGCGGCAGCCAGACAAATATATCTAGCAGCAAGACTTCCCTGCTCCTCCATCGTCGGTCGATCTTGCAGCCAACTCCGCGACGTGAACACTGCCAGGCTAACAGTAGTGCAAAAAAACAGTTGGGCCAATGTTGCGTGCGCCGCGGACACAATAAGCGGCAGCATCAATTTTACGGTGAGTCCGCCGAGCAGACCCTGAGCAATCACTGCGACCAGCGCAAATACCCCCAGCCGTCGTATCCATTGCCGCTGCTCTTTCCTGAGTAAATAAATCGTTAGCACAATGGTTAACAGCCCAACTGTCGTCGCAATCATGCGGTGACCGTGCTCCCAAAAAAGGTTTCCGACCATCCTCGGAAAAACCTGCCCATTTGAAAGGGGCCAGTCAGAGGTTGCCAGGCCGGCGTCATGGCTGGTAACGAGGGCGCCGGCGATAATCAATAAAAACGTTGCGCACGCGACCAGGAGGCTGAAACGGTGAAGAGACTTCATTGCCGATTGCCGATTGGTCATTAGCCTAAATTGACGCTCGCTGTCGCGAATCCAAATTCTAATTGGCAAAGTCTTCGATTGCTGATTAGTGGATTAGCCCCCGGTGGACCGCACAGGCGCGAACACAAAAATTCAAACTCGCGAATACTTCCTCAAACCGTCTAGTTCAAAGCCGGAGGCCCGCTCCCCAGAGCGGCCCCAGCCTTCGTTTGCAAATGCTCCCGATTGGTATTTACCTTTCCGATGGTATTTACCTTTCCGAAAGCCAATTGCCAATCACACTTTCAAATCGGCAATCGGCAATTGGCAATCGGAAATATCAATGTTTTCCACCCACCAACGGAATCTCGAGAGCAGGCATTACCTCAAGCGAACCTGGACGAGCAGCTGTGGCTTCGCCAAACGAAAAGTCGGCCTTGGCGCTGCCGCTCGCGGGCACTGTTACTGACATTGTCTTTTCCGTGCCGTTGACCCCACCCTCACGCCACGCGGCAACCGTATAAGTTCCCGGCGGCAATCCCTTGATGCTGTAGGCGCCGTCTTCTCCGCTGACACCGAAGAACGGATGCTTTAACACACCGATGTACGCCTTCATCCAGGGATGTTGATTGCATTTGACAGGAATTAGCACCTCGGCGCGGGCAAAGGTCTTCTCAATCGGCGGAGCACCGTTCGGCTGCGTTTGGTTCCACTCAGGGTTGTTCTTCGGGGTCGGATGAATATTGTGCTGAGTGGGATCGCTGTTGGTGACCATCAACTTCTGATTCGTTTGAATGCCAAGCACATGCGGCCTGTAATGGCAGCCATGCTGATCAAGGGTGACCGGCTGAGACGGTGGATCAAACGAGTAGTCTCCTATCTTCGTGCCGTCGGCAAGCGTGCCATCCTTTACATAGATAAAAACATTCGCCACTTTGCCATCCTTGATAACTGCGTCCTCCGTCGTCAGGTTCGGACTCTCCTTGGAACAAACCGGATCAGCAGAAGTATCGATCTTTTTCGGCGCCGGTGGGGTCCCCGTATAGGCAATAGTTCCCGCAACGCTTCCTTCATTGCCCTTGGGAGCAAACTTCTTCGCACTCGACGATGTATCCGCAGTGCCCGACGTGTTGTCTGATGTCTTATTGCCGCAAGCCGAGCTCAGGGCAAGCAGCGACAACACTACTGTGAGTACAAGCCAGACTTTTGTCTGCTTATTCATATTTCAGTCCTCCGCATTAGAATAACTTTCGCATGAACTTTAGCACGGGACACCGCAAGATTGCAGGCCCGCACCCGCATTAGATCCATTTCCCGATAACGTTTAGAGTTCAAGCTTTAGCTTGTTTCCTAAGCACACACAACCAAAAGATTAAACTCTAAACGCTATAACCAATCACAAACGGCCCAAAAACACCTGCGACCGAGTTCGGTCATGAGGTGCCCGCGCGCGAGCAATCGCATTAGTCTGCTTTTTCCTTCGGGCGCGATTTGCCCCGGTTTGACGACCGGATAAAGTTCCCGACATCTTTCCAGTTTGCTGAGCCGAACTTGCGGCTGCGGCTGGAGCCACTGGAGCAGTAGCTAGTAATCGACGCTGCTCGTCTGGCGACAGTTGCAACATGTAACGCACCAGCAACATCGCATGGTCGCTGTGGTATTCATTCGCACTCGCCGGAGGATTCGGCAGGTTGATGACCCAATGATCGCCTTCCTTGCGAAACAGCCCTGAAGGCATCGCAGTGCCCGGGCTTATTTGCGCGGGGTCGAGCAACCAGCGGAAAGTCCATTCAGGTTTCAGACGTTCCCCCGAGAGCAGGAAGTTCGGCGCGATCGCTTTCTGATCATGTGTCGGATCGCCTGTTATATGACACTTCAAACACGGCGTGCCCGAGGTAAACATCTGCCGCGCAACCAATTTCTCCTGTTCCGTCAGCGGCTCGAGTTTCTCCTTGATGTAAGGTTCCTGCTGACCCGACAACGCCATGAAGAAACGAACCAGAGTCTGCAGTTCATTCGGCGAGAAGTTAAAGGTCGGCATGCGCACCTTCAAATAAGGACGAACTCCGTTGCGATCGGCGCCTGGCTGTGGTTTCAACTTCTCTGAAGTCTGTGGTGCACCCGCGTTACCGGACAACGCCTCGCCATTAGTTGAAGCGTTGCTGGTCGCCGGTGGTGTTACCGCTTTCTGAGCGGGTTGAGTGGTTGCCGCTGGTGTGGCAGCGGCAGAAGGTTTCTCGTCCGCCAAAGAAGGATCGTGCAGAAAACGCAACAGCCAGGACGGATCAACTCGGGCGCCTTCGCTGGTTAGTCTTGGCGGCAATTGTTCGGCAGACCCTTGATACTGTGGCAGGTCCATCAGGATGGACCGTTGGCCAACCTGTAGTTGGTGACATCCCATGCAGTTGTATTTCTTGACGACCCACCAGCCATTCTGCACATCCTGCCGGCGTTGATCCTCCGGTGTGTAGAACAACGACGCGGGCACATTGGCGCCTTCTGATCCAACGCTGCCCAACAGGAAAGTCGTCAATGCGTTGCGCCATTCTGGAGTCAGGTAAGGTTCAGGCATTCGCAGCCTGTCTTTCGGATCCTTTTCTTTACCGACGTCATAGAGGCCGGGCTTGGCGAGTTTATGTTCGAAAAATCCTTTATGGTTGTACCAGGGTGTCTCTTTCTTATCTTCGTGGAGATTAAGCGGATCCTGACCATCTTCGGCCTTCTTAGTTACTAAAGCAAAATCCAATCGCTCGATTGGGGTGGCGCCCTCAACAGTAAGTTCTTTGCCGATCCGTTGCTCCTCTTCAAAGCCCTTGATTTCGTGACAGCCCGCGCAGCCGTACTGCTTGATCAAGGCAAAACCCTTGTCCTTCAACTTTGGATCGTCCATGAACGACGCATCCTGGTACTGCGGCGGCGACGAGAGGGAGAAGAGGTACGTGGCAATGTCACGCGCATCCGACTCGGACAGACGGAAGTTTGGCATTACAGTCATGTTCTGAACCTGGAGCTCCGCGCCATCATTCGGACAACGCGAGTGCAGTTCGGTGTCAAAAACGTAAGGCTTACCGGCCCTGGCATAGTCCTCAGCCGTTAGATCGCGCTTTTCTTTCGGGCAGTACGGGGCGAAGCGCTCGCGCGGGTTATGAATCCACCGGACGATATAATCAAAATTGGCCTTCTCGCCGACTTTGGAAAGATTTGCAGCGAAGGTACCGCCCATCTTGCTGTCACCTTCTCCGATTGAGTGACAACCCAGGCATCCGCGAGTTTCGAATAAATCTTTGCCGCGGCTGGCATCGCCTCGCTGTTGCGCCGGCAGCTTGCCGTCAAAGGCGTCTTGCCATAGATAAGCGGTGATGGCCTTGATTTGATCCGCGCCATCGTTGTCAGCTTTAACTCCAGAAGTATCACTTGTATTTGCAAAGCGCCAGAAAGTCGGCATCTTCGTCCCTGGACGGAATGCCTGCGGATTTCCTAACCAAACCGGAACCCATTCTTTTCTTAACTTGAGTCGCACGTCCTTTAGGTTGGGACCAACCTTCTTCTGATCCTGCATCAGGTATTTCGCTTGCAGGCTTAACTGGTCGATGCGTGCAGCCAGCAAACTGTTTGTGACCTTCAAGCCTTCCGCGTGCGCCAGCATTCTCCGCGCTTCTTCGTCACCGGTACCCTCTGGCGGGTTTTCGTCCTGCCGAATCTGCTTCTGATTTGCAGTTATCTGGTCTTCAAGTTGGCTGATGCCTTGACGCGTACCGCCCAACGAATCTGTTTCCCGGTCAAACCCTTCATAGCGATGACACCCCACACAGCCGCGTTGGTAGAAAAGATCGCGACCAAGATTCAAAGTCTCGGCACCTTGAGTAACGCGATCTTTTGCATGACACTGCTGGCAACCAGCCTCAGTATTTTCTTTTTCAAACATTGGCCACAGCCAAAACTTATTCTGACCATGAGCCTTCAATTCACTAGTTGTCGCGCGACCATTACCCCAGTGACAACCAGCGCAGCCAAACCTATCAGGCTTGTGGATGTCGAGTAGTTCCCTATTTGGATGACTAACAAAGGCGCGAGAGAGACTATCTGGTTTTTTTCCTGGTCCGTCCGGAGCGAGATCCTCAGCCTTGAGAGTCAACGGCGATCGTGTGCCAAGATGACAAACCTCACAACGGTCGACAATGTTGAACTCATTTACACTGACCTGATGACCTAAGATTGAATAATCGAAGCTGGCAAGTCCGTGTTTCACACTCTCAATCTGCGCCGGACCCAGGCCGAAGAGGTGATTCTTCAGATAGTCATCCCGCTTTTTGTCCAGATCGGACGGTCCTTTCAACAGGTCTGCTTTGCGTCCAAGTTTTTGCGCTTTCAAATCGCGAAGATCGTTAAATGTCTTTTCAAGGGTGGGGTAATCCATCCGCACGACCTGCTGGTGCGCCGAGCCGTCTTCGGCAGGCATTTCCACTTCGACGATCTCTTTCTTTTTCTCCTCCGCCTGCTTTTTGTAGCGCTCCTTCGCCTGACCGTTGGCGATCTCCACGTTGTAATTGATCACGGTCAGCCGGCCGCGCTGATTCTGGAAAGGTTCGGTTACCGCGGCGAGCTTCGCCTGAATCTGCTTAACCTCGGCATCGATCTGATCGGCCTCAGGCTTTACCTGTTGCCGCGCCGCTTTCGCTTCCTCATCGAGAGCCTGGTACTCAGGGCTTTCCTTTATTTCAGCCTCACTCTTTCCGGCCTGTGGCTTAATGCTGTTTAGGTAGCGTGTGTAGCGACTGACAAACTCTCGCTGTATTCCCTTCCAGGGGCGCTGCCCAAAAGCCTCGTCGTAGAGCGCCCAGGCTAACGAAAACGTGAGCAACAGGGCGCAGATCAACATAATGCCGCTCGTTGAGCGGCTAACGATGGGATCGCGTACCGGAGTTTCCTCGGTTTCTTTTCTTACTAACGACTCAGGAGCTTGAGGAGAGTCAGCCACTAGGATCGTCCCTCCGCCCTCGTCAGATATTGAACCATGGAGTTACCCAGACATACTTGATAGTTAGTCCCAGTCGGAGAATTAGTTTTACAGGCAACGCGAGCAACACGCTTACCGCAAAGAACTGAAACGTCAAATATTGCAGAATGCTCGTGCGCGCGAGAAGCTTTTGTTCAAGTTGATTCTTGGGGAAAAGATTGAGTGGCTTTAGCCTGATCTTCTTGAGATCTACGGTCATCAGCCAATGGAAAAACAAGGCTCCAACGAGGTAGAAACCACTTACCACGATCAAACCAAACAAGAACTTCCACGGATTGCTTGAAAGAAAGCCGAGATGCAAGAACTTGCCAATTCGGCTGGTCGCGATCATGTCGTGCAGATCCACGTTCTTGTCAAACACGACCGCATTGTGGTCCCACGTCTGTCCCGGCCAGAACCAGATCCAGCCCGGGCCGCGAATAAACGTGCCGATAAAGATCAAACTGATCCACATCAAAAAGCCCCACGCGAACATGCCCACGGCAAACCGCCTTTGCTTGAGCGTGTAGTAGCCGTTCCCAAGCGGATTCGCATCAACGTATGGAAAGACCATCAAACCCACCATTATTATGCTAGGCATTACCACGCCGGCGATCCAGGGATCGAAATAGACCAACATTTCCTGCAGCCCCAGAAAATACCAGGGTGCCTTTGATGGGTTCATCGTCAGGTTGGGGTTCGCAGGTTCTTCCAGTGGCGCATTCAGCGTGATCGACCAGACGAACAAAATCACCGTAACAATTACAGTCACCAGAAATTCAATGCGCACGAGATACGGCCAGACATGAATTTCGCGGGCCCAGCCCGGGCGCCAGGGCTCAGCTTTCCGGTGATGTGTTTTTGCGAGTTTGGGGTCCTCTTCCAGCCGAGCAATCAGTCGGTCGTTTGCCCGCGATTGGCTAATTCCCATCCAGGTGAAAAAGGGTACGAGGAAAAGCATCGCAACGATCGGTACGTTATCCGGAGCGGACGCGATGACCCACAACTGCTGCCAGTCTTGAACGAACAGCGCGGCAAGAACGACGAAAATGGCGCACGCTCCGAGGATGGTCCACTTGTTGATCAGTTTCCGCATTTACTGTTCTTGAAAGCTTACTTTTTCTTTACCGCCTTTAGTTCCGATTCGAGCATTACCGGCGCGGGTCCGGAAATACCGCCGTCCTTTCTTATGCGCCAAAAATGGACCGCCATAAAAATAGAGGCGACGAGGGGAATGCCTATGCAGTGCCAGATATATGAACGCAGCAACGCATTCGAATCAACAATGGAACCGCCCAGCAATCCGAAGCGCACGTCGTTGTACGGTGTCATTCCCAGTAGCGGCCCAAATGGGCCTTCATGACCCAACATCGGCGTGGCACGCGCCATGTTGGTTCCTACCGTCACCGCCCAGAAACCAAGCTGGTCGTCGGGTAACAGATACCCAGTGAATGACAGCAAAAGCGTGAGCACTAGCAACACCACGCCGACGCACCAGTTAAATTCCCGCGGCCGTTTGTATGAACCGGTTAACACAACCCGAAACATGTGCAGCCACGTGGTAATCACCATCAGGTGAGCGGCCCAGCGATGCATGTTTCGTAACAGCTTGCCAAAAGGAACATCGTGTTCGAGGTAGAGAATGTCGCGAAAGGCATCTACCTTCGTGGGGTGGTAATAAAACATCAAGAGCACCCCGGTGAAAGTGAGCACAATGAACAGGTAGAACGTGATGCCGCCCATGCCCCAGGTGAACGGATAACGCACCGCATCCCGATTGATTTTTGCCGGATGAAGATGGAGAAAAACGTTTGAAAGAACCGCCAGCGAGCGGTTACGTGGATCGGAACGATCGTGTGAGACGCGGAAGATCGATTTCCAAACCTGCGTATCCTGAGGATCCTTGTAAGTCTTGACCTCTTCAATGGCGCGATCTTTCAAGACCGCGCCGGTTTCACGGACACGCTCGATGATTCCAGTCCCCGACAACTGCCCTTCGGTTAACTGTTTCGTCTCTTTCTTGTCGGAATTCTCAGGAGCCATGAACCCTCAGGATAACCGTGGATACCAACAGAATTCTGCTCGCTTTGGATCTATCAATACTACAGAGGTATGTACGATCCTTCGTCATCAAACTCGCTCCTCTCACCCTTAGGCGCCTTAAAAAGTTTGGCGATGTTGACAACTATCTGCCCTTCGGCATCGAGTTTTACCTCTGCACGATCCATCGGACGTGGCGCCGGGCCCTCGAAATTGATGCCCTCGCTGTCGTACCCACTGCCATGACAGGGGCACTTGAATTTGTTTTCGCTCGCACGCCAGTCCGGTGTACACCCCAGATGTGTGCAGCGGGCATAGATTACAAAAACGCGGTCGGAAGTCTTGTCAACCCAGATGCGATATTGTTGCTGCCACTTGGTGTCGACTCCGAGTGCGTAGTCACTGGGAACACCGACTTTGAAGACGCTTGACGGCTCGGTAATCGATCTTGGAAGAAAGAACCGGAGAAACATCAGGAAGCAAGTCGTAAGAAAACCGGCAATACTCGCCCACACTATTCGGCGACGCATTTTGTTGACCGGCGGATCCGGTGCGCTCTCAACCACAGGGCCCGCAGGTCTTGCCACCGCGGCTTTTGGTGCTGGAGGTGCGGGCGGCTTTGCTACAGCAGACGCAGGAATACCGGCAGGTCTGTCCGGGCTTTCTGGTACGTGGCCGGGCAGTTCCTCATTCATACTCTCCACCAAGCAATCCTCCTAGTTGAAGTCCGCGCGGGACGAGCGTCGGAAGCCGTAACCATCTGCAGGTACACTTCTACTTCTCAGTAGAGTCCAAACTATACAACTCCCCGCAATGCAGGGATCACTCTCTGCGAAGTGGCTCGAATTATAAGCGTAATCATTAAGAGCGCCGTGCCAATAATGTCTATAATAGGGCTCGGTAGCGATATTTATACCTATTTCCTGATTTACTGGCAAGAGCTTTTAACATTAATTGAAAGTACACATAATCATCTACACACGGCCCGAGTGTCACCTGTGTGACGAAGCCAGGAAAGCGATTGACCAGGCTAACTGCGCGGCCTACTACACCCTGGAAGTGGTGAACATAGAAAACGATCCTGAACTTCTGAAAAGATACTCGCACGATATTCCCGTAGTCACCGTGAATGGCGTTGAAGCGTTCAGGCACCGCGTCGACTCCGCGAAGTTCAAAGAAGCTATTCTGAAAACGTTACACTGAACCCATGTGATACTACGGACATATCTTTTACTGGGACCCCGGGCGTCTCCCCCGCCGAGCATGCGTCAGCACGCTCTAATCCCGTTCATCTCGGAATCCTAGCCTAGCAGGCTGCTGAAAAACGAGCAGCGTCGATCAAAAGCAATCAATACGATCCACGAAGCAGCACGAAATTTCCGAAATAGCACGAATCAAGGCGTTCATTTTGTGTGGTTTGGTTTTGCTTCGTGTGGTTTCGTGGATCGTATGACCGTTTCAGCATCCTGCTAGGCAACGCGTGCTCGCGCTACGCCCTCACGGCGGGCGAGACGCCCGCGGCCCAGTAAGAACGGTGCGTGTTGCTGTCTGCAGATTCAAGCTGCGACTGTACTCTTCAATCGATTCGAACAACCTATTCCGCTCGTCTTCAACATCCGTCTGCCTGTAAGCCATTATTAGCTCTTTAAGAGTCACAAGCTCTTTATACAAACCGGCATTTTCGATTGGAGGCGTCAGGTACGAAATCAGTTCACCATAGGAGCGGCGTTTTGCGATCGAACCTTCTGAAGGGTTGTTGACGCTATACATATAGATGTTTGGTAACTCACCGATCAAACGATCCGGCCAGCAGTCGTCCGAAAGGCCTACCTGTTTGCCAGGCATGAACTCCAGCGCTCCATGCGTACCGACGTGAACTACGGCATCCGCATCAAACACTTTTTCCAGATAAGTATAGAAACCCAGAAAGCCATGGTGCGGGGCGCCACTGCGTGCCATCATCAGGCGCATTGGGTCGCCTTCGTAACCAAAGGTTGGCTGCACGCCGACGAAGACGTTGCCGAGAATGATTCCCTGAATTAAGAGTTCTCTTCCAAAAGCATTGACGCGCCCCGGAGCCGGCCCCCACTCGCTCTCAGCTTCGCTGACATAAGGACACAGACGTCGGTATTCATCGACGTGCATCCGATGGACGACATTCGCCGTTGAGCCAAACCTCTCGGAATTACCTCCCAGCAAGTTAGCTCGCAATGCTTCGGGTGACGAGGGTACGTCAACGACATAGCCTTCGGCCTTGAGCCTTTTGAGTGTGTCCCAAACGCTCGGGAAAACGTCGAGGTCTGCGGCAGTGCCGATGTTTCCTTTGTTAGGCGGAAAGCAGAAAAGCACGAGGGCCAGTCTTAACTCAGCGCGCGGCGCAGTGCGCAGACGGTTCCAGCCTTTTAAACGGCGGGCAAGTCTGCGGCAGCGATGATCAAGCGGTGTTGGCTCGAACCCCTGTGCGGGAATTCCTCCGTACACGAATGGTTCGGTCGCGCCATCAATCTCTGGAATCGCCACCTGCATTCCTGACTGAACAGGATTCAGACCGGTCTGCGACTGGTTCCAGGATTCAATGGTCTGCATGTCAAGACTAACCGCCGAGCGATACGGACGATTGAGATCGTGCAGAAATTTTTCCGCCGACTCGCTGTCGTTCATTGCCGGGCCGCCAACGAAGCTGAAACCCGTTAGTGAAACAATTTGGCTTACTCGAGATTTGCCCGTTGTCCGTCGTCCGTTGTCCGCTGGTCGGCCTTTGCTCTTTGCCTTTTGTCCTTTGGCATGAACCTTACCGAGGAAAAACTTCTGACACGCTTCCCGGTTGTCCATCAATGTGGCGAGTGCGGGGATGACGCTGAGTCCTTCTGCTTCGATCGCTCGAATTAGGCCGTCGTAATGTTTTGTTGTCTTGCTTACGACCTGGGGCCGCATCAACAACAACCCGACGGTTGAGTCCGGGTCGAGTAAAACGGCTTTAGACTTTGGACTTTGGACTTTGGACTCTGTTCTTTTCTGCGAATACCACTTCTCGTAGTCAGCAAATGATTCGAAAAGCTTGGGCGCATCTGGATGATAGATCGCGACTGAGGGCATTGATTCCGGCCGACCAACTTTGAGTTTGCGCAAACGTTCATCCGGAACATAGTGCTTCAACGCGAAGAGCAGCATCGCGCGAATGTTTGCCGGGGTTGGCTGAAGAAAGTAGCAGAAGAGGAGCAGGTAGTTTTTTACGTCCCGCAACTTGCCGGCAGCGGGAACCATTCGAAGAAAGCCTGGCAACAAATCAATCAGTTTCAAATACTGAGTATGATTAGTCCGGTTGTGAGACGAGCTTCGACGCGCTTGCTTCCCAACCCACGAACCAATAGTTGCCAGCAACCGTACCGCTTGTCGCGTATTCTCCCTGTCTGGGTTTCTCCCCGTCCGCTCTTCCGTTTGGGTGCTGGAGAACTCCAACCTGTCCATCCTCGTTCGTCGCATTAACTCGGGCATGCAGTTGATGACAACAACTGCGTGGTGGCGAGTCTGGTATCGTTCAAGCGCGCCGAGCAAGCGAGACCCGTTCTCGCCATCCATAACATGGATTACGAACACGACATCCGCATTCGACAGGTCCCTCTCTACTGCTTCCCACTCAGCGTCACTCAGGGGCGAGCCGAAGTTGTAAGCAGAAACGCGCAGTTCCAGCGAGTAAGCGCTGTTAATCTCTCTCTCCGCATTCTTAAGCGGTGCCAGTAAACTCGACCCAACATATGTGATTTCATGGAATGACCCGAGCTTCGAGTATTTTGGTTTTTGTTCTTTTTTGTTCGTGTTATTTCGTGGTTGGTTTCGTCCTACGAACAAAAGACAATCCACGAAATCACACGAAACAAAACCCGAAACATACACGAACGAACTTCAAATCACGTATCTCTTCCATTCGAGCCTGACCGGGCTTCCAAAGTTGAGCAACAGACCGACGTGCAAATGAGTGGACTTCAGATAGTTCAACAATTGGGCCACTTCCCTGTTCGTAATTCCTTCGCACACTTTCAGCTCTGCAATGATCTGGCCGTAGCAAATCAGATCCGGCTTGTACTTCTTTTCCAGGGCTTGACCCTTGTAATAGGTCGTCAGCCATTGTTGAGGTTCGAATGGTATCTTACGGCGCTGGAGCTCGATTTCGAGCGCCTCCTGGTAAACCGGCTCCAGGAACCCGCGTCCCAGCTGGTAATACACATCCATCGCCGCGCCGACGATTAGATAAACTTCTTCTTTCAGAATTAATTCGGGCATGTGAGGTTACCCTTTCGAAT
>WNGE01009832.1_pt1 | contig 24667 bp, 31 predicted proteins | sample 5400651 | NCBI WGS metagenome assembly WNGE01 (sample SAMN13153370, study PRJNA577476) | soil metagenome | isolation source: 60 cm soil or saprolite under grassland replicate 2 | place: USA:California | collected 2016-06-15
ACAACCCGGAGCGTCTCCGTGTAGACGGTCGCGATGACTACGAGCGCGAGGATGTCGTCGACGACGACGACCGTCAGCATGAACGCCCGCAGGCGGTCGGGAAAGCGCGGCCCGACGAGGGCGAGCAGCCCAAGCGCGAAGGCGGTGTCGGTCGACATGGCGATCCCCCAGCCGTGCACGGACGAGCGGCCGGCGTTGAAGGCGAGGTAGATCGCGACCGCCACCGCCATACCGCCGATCGCCGCCAGCAGCGGCAACGCGAACCGCCGCCGCTCCCGCAGCTCGCCCAAGTCGAACTCCCGGCGCGCCTCGAGCCCGACGACGAAAAAGAAGAACGTCATCAACCCGCTGTTCACCCAATGGCGAAGATCCAGCGCAACCTCTCCGCCGCCCAGGTCGACCGACAGCGTCGTCCGCCAGAGCCTGCCGTAGGACGACGCGTCGACGTTCACCCATACAAGTGCCGCGACCGCCGCCGCGAGCAAAACAGCCGCGCCGCCGGTCTCGGTGCGCAGGAACTCGCGCAACGGCGTCCCCACACTCCGCGCCCACGCCGTTCGTCCCGAGAACGCCGACTGCCGAGCGTTCGAATCGCCGCTACTGCTCGTAGCGCTCCACCACTTCCGGTCGTTTTACGTTGGCCAGCCGCGCGAGCAACCTACGCCACTGTCGCAACGCGTTCGGCCGCGTGCAGGCATTCGGCCTGGCGGTGAAGCGACGCGTCGGCCCTGAACCGTTCGGCGACCCGCACGACTTCGCCGCCGAGCGTCTCGAGCTGCAGCTCGACCGCTTGATCCTGAATCCGGCCCGCACGGTCGAAGACGCGCGCCGCCGCCGCAACCGGTACCACGTAGGGCACCGCCCAACCCCGGAGCGCCCGCACCGCGAACTCCATCGTGTTGACCGCCTGCAGCCCCTGCGTTCCACCGGCGGCGCTGATCAGTCCGATCACCTTGTCGTGCAGAAAAGGCGGGTCGCGGTCGCCGAGCAGATGCAGCCAGTCGAGCGCGTTCTTGAGGGAACCGGAGATCGTCCCTTGATACATCGGGCTGCTCCAGAGCAGCCCGTCAGCCCTATAACAAGACTCGATGAGCGTCGCGGCTGCCTCGGTCGGCTCGTCGTCGTCGGGGTTGTACATCGGCAGGTCGAGCTTGCGGATGTCGAGCAGCTGCGTTTCGGCGCCCGCGCTCGCGGCTCCTTCGAGTGCCGTTTGCAGGGCGGCGCGGCTCTTGGAATTGCTTGCCAGCGAGCCGCCTAGGCCGACGATCGACAGCTTCTCTTCATCGCTCACCGCTCGTACCGTTCCACGACCTCCGGGTCACGGACGCGCGCGGCGTTCGAGCTCAACCCGCCTTGGGTGCCGCGCTCGTAGAGCTTGTGCTCCTCGGCCACCAATTGCTCGATGCGCCTGTGGATCCCCTCGTCTGCCATCTCACCCCCGAACGATCGTCGCACGACCGCAGCTCAGCGATCGCGGTAGCCGGAGGCGACGAGCTTCTCGTACTCGGGGTGCCGTTCGATGTAGTACGCGATGAACGGGCAGAGCGGAACGACCTCGAGGCCCTCCCGCCGCGCGTTATCCAACGCGGCCGCTGCGAGGCGGCTGCCGAAACCGCGGCCCTCGCACGATTCGTCCACCTCGGTGTGCGTGAAGGCAATGCGGCCGTTTCGGCGCCGGTAGGCGGCGAGACCGATCAGGTGCCCTCCGAGCCGAAGCTCGTAGCGGCTTGCCTGCGGCACGTCGACGACCTCGGCCTCCGTCGCGGTTCCGTCCGCAGCCTCGAGCTCGTCCGTCCCGCGGAAATACTCGATCAACTGCCCCGGCGCATCCGATTCGCGCGCGTCACGGTGATCGGCGAAGCGGCGACGGTGCGCCGCGGCGAACTGCCACGGGTCGAGCTCGCGCAGGTGCGCGAAGATCTCCCGTGTGCCGCGATAAAGGCGACCGTCCTCCGTTTGCAGGACGGGGATCTGGTCGGTGTCGGCAACGCCGCGCAGCTGGTTCCGCTCCTTCGGCCTCGGCTCGACCTGGCGCGCGACGAAGTCGACCCCCAGCTCGGTCAGCACCTCCCGCACTGCGGACGAGAACGGGCACCACTCTGCCTGGTACAGCGTCAGCATTGCCTCAGCCTCGGAAGCCGTTCTTCTCGTGCGTGCCGTCGCAGAACGGCTTGTTGCCCGAACCGCCGCAGCGGCAGAGCGCCGCCTTCTCGCCCTCGTAGAGCACGGCCCCGTTCGCGTCGAGGATCCGCACTCCGCCGGAGACGAGCAGCGGCCCGTTCTCGGAGGTGCGAAGCTCGAGGGGCTGCTGCCGTTTCGCCGCCGGCCCATCGAGCCGGCGCGTCCGCAGGGCGCCGGACGGACAGCGCGCGACCGCGGCCTCGACCTGGTCGGCGGTCGCCGCGTCGACGTTGACCCATGGCCGCCGGCTGTCGTCGAACACCTGCGGCAGCGAGCGAACGCAGTTCTGTGAGTGGTAGCAGAGCCGCGGCTCCCACTCGACCACGATCTCGTCGGTGGCGTACTCCTTCGTGAGGTTGTCCCGCTGCGAGCTCATCCGCGCCTCACCTCGTCTTCACCAGTCCTCCCTCGATCACGTAGTTCGCTCCCGTGACGTTAGCGGTGCGGCATGAAGCTAGGAGCGCGACGAGCGTGGCCACGCCTCGGTGGTGCGCCTTCTTCTTGACGGCACTCACGACTCATCCGCTCTCAGTCCGCGGGACGAAAGGCGAGAAGCTCGGCCCCGTGCTCGTGCAGCCAGGAACGGGGTTCACGCCAGCGCGGGCGCCGCCGCTCGACGAGCGTCCAGAAGCTCTGCGAGTGGTTCGGGACGAGCAGGTGGCAGAGCTCGTGCACGACGACGTAGTCGAGCACCTCGTGCGGTGCCAGCACCAGTCGCCAGTTGAAGGAGAGCGTGCCACTTGGAGAGCAGGAGCCCCAGAGCGTGCGCTGGTCGCCGATCCGGATCCGCCGGTAGGCGACCCCCAATCGCTCGGCCTCTTCCTCGACCAGCGCCGAGACGAGCTCGCGCACCCCCGTCCGGGCCTCCGACTCGCTCACCGCGGACCTCTCGAGCCCCAGCCGCGGGACTTGGCGGCGACGCTGCTGCTCGATCCAAGGGCGCTTTTCGGCGAGCACACGCTCGACCTCAACCCGGCTCATCCACCGCGGCACGGTCAGGCACGCCGGCTCACCCCAGGGCACCTCTAGCCGCCAACGCCGCGCCCGCGGCGAGCGCCGTACCTCGACCGCATCCATCGGCATGACCGTAGCGTTCGGTTCGGCGGAGCGAGGGGAAAGCCTGCCGCGAGCAGCGCGACGATGGTCGTCCGCATGGACGCTAGCGCGTGCGGGACGCCGAGATCTCGACGAGGTCCGGCCTGCTGATCTCCTCCGAGCCGATCACCGCGACGCGCGACGACCGGACCGCGCGGAGGGTCGCGGTGCGACGCCCGTCCGAGCACAGCCCGCTCCCCCAGGATCGCGCCTGAACCGACCTGCGCCACGACCTCGCCGTCGATCTCGACGTCGAATACCCCGTCGAGGAGTACGAAGAGGTCGTGACCGGGCTTCCCCTGCTCGACGAGCGTCTCGCCGCGTGCCACTCGACGCCGAACGAGCTTCGCGCCCTCGCGGAGGATCGAGGTCGCGAGCCTGCGCTCGAGCTCCGACTCCACGGCGGCGGCAAAGGCCGGCGTGCCTTCGTCGCCCCACGGCGTGCCGTCGCCGAGCTCGAACTCGACCGCCCCGAAGACGTCGACGAGCCGGCGGTCCGCGGCGTAGAGCGAGTGGCGGGGAAATGGGCTCGCGGCGACGAGCCTGGTCTCGGTCGTCCCGTCCGAGCGCATCAGGAGCTCGAGCGTCGTCCAGGCCGAGACGGCGCCGACGTGGAAGTAGGGCCGGCCGACGACAGGTCTGGGCGCAGGTAGGCCGATCCGGCCGCCGACGGTCTGCGTGAACCGGACCCAGCCGTCGCCGACCTCCGGCTCGGGCTGGATCACCGGGAACTCGACGGCGGCGAAAGAGACCTGCTGCGCCTCCAGCTCCGGCCCGTCGCCGATCAAGCTCCTCCCGGTCTGCCCGTAGTCGACGATCTCGACGCCGTCGACCTCGATCCAGGCGCGAAGCTCGTTGGCCTCGCGAAACGCATCCCGGCACCGGAGCTCGTCGAGGTCCGGAACGACCTCCGGCGGAGGCTCGTCGTAGTGCGCGACGGCGAGCTCGAGCGGGACGACGCAAGGCCGGCCCGGATCTCGTCGTCGGTCAGCCCGCCTTCGTCGAAGCGGGTGTGGGCATGCGGGACGGGGAGCTCGAGATCCAGTACCCGCGCGCCGAGCGCCGCCAGCACCTTCCGCAGCTCGGCCTGTGCCCAGACCGCCCCGAACGCGCCGGTGCTCGCACCGACCACGGCCACCGGCTTGTTCCGGAGCACGTTCGTCGCTACCGGGCGCGAGATCCAGTCGATCGCGTTCTTCAGCTGGCCGGGGATGGACGAGTTGTACTCCGGCGTCGCGAAGAGCACCGCGTCCGCGTTTGCGATCGCCGCGTTTAAGCGCCCGACGCTCGCATTGCGCGGGTGCACATCGTCGTCCTCGTCGTACGGCGGAACCTCCTTGAGGCCGTCGTAGAGCTCGAGCTCGACGTCCGGGCCGGCGGCCTCGGCCGCGGCGCGCAACAGGCTCGTGTTGTGGGAGTCGCGGCGGAGGCTGCCGGAGATGCCCAGGATCCGCGTCACTAGCTCGTTTCGCCTCCCGGCTTCACGAACTGCAGCTCGGCGAGGATGGTGACGTCGTTCGCCAGCGCCGGGTCACCGCTCGGGAGCGGCTGGTTCCAGTCGACCCCGAACTCGGTGCGGTCGACGCTCGTGGTCAGGTTGAGGCCGATGCGGTCGTTCCCGTAGGCGTCGACGATCGGCGCGGTCACCGTCCCGGTCACGGCGACCGGCCTGGTGACGCCCTTGATCGTCAGCTCGCCGTCGACGGAGACCTTGCCGTCGCCGTCGAGGCGGATGTCCTCGGCCGCGAAGCGGAGCTCCGGGTGCCGCTCGGCGTCGAAGAAGTCGGGCGCCTGGAGGTGGGCGGAGAGGTTCTCGTCCTTCACGTCCACGCTCGCGACCTTCGCCGTCCCCTCGAGCGACGCGCGCTGGGCGTCGACGGTCAGCTCCGCCCCGATCTCGTGGAACTCGCCCTTGAACGTCCCGGCGAGATAGCGAACCTCGAAGTCGACCCGCGAATGGATGGGGTCAAGGCTCCAGCTACCGGCCGGGGCGATCGTCAGAATCGTAGTACTCATGGGGTTTGCTGCTCCTTTCATTGCGTCGTGTACTATTGAGTACGCAAGCAACTCTACCATTATTCCTTGATGACGCAAATTTTCACAGAGCAAGCGATCGAGCCGGCGGTCCGGGCGTGGACGAGGCTGCTGCGCGCCTACGCCTCGACGACGAGGTTGCTGAGCGCGGAACTCCAGGAGGGGCACGGCCTGTCGATCAACGACTACGAGGCGCTGCTCGTGCTCTCCCGCGCCGAGGACGGGCGACTGAAGCGAGTGGAGCTCGCACGGAGCTTGATGCTGACGCCGTCGGGCATCACACGCCTCCTCCAGGGGCTCGAGGATGCGGGGCTTGTCGAGCGAGCGTCCTGCGCGACCGACCTCCGCGTGACCTACGCGCAGCTCACAGACGCCGGCCGCGACAAGCTCGAGGCAGCGTCGGGCGGCCACGTCGCCTCGATCCGTGCGCTGTTCGAAGAGCACTTCGCGCACGACGAGATCGACGCGATCGCCGAGATTCTCGGCAAGCTTCCGGGCGTCGCCGAAGGCGACGACTCGTGCTCACCGGGCTGACCGACGTCCTTCCGTCCACCGCGGCCGTCGTCGACGGCGAGCTTGCCGTGGGCGGGTGCCCTGACTCAGCGTGCAGTGGGTATGGAACCGGTTATGGAGCTCTTCGTTGATGCGTCAGACATGAGCAAGTACACCGTCCAGCGACCGCGGCACTTGGGTGAGAGGCAGTGCGTGGACGAGCAGGGGCGCGTACTGGATCTTCCGGCCGCCGCGGGTGCCCATGAAGCGCCGAAGCTGTTCCTCACTGGTCCGTCCTTGCTGTGCAGGCTGCTTCTGGAGGGTGCGGAACGATTGAAGCTCACCCTGGGCATCGACGATCTGTTCCACGGAAGCGGCACCGAGAGAGCGGATCAGCTCGTCCTCCAGGTCTGCGACGCACACGTAGAAACCGAGTGATTCCATATCGCCGCGTGTGAGATTGGAGCCGAGGCCTGCCCGCTCGAGAGCGCACTGGAAGTCGCCCTCCTCTCCGGCGTCACAGAGGCCTGCCAGTCTGAGGTCAAACCCCTGCTGAGGGCCGAACAGCTCCAGGAAGCTTCCGATTGCCTGCGCACCGCCAATCGGCACAATGGAGATGCCCTCAGCGTCGAGGTTCCGACCACGGCGCTCGGCCAGCGCTTCGAGCGCGACTTTGTCGCTCACCCCTTCAACAAGCACGACCGCACGACCGAAGAAGGCCTCAGCCGTCTGTGGGCTAAATGCGACCCTGCCGAACATCTTCTTCTCGCTCGAAGCCGGCTTGCCCGCAATCGGGTCGCGGATGCGGGCGGCGAGTTCCTCGTCGTAAGCCATAAGCCAATGATCGCGTACAGAGACACGCGCGGGGCTGGGTCAGGAGGAATCGCCCCGACCGACGTCAGGCGGGTGGGCGCACGACGGAGAACTTGGCGCAGGCGAGGTCGCCGTTCCGTCCAAGCTCGTCCAGACGCAGCTCGATCCGGCGCGGCAGCAGAGGCGCACCCCCACCCAAGGTGACCGGTGCGATCGAGACGATGACCTCGTCCAGCAGCCCCACGTCGGCGAACTGACCGGCCAGGTCTCCCCCGCCGACGATCCAGACGTTCCGGTCGCCAGCGGCGCCGACCATCTCGTTGTGCACGGTTGCGATGTCCGCCCTGGTGAACTCAATTCCTGAGTCGGGCACGACCGGCAACTGCCGGTGCGTGAAGACCCAGCAAGGGATCTCATACGGCCACTTCCACTCCGCCGGAGCCTTGTCCGCGAACTCGTGGTCGAGGATCCACTCGTACGTCGTCGATCCCATCGCCATCGCACCGACGCCGGCGATGAACTCGCCGTAGTTCAACGGCCCGTCGTCCTCGCGCTTGCGGGTGAACAGCCAGTCAAGCGAGTTGTCGGGGTCGGCGATGAAGCCGTCGAGGCTGGTCGCCGTGTAGTACTGAGTAAGGCTCACGACGCACTTCCTCCCTTATTGGACTGCTGGCCGCTCGCAACCACATGATCGGGTCGCCGGCCGGATAGACGTCCACGAGTCTCTCCTTCCGCGGTCGCTTCGCAGAACTGACGACTTTTCAACCCGGGCTCGGTGCAGGTCCTAACTCGGCCGAGTTCGCACCTGTATCCGCGGCATGCCGCAACCCCCTTACAAATGCGACCTTCTCCGAGAGATCGCAAGCTGAAGGACTGCCTGCGTGGACGCGACTCGACGTACAGGCGCCGGCGCGCCACTGCCGAGAGTCATGTAGCGGTTGGTGTCGATGATCGCCTTCGCCTGCGCGGCGTTTTCCTGTTGCTGCGTCAATCTCGCTCCCTCCGCCTTGATGCCCCCGAAACCGATGCGCTGCGTCTACCTGAGATATCCGGTCCGCGACGTCGTCGTGTCCAGCAATGAAGCCGTCCAGAGACGTCGTCAAGTGCCGAAGGCCTTCACTTGTACTACGCCGACGCGAGCAGCTAGTGCCACTCATTCTCGAGCTGGTAGCCGCAGTCCGCTGTCCGGTAGGGCGCCAGAGCCGAGATGATCGCCACCTGCGTCGCGTCCTCCCGCGAGGGTCCGACGAGCTCGGCAATGCCGCCCGCCGCCAGCAGGGCGCGAGCCAGTCGTTGCTCGTCGCGGAACTGTAAGCCCACGAGAGGTCGAACGTCGTCGTCGGCGTCAGGCTGGCCTCGGTGACGATTGCCTCCAGGGCGCCGGGCTGCCAGAGCGCCGATCCGCGCGGTGCGTCCGGATCCGGCGGGGGCAGAAACGGCGCGACGGCATGCTTCATCGCTTCGAGGTCGCAGCGCTCCGGTCGTCCGCTGACCGAGAAGGACTGAAGGCACTCCGGGCGTATGCGCGAACGCCTGTTCGCTTCACACCCCTCAAGAGCGAGCCGCTGCTTCGGCGAGCCGCTGCTTCGCCTGCTGATCGCCGACCTCGTTGGAGAGGGGCCGACCCGCAAGAGCCTCGCCACCCTGCGCGAGGACATCGCCGACCTCTCGGAGCGACTCACGGAGAGCGAAGCAAGCGCGGAAGCACTGCCGCACCGGCGCAAGTACCTGCTGCTCGTAACCAACTTCCTACGCCGGCTTCTCGAACTCCACTTGGATTTGGTCAACGAGGTCGAACGCGAACTCGCACCGACACCAGGGCGACGGCGTCAGCGGGCGCATTAATTCGTCCCGATCGCCGTCCGCAAGGCACAGTCTCTCTGCCTTCGTCGAGACTCGTTAGACCGTCATGCGAGTAGCGACGTTGTACTTCGTCACCGAAGTGCGCCGCCCTGGGGTGTCGCCGGCCGGCATCGCGTTCAGCACTTCGTCGCCACGCCTGTAGTCGTCCTCCGTCTCGAAGAAGACCATCACGAGCGACTTCTCGGCCTCGGGGTCGTGGAGCACGACAAGCTCTGTCGCCGGGAATCCCTCCGGGGGCTGCCCCTCGCGCATCTCGCGGTCCATCTCCTCCATCCGGTCCTTGCTGACCCCTTCGAAGGTCACAACACGTGCAAGCGCCATCCGAGCCTCCCTGTCGATTGAAGCAACCCTACGCCCTCAGTTCTCCGCCCGGAAGCTCAACACCTCCTCGTCACGATCCGTCCGCCGGGGGCTAAAGGGTCGACGTTCAAACGGCTGCTATTGGGCCGATTGGGACGGAGCGGTTATGAAACAGGAGTCTCCGGTTCGAGTCCGGAAGAGGGCTTTCGTAGAAAGTGGCGCTTGTCCGCGGCGCCGTCGTGGCCGCCGGACTCAAGCGTCCGGCGGCCTTAGGCCTACGGGTGGCTATCCGTTCAGAAACGCCCTGACGTGGCCGCCGAACAGTTCCGGGTATTGATCGAGGAAGCCGTGGTTCGCGTCCGGGTAGATCAGGAGCTGCGCGTTCGGGAGGTGCTCGGCGAGGAGGTAGCCGTTCTCGGTGTGCATCATGGTGTCGTTGTCGCCGTTGGCGACGAAGGTCGGTTGGGTGATGCCTGCCAACCGGTTGAGCTTGGAGGCGTCCGGGATCCCCCAGGCGGTGATGGCCGCGCCTCGTCCTTCGCTGATGGCGTTCGCGAAGCCGTAGCGGAACTGCTCGAAGGTGAGCGGGACGGCGCGGGCGTGGTTGGCCGGGTTGCCGATTACCGGCGCCGCGACAAGACGCCCGTCGTCGCAGCGCTCGTCCCTCACGGAGCGCCCGTTCTCGCCGCACACGAGATCGAGCTCGTCCCGGGCCCGGGGTTCCCCCGCCATGCGCGCGGCAAGTAATCCGCCTCCCCCGACGCGTTCAAACTGCCCGTTTTGAGCCCATTGGGATGGAACAGTGATGGAACAGGTTAGGTATGGAACCGTTTATGGAGCTTTCAGGTCGAGGGCAGCAGTGGTTGTCCTCTTCCTCGTCCGCCGTTCGTCTCTAGACGCGACCGAGCTCCACGAAAGGAGGAAGCGATGAAGTACATGCTGCTGATCCAATTCGGCCACGCCCCGACGCCGTACTCGCCGGACGAGTGGGAGCGCCTGTCGGAGGACGAGCAGAAGGCGATCTACCGCGCCTACAACGAGATTAACGAGACGCCCGGCGTCACCCCCTCCGGCGTCCAGCTGCAGCCTGCCGAGATGGCGACCACCGTGCGGGTGGAGGACGGCAAGACGCTGACCACCGACGGGCCGTTCGTCACCATCAAGGAGGCGCTCGCCGGCTGGCTCATGTTCGAGGCCGACGACATCGACGCCGCGATCGAGCTCGCGTCGCGCATTCCGGCGGCCCGCATGGGCGGTGCGGTGGAGGTGCGCCCAGTCGTGGAGTACTAGAAGCTTGGGTCATTATTCCGGTGGGTCGACCGGTCATTTCCGACGGACGCGCGGGCGAAGCCCGCACGTCCTGAGGTCGGTGCCGCAAGCGGCGCCTAGGATCCTCGAACAGGTCTTCCGCGACGAGTGGGGCCGCGTCCTCGCCGGCCTGATCGGCTTCCTCGGCGACTTCGACCTCGCCGAGGAAGCCGCCCAGGAGGCATTCGCGGTCGCCGCCGAGCGCTGGCCGCGCGAGGGGACGCCCGCCAACCCGCGCGCCTGGCTGGTGACCACCGCGCGCAACCGCGCGATCGACCGCATCCGCCGCGATCGCACGCTCGCAGCGAAGACCCGCTTGCTCGACGTACCGACGGCAGTGGGTGACGACGTGGATTCTGGGAGCCATAGGCTGGACGAGCGGCTCGAGCTCGTCTTCACGTGCTGCCACCCGGCGCTCCCGCTCGACGCCCAGGTCGCGCTCACGCTGAGGACGCTGGGCGGGCTGAAGACGGAGGAGATCGCCCGTGCCTTCCTCGTCCCCGAGGAGACCATGGCCAAGCGGCTCGTCCGCGCGAAGCGCAAGATCAAGGCCGCCGGGATCCCGTTTCGCTTGCCGCCGGCTCATCTGCTCCCGGACCGCCTTGCCGCGGTGCTCGCGGTCGTCTACCTGATCTTCAACGAGGGCTATGGCGGCCGCGGCGACCTCGCGGCCGAGGCGATCCGGCTCGGGCGCGCGCTCGCCGAGCTGATGCCCGACGAGCCCGAGGCGCAGGGACTGCTGGCGCTGATGCTGGTGAACGACGCGCGGCGCGGCGCGCGATTCGCCGACGGCACGGTCGTCCTCCTCGGCGATCAGGATCGATCGCTCTGGGACTTCGACCAGATCGCGGAGGGACGGGCCGCGCTCGATCGCGCGCTGGCGCTCGGCGGCCGCGATCCCTACGTGCTCCAGGCGGCGATCGCGGTCCTGCACGTAGACGAGCCCCTGGACTGGCCGCAGATCGCAGCCCTGTACGGCGAGCTCGCCCGCCTCACCGGCTCGTCCGTCGTGGAGCTCAACCGGGCCGCCGCCATCGCCGAAGCGGGCGAGGTCGAGGCCGCGCTCGCCCTCGTGGAGAGCCTCGAGCTCGACCGCTACCACTATCTGCACGCGACGCGCGCGGAGCTGCTGCGCCGGCTCGATCGCGTCGAAGACGCCCGCGCGGCCTACGAGCGTGCGCTCGAGCTCGTTCAGTCGGACGCCGAGCGGCGCTTCCTCGAGCAGCGGCTGGCGGAACTCCAAGGCTGACCCATCCTCGATGCCTTAGTACTCGTCATGGCGGCGTAGCGGGAAGTCGGCGTCACGTCCGTCGGGGATTTGATCGAGCAGTTGGTAGTAGTACGGAGCGAGCAGGAAGCGGTCGGGCGCGGTGCGCGAGTACGTGTGGTAGACGACCCCGTCCTCGAGTGCGAAGACATTCCAGCCCGGGGACTCGGCCATGCCGTGTGCCAGATCGGTACCTACGTTGTCCGCCCAGTCCTTGAGCGAGTCGTCCGCCTCCTCGACCATCTTCGCGAGCTCGCCGGTCGCCATCTGCTCCTCCGTGAACGCGAAGTCGATCATCAGGGCCGCCGCGCGCGGGTTCCAGGCGAGGATGTCCAAGTTGCGCCGCTCGACCATCGCAGGGGTGTCGGTGATGTGATCGAGGAGTCGTTGCATGTGCGGCCGCACCTTCTGCCGCGGACGGCTGCGGGGCCGCGTCGGGTGCTTCCCGGCGCGTTCGCAGAGGTAGGCTCGTTGGTCGTCGTTCAGCCGTAGCACCCGCGCGAGCGCGGCGAGGACCGAAGCGGAAGCGTTGATCCTGCCCTGTTCAAGACGGGTGTAGTAGTCGGTGCTGATCGAAGCGAGCTGCGCGACTTCTTCACGGCGCAACCCCGGGACCCGCCGCGGCGTGCCCCCCTCGGGCAAGCCAACGTCGCGCGGCGTCAGCTCTGCGCGGCGCGCCTTGAGGAACGCGCCGAGCTCGTTCGGGTCGGCGGTGCGGGTGCTCATCCGGTGTCCATTGTCGCAACCGACCTGCGGTCTCTGAGGGGGAGCGTTCCCTCCCAGGTACCGCTCTATCCCAGGAAGAGACTCTCTCTACCGCACCGCACGCAGGCATGTCACCCTGATCTCCGAGCTACCCGCAACCGTTTCGCGGCGCACCGCGCCGCCGACACGTCAGAGGAGCTCGAAGGCTCGGCCGACGGGTACGGCGCGCCGCTGCCGGCGGCCTGCCGCGGATCCACCGGCCGGGAAGCGAACGCAAGGAGAGAGCCGTGCAGATCACCAGGAACAGCATCGAGACCGGCCGGGGGCCGAGCGACTGGTTCACCGGCGCGGTCTACATCGACTCGGTCGCGGCGCCTGCGAACGGGTCGCGGATCAGCGCGAGCAGCGTCCACTTCACGCCGGGCGCGCGCACCGCGTGGCACACCCACCCGAACGGCCAGACGATATGGGTCATCGAGGGCGCCGGCCTCTGCCAGCGGCGCGGCGGCCCGATCGAAGTGATCCGTCCCGGCGACCGCGTCTTCTTCGAGCCTGGCGAGGACCACTGGCACGGCGCCGCCCCCAACCGCTTCATGACCCACCTCGCGATGCTCGAGGTCGACGACGACGGCAACCCCGCGACCTGGGGCGACCACGTCACCGACGAGGAGTACGCGGCGGCGCCGCCGATCGCAGATTGAAAGAAGGGACGTGACACGCATGAGTGAGAAGAAGGTTTGGTTCATCACCGGCGCCGGCCGCGGCATGGGCGTCGACATCGCGAAGGCCGCGCTCGCTGCCGGCAACGCGGTCGTCGCCACCGGCCGCAACACCGCCGCCGTGGCCGATGCAGTCGGCGAGGCGGACGACCTGCTGGTCGTCAAGCTCGACGTCACCAGCCGCGCCGACGCCGAAGCAGCGGTACAGGCGGCCGCCGAGCGCTTCGGACGGATCGACGTGCTGGTCAACAACGCCGGCAACTTCTATGCCGGCTACTTCGAGGAGCTTACGCCCGAGCAGATCGAGCGGCAGCTGGCGACGAGCCTCCTCGGCCCGATGAACGTCACCCGCGCCGTGCTGCCCGTCATGCGCAAGCAGCGCTCCGGCCAGATCATCTCGATCTCGTCGGGTGCCGGCCTGGTCGGCTTCGAGTTCTGTTCCGCCTACGCCGCGTCGAAGTTCGGCCTCGAGGGGTGGATGGAGTCGCTGCAGGCCGAGCTCGTGCCGTTCGGGATCACCACCACCATCGTCAACCCGGGGTTCTTCCGCACCGAGCTCCTCACGAAGGAGTCGGTGACCTACGCTGAGCCGTCCCTCGAGGACTACGCCGATCGCACCGCGGAGCAGCTGAGGTGGTGGGAGGCGCAGAGCGGGCAGCAGCCTGGTGATCCGGCCAAGCTCGGACGCGCGCTGGTGGCGATCACCGGCGAGGAGCCACCGCCGCACCGCTCTATCGCCGGCGCCGACGCCAGGGGACTCGCCGAGCAGAAGGTCGCCGACCTCCAGGCTCAGATTGAGGCCTACCGCGATCTGTCGACGTCGCTCGCGCTCGACGAGCTCGAGCCCGGAAGCGCGAGGTAGATCGCGATGCGCGCAACCGTCATGTACGGGGCTGGGGACATTCGCATCGAGAACGTCCCCGATCCCACGGTGATCGAGCCGAGCGATGCGGTCGTCCGCGTCACCCGCGCCTGCATCTGCGGCAGCGACCTCTGGCCGTACAAAACGCTGGAGCACAGCGAGACCGGCCGCGTGATGGGCCATGAGGCGATCGGTGTCGTCGAGGTCGTCGGCGCGGACGTCCGGACCCTGAAGCAGGGCGATCTTGTCGTGATGCCGTTCGCGTTCTCCGACGGCACCTGCATGTTCTGCCACGACGGGCTGCACACCGCGTGCGTCCACGGAGGGTTCTTCGGGACCGGTGTCGTCGACGGCGCACAGGCCGAGGCCGTTCGCGTACCGCAGGCCGACGGCACGCTCTTCGTCCTGCCGGTCGGCGAAGACGACGCCCTCATGCCGTCCCTTCTCACGCTCTCGGATGTGATGGGGACGGGCCACCATGCGGCCGTCGCCGCCAAGGTCGGCCCTGGCAAGACAGTCGCTGTCGTAGGAGACGGCGCCGTCGGCCTCTGCGGCGTCATCGCCGCGAAGCGCCTCGGCGCCGAGCAGATCATCCTCCTCGGCCGGCACGCGGACCGGATCGCGCTCGCGCGCGAGTTCGGGGCAACCGACATCGTCAGCGCGCGAGGAAACGAGGCCGTCGAGCGCGTGCGCGAGCTCACCGACGGCTATGGCGTCCACTCCGTCCTCGAGTGCGTCGGCCTTGAACAGTCGGAGCTCACGTCGATCGAGATCGCCCGGCCCGGTGGCGCGGTCGGCCGCGTTGGCGTTCCCCAGGACGAGACGATGCCCGCCTCGCGGCCGGCGTTCTACAACAACATCAGCGTGAGCGGCGGCCCCGCCCCGGTCCGCGCCTACATCGACGAGCTCCTGCCAGACGTCCTCGAAGGCAGGATCGATCCCGGCCGCGTCTTCGACCGGGTCATCGGCCTCGAGGAGGTGCCCGAGGGCTACCGGGCGATGAACGACCGCGAGGCGATCAAGGTAATGGTGAAGCCCTAATGGCCGGCTGGACAAGCGACGAGCTCGAGAAGATCGCAGCTGCGGACGAGCTCCAGCTCGCGTCCGCGCGGCGCGACGGCACGCTGCGAAAGCCGGTGACGATCTGGGTCGTGCGGCGGCGTTTAGCGTGCTCCATCGCGGCTTCCCACTGCTGCTGTCGGAGCCTGCGACAGATTTACGCCATCACCGGCTCGAAGTCATCGACACAGCGGCGGCGCCCGTTCCTCTGAGCACTAGCTCGGTGATAGGAACTGCCTATGCGCGCGACGCGCGTCCCAAAACTCCTAAACTAAGCAGGGGTGCCGACTGAGTGCACTTCCGCGTCGAGGTCGAGCCCATTTGTTCAACCGTTGTTCGAGGCGAGCACGTCACCGACGCGCGGGCGCCAGCATTCGTGATTTTTGTCCTCGAACTTGATGGGGAGTGTTTGGCCGATGTCGGCGTACGAATTCCAATAATGACGAACTTCGAAATGCAGGTGGTAGGTTGAAGCGTGTCCGGTTTTGTCCGCGAGGCCGACGATGTCCCCTTGCTGTATGAGCTGTCCTTTGTGAGTGACGAATGACTGATTCGCTTTGAGGTGGAGATAGGCAGCCACCGAATTGTCCTGATGTTTCACCAGCACATGACTTCCGCAGCCGAGTGCCTGCGGAGTAAGTCCTGGGTGGGATGCGAGGTACTGCGTGACCTGCTCGTCGGTCCAGTCCCAGGTGTTTTCCGTGAGGTCGTTTCTGACTAGCAGGACGGTCCCGTCTTTGACCGCGCGGATGTTCCGACCCTCGGCACCATTTGTGTGCACGAAGTCGGACGCGTATGCCTGGCTCTCCTTCGGGAGTGGAGTGTCGCCGTGCCCGGCGACCGGGTCGTCCCAGTTGCCGTTCGAGACTTGCCACCCGGTATCGAAATCAAACGGAAGTCGGTAGTTCGCCATCTCGTCTCCTCACGAGACATCCAACTTGGTAAGCGCCTGGGAAGAGTTGGCCTTCAGCTCAGCTGAGCATCCAGAAAAGTGCGCGCGCACGGTTCGGGTCGCACTCACTGGATTCTCCAGGTGATCAGCTTTAGGCGGTGAAGCGGCTTACCCTTGTTGTCGGGAGTATCGTCGCGGACCATCGTCATGTAGAGATCATTGCCGAGGCTATGCAGCCGCAGGTAGCTGATCGGCTCGGGCTGTTCGCCTGAGTCGGCGTCGAGATTGATCTTCGCTTCCTGCGGCAACCAGTTCCATACCATCAGGCGCAGCTTGCCGTTGGCAGCTCGCACGGCGGTGACGATGCGGTAATGCTCCTTTACCCCGCCGAGGCCGCTCTCGCTGTAGTCGAGGCCCCTTGCGTCGACGTCGATGATCGGGATCGCCGTGAGCTTGTCAACGGCGCGGTGCAAAGAGCCATTCGCGCGCTCCCAGAAGGAGATTCTGAGCATGCCGTTACCGAGACCCGCGAGACTTCCGCTCGTCATTGCCCAGTCATCCCCGGCACGAGCGGCCGTCGCCCACTTGCCGCCGATCTGAGCTGCCGCGACGCGGCTCGCTTTTCCGCCTGCGTTGCCCGAGTCTCCGATCCTGACCAGGCTTCCGTCCTGATCGAGCCGCCAGACGATTAGCTTCATGATGTCGACGCAATCGACGATCACCGGCGTGACGAAGACGTCGGCCAAGATCGGATGCGCAACGGCGGACACCGTGCCTGCCTTTGCGTTGCCAAGAACGCCCAGGGTTTCGATGCTCCGACTCTTGAGCCGCAGGTCGCCCGAGCCGTCGCGCCATACCGACACGAGCGCCTGGGCGCTCGACTGGGCATCGAGGCAACTCCCCGGTCCCTCGGAAACACCGCTCCCCTCGATCGTGAAGGTTCCCTTCGCGACGTTCAATTTCCACACGATCAGGCCGAGGTCCCCACTTGCCCGGCGGAAGACGGTGCACACGTTGGCTGGTGCGGTCACGGATGGCGTCGCAACGCCCGTAATTTGAGCCCCTGCGCCGAGATCACCTGAATCGCCGAGGCGCGTGAGTGTGCCGGAGTTATCAAGCTTCCAGGTGATCAGTTTCAGCATTCCCGAAGCGGTGACCGCCGGCGTCACGATCAGATTCGAGCTGACGATGCTCGCCACATCAAAGCGGCCTGCATCGCGGCCTTTGGTGGTGATTTCCGCCAGCCGCGTTATGCCCATCGCCGAGACGCAGACCACGCGACGCTGACAGCAACAGCAGCCCCGGAAATCGAGAAGCTGCCCCGAACCCTCGCTAGCCGCTCAGGCCCGACGATTGAGATCGCCAGACAATTCGCGCCGCAGCCCCGCAGCACTGCCGAAGCCATCGAAATCCTCCGAGAATTCGAGAACCATCATCCCACTCTCAAACCGAAGATGCAAGGGGAATCGAAGACGTTGCCCCACTTGTGCGACCGGCTCCGCCCAGCCGCATCGCTAGCACGAACCGCGCGGCGCAAAACCGCCGATCGCCTCGGCCGATGGACTCGCAGGCGTGCGCTTCACTTTCGGCCGAGCCTCCTGCCCTGACGCTGATCGAGTCGCATCCGCTCTACGGCGACAGCAGATAGCCCAAGCCAGACTTGAGCAAGCTCTTGCGCCACCGGCCCTCGCCGACGCTAGCCTGGGGTCGGTCCCGACTCATCTTCCCGGCGCGCCACGTCGAGGACCAGGTTGAGCACCTGACCTCCTCGCGCCGAGGCATCCGCTGGCGGAATGCGTACGTCGACGGGCGCGTGCGCCAGGGCGTCGCCGGGTTCGCCCAGTACTACTTCCGCTTCGAGAACGCAAGGACGTTCGTCATGCAGGACGCGCTACGCGCGCTCGCCCGCGGGATGGCTGAGATCTAGACGCCTGCTACCGCATGTAACGGTTTTGGGGCATTCTCGGACCGGTGCCCACCTATCCCCGATCTTGCCTACCTTGTCGGGTGGAAGGTCCCGGCCCGGAAATGCCGATTTGCAGACTCTTTCAGTGTCTTGCCTCCTCGCTTCTTAATCGGAGGACAGAAACGAGGACACAACCGAGGGCAGAGACGAGGATAGAACCGCCGCGCGCCTGGCACTAGCCAAGGCGCATGAACCTATCGACGGTCGCTCATGGTGCATCAGGTGACCACGCGACTCTCGCCGAATGACGGAGCCGGACCGCATGACCGACTCCGTTCTCCACCCCGCTCTGTCCTCCGTTCTCCCCTCCGTTCTGCCCTCCCTTAAGAACGGAGGAGCCGCTCGCGCACAAAGCGCGCGCATAGGGGCACTTCTTGGGCCCGCTTCCAGCGCACGACAGGTTCGGTCGAGCGCGAGCAGCTCGCTCCTTTTGGCCCAGTCTCACTCGCTTACGAACCTGAGTTGAAAGTCGTATTTCGTGCGGGCAGGCCGGCCGCCTGCGGCGTGTGAGCGTTTCGGCGGCATGCCCTGCGAAAACTCAATTCCCCCTGCAAGCTGGCGGATTCGGGCAGGCGGATCGAGTTTATGCACCCCACGGGCTCGACGAAGCCGGATGAAACGCTTTCGTCACACCTGTCACGCCGGAGGTCGCGGGTTCGAGTGCCGTCGCCCCCTAGAAATACCTGGAAATCGGCATGTCGTGTTGGTGGTTAAGACGCCGGATTGGCACCGACTACACAGGCTTCTCCTCGATGGGAGCCAAGACGCGCAAAACGCGCCAAAACGCAGAGGCATGCGCAGCTTTCAGCCGATTCATGTCCGTTGTTATAGCGGTGCGGAAAGGTAGCGGGTTGTCCGCAAAGGGTGTAAGCTCGCGCGCGCCGTTTCGTCTACGCGTAACGCGCCCGTGGCTCGGGCGCGGAACGCAGAGGGGAGGTGAGCAGCGTGCCGAAGCTCAGCACGCGGAAACTCATTGCAAGTGCGTTTGCCGGCATCCTCCTTGGTGTCGGAATTCCACTCGCGGGCGCGGACGCCGGAGGTGGCCCCGGCAGCAACAACGGCTGTGCCGGACACCAGCCGCCGCCCCCGCCGCAGCACAACTGCGGCCACTAACGGCGTTGCACGCCACGGAGCCGCGCGTCTTACTGAGGCGTGGGGCTCCGCTATCCATTCGAGCGGCCCTCGCGGCGCGAGCTGCCGATGACGCTCGTCGGGATCGACGCTGCGCATGCGTTCGCGAACGCCGCTTTCGGCTCGCTGACGAGGCGGGAGAGATCTGCTCGACTCTCGAACCGGTCCGTCACGAGCTGATCGCTCACCCCGCCTTGGACGTTCTTAGCGCACCAGGGCATGGCCGAACTCGTCGTCTTCCTTCGCGCCGTCACCGAGTAAGTCGCTGGCCTGCCGCGACAGCCGGCGTCGCTCGCGCGCAGAGCCATCTCAGGGTTCCGGGTTAGTGCAACCTGTGGCCGGTCGTGTCTTCGGAGGATGGCTTGAAGGTCGTGCGCACCGAGCTGGGTCAAGGCACTGCAGGAGCTAGGTGCGATTTCTGCGGCGCTCCACTCACGACCTCCGAGCGGCAACGGTTTGTCTGGAACACTGGCCTCGGCACCGAGCTCGTGCTCGCGGAGCTGTGTGGCACTTGTGCCGCCCGGGCCGACCTGCTACTCGAGATGTACGGGGGGCGCGGCCGCGATTCGATCCGGCTCACGCAGTGGAGCCGGGTCTCGGCGCCGGCGCCGGAACCGGCACCGCTGCGAAGGGGTGCGGGCATCGTCATTCGCGGGCTTCTCTACGTCCTCATCGCCCTAGCGTCCTTCCTCATCTACACGTATGTCAGCTCGCACCGATAGGTCGCGGGCACGCCGAATCAGCCCGAGCGAGCTGCGGGCGAGGGACCTGACGCTCGAGCACGCGCATCTACGCCGGCATTGCGGCGAAGCTCGCCGCCGCTCAGGCCTGTGCTCCCCCGGCCGCACAAGGCTCGTCGCGGCGATGAATGCCGCCCCGCGCTACCGGCGGCCTCAGCCTCTCTCGCCAACCCAGCAACCAAGCGGAATCAACCTCAGGTCGCCTGGCGACCTGGACTCGCAGAGGTTCATCGCGGTCATTAGTCAGCGCCACCGGCTTCGCTGACGGGTATGGAGCCGTTTGTGGCGCTCTTAACGGCCGTGCCGGGCCGTCTCGAGCGAGCTCGGCTAGGCCGGCCGGCCGTCGAGCCGGATCGTCCACGGGTCGACCGTGTCGACCCGGAGATGCGACTCGCTCCACGGATCCCGCGCGAGCGTGGCGCGGACGGCGTCCTCCGACTCGGCCTCGACGACCTCCACCACGCGGTGCTCGTCGGCGAGCGGCCCGCCCAGGACGACAAAGCCCGCCTCGACGAGCCCGTCCATGAAGGACGCGTGCGCAGGCCAGTCGGACTGCTCCTCCAGCCGCCGCGACGGGTCCCACTCCGGGCCGGAGCGGCGGAGCACGACGAGAAACGTAGGCACGTTCGCCTTCTACCACACGCTGGGCGCGGAGCCGCGCTCGGTTTCGGTACTCGGCGATGAGTCTTCGAGTGCCAACCAGCCTCCAGACGGAGAGAGGAGGCAGCAATGGCAACCGTGATCGCAGGAATGACTACGTTGCTCGACGGGTTCGTCGCTGACGCTCGAGGGAGCGTCGGTCGTCTCTATCCAGACCTGGCCGCCCTCCGAGGCACTGCCTACATGAATACCGCAGTCGAGGAGACCAGGGCCGTTCTCATGGGGAGGCGGACATTCGAGATAGGCGACCCCGACTCATACGTCGGCAACTACGAGTTCCAGGTGCCGATCTTCGTGCTCACGCACCATCCGCCGGAGCGGCCGCCGAAACAGGACGAACGACTCGCCTTCACGCTCGTCACCGACGGCGTCGACTCGGCGATCGCGCAGGCGAGCGCCCCGCCGGCGACAAGGCGGTGCAGGTGGTCGGAGGCGCAAGCGCGGTTCAGCAGCTGCTGCGTGCCGGACTCGTCGACGAGCTTCGAATCGACGTCATGCCCGTGATGTTGGGTAGCGGACTACGACTCCTCGAGAACATCGCGATCCCGAGCGCGCCCAACTCGAGAAACGCGACGTCCACGAGGTCGGAGCGAGAACCAGCCTCAGGTTCCGCGTCCCCGCAACGGCCTCTCCCGCTTCAGTCTGCCGCGAGGGCGCTGCACGCAAGTTGATCGAGGTGCGAGCCCGTGCCTCCATGGAGCACGTTATGGCGTCCTGCCTCGAACGAGACGTGGAACGGGGCGTCGAAGACGACGCGGCCAACGTCGTGAATGATCACTCCTTTGCCGGGCTCCGTCATCAGGAACTCCTTGCCGACGACGGTGCGCGTGCCGGAAACGAGATCGAACGTCTCGACGATCTGCCCGCCGAAGGGAAGCGTCTTCCCCGTCACGGAGTTAGTGTCGGTTTCGGTGAACGAGTCGTGGACCACGATCTTCACGGGGTTGCCATCCGTGTCGTAGAACGTCTCGACCCACAGTGATTCCTGGCCCAGCACGTTGTTCGCGAAGGCGAACCCGTACGGGCTGCAGTCGACCGAGAACTCGTACGGAAAGACGCCGAGGTCCTCTCTCGTCGGCGGCGCCGCGCCCGCGCCGGCCGCGGCGACGAGTCCGGCCGCGAGCGCGACGGTCGCGATCGCGAACCCGCGCCCTCTCCAAGTTATGCACTTCATCGCTCCTCCTTCCGCAGTTGCCGCCGGAACATGCCCATGCCGGCCAGCGCCAGCGCCGCACCGGAGGCAGCTGCAGCACCGATCGCCGCGTCGCCCCAGCGGAAGCCCCCCTCGGAGACCTTCACCACGACCGGACGCCGTGGCTGCTCCGTGCGAGCACGAGGCGCTTGGCCGGACGACGGAGCGGGGAACGCCACCGCGATCACCGTCGAGAGAGCCATGATCCGCGCTTTCATGGATCCGGAGGCTGACGCGCCACGATAAAGCCTCAGGAAAATCCGGCCAAGCCGAGATAAAGGACGAAGGGATTAACCGCCCTGTGCGAGCAGTCGACGCGGGGGCATGATGACGCGGTCCACGCGCGCCCCCTCGTAGTTCGCGACGACGTTTGTCCCCCCGCCATGCCGAGTCGGAGAATCGTGATCGGAGTGGCGGTGGGATCGCCGTTGACGTCGATTGCGAAGCTACCGAGAAGGCCATCGCGCACACGCGTCTCGAACAGCTCGGAGCTGACGGACGCGCGCGTGCCATTCGAGCGGGCGATCGCGTCGAGCAGGAGTTCGGCCGCTTGGACGGCGTGGACGGCGGCGATGTCGACCTTTGCGCCGGGCTGCGTCGCACTGAAGTCGCGCAGGAACGTCTTCCCCGCGGCTCCGAGCCGTTCGTTCACGAGCCCCTCGATGCTCACGTACGTCGCCCGTGCTGCCGGCCCAGCTCGCTCGAAGAGAAGCGATGCCGGCAGGAGGCCGTCGCAGCCGATCACTGGAACCGACGGCAAGGCGCGCCGCAGCGCCGCCAGCACCTCGCCGACGTTCGTGTCAATCAGGCCGCAGAGGAAAACCGCCTCCGCGTCCGACCGCCGGGCGCGAGCGGCGAGCATGCCGAGGCGTGGCGTGTGGGGGTTCCAGCGAGCGCTGTCGACGACTCGCAGTCCCAGGCGGGCGGCGGCGCGCGCAAAGTTGGCGGCGAACGCGGCGCCTCAGCCGCCGTCGTCGACGACGAAGACTCTTTGCGCGCCGAGCTGCTGGGCAAGCAGCGCGTCGGCAGCCGCCTCTGGGTCGTCCGGCGACATTAGACGCACGTAGGTACGGCGGCCCGTCGGGTACAGGGCACGAAGAGCCGGCGAGGCGCGCCGAATGCAGGGCGAGTCAGACCGACGTCCGAGTTCGTCGGCGAGACGATCGGGAGCGCGGCGCGGTTGGCGATCGGGATCTCGGCATACGCGCAGCCTGAGTTGTACGGGCCCACGACGCCGATCACATCCGCATTCGCCGCGTAGGCCTTCGTATTCGCGGCGCACTTGCGCTCGTCGAAGAGACCGGTCTGCGCCGTGGAGTGGTCGCAGGACTGGAACGCAACCGAATAACCGCCTGCGCGAAACGAGCGCCGCCGAAGCGCATGGAGAATCGCGGCACTCATCTGAGGGGTCACGAAGCGCGGACCGCCACGAAGCGGAAGATCGGAAACGACGATGAACCTCGGCGCCTTCGGACCGGAGACGAGCGGACCGCATATCGTTCCCGGGAGCGCTCGTACGCTCTTCTCTCGCCCCGACTGGACCGCCGGTATGTGTCGTTCCCCCGCAACCGCGACCCAGACAAGCCCCTCTCCCACCGCGACGGCGCGTGGGGTGTTCCCGAGCGCAATGGTACGGACGACGCGGTCTGTTGCCGGATCGACCCGGCTGAGCGTGCCCTGCAGGCTGTTCGAAACCCAGACGGAGCCCAAGCCAAAGGCGACACTATCCGCCCCGACGCCAACGTCGATCGTTCGCTGAACCACACGTGAGCCCGGGTCGATGCGCCAGAGCGTCCCCTGGTACGGATCCGTCGCCCACACGGAGCGGTCGCCCACGGCAAGGGCGCTCAAACCCGTCGCGGGAACCCTTACCCGTATCGTGACGCGATTGCTCCTCGCGTCGATGCGCGCCACTATGCCGTCATCGTTGAGTACCCAGGCCGCGTCGCGGTCAGCCGCGACCGCATCCGCCGCGACGTCGCGCGATACAGCGGTCACCGCGTTCCGACTTGAATCGATGCGCACGAGCGAGAAGTCAGGAGCGATTGCCCAGACCGAGCCGGCCGCGACCGCAATGTGACTCTGGGCGACGTTCGAGCGGGACGACCCCGTTCGGGGCAGCGAAACGGTCGCGCGAACCGCGCCCGTGTGCGCATCGAGCCGGGTCAAGGCGACGGCGGTCGTTCCTGCGAACTGAGCCCGAGCGAGTTTTCCCCCGTTGCCGACCCAGAGGCCGCTTGGGCCTGCCGCGAGGTCCGTCGGCGTCGCACCGATTCCGAGCGTCCTGACGTCCTTCGCCCGCGGATCGACGCGCGAGATGGTCTGGTCGTCCGCGTTCAGGACCCACACGGCTCCCCCTCCAGCCGCGACCACAGCAGGAGTCGCGCCGACGGGAACGTCTGCAACGACGCGACCGGTTGCCGGGTCGATCGCCGCGAGCGAGTTGCCCTGGACGACCGACCAGATCCCTCCTTCGCCCGAACGAGTCAGGCTGATCGCGACGGCCGCCGCCCCCGCGGCGAGGACGAGAGCACCGCCGAGCGCAACGAGCAGGGCGGGCCGCCGCCGCGCCCGCGAAGGCAATCGGCGCCGTGGTGCCCCGATGCTCTCGTCCTGAGCCAAGATGGCCCGCTCGAGCTCCCGCAGCGTTCGGCCGGGCTCGATGCCAAGTTCCTCGACCAGCCGCCGGCGCCCCTCGCGGTAAATGTCGAGCGCCTCCGCCTGACGCCCGGCCCGGTACAGCGCAAGCATGAGCTGCCCGCGCAGTCGCTCCCGCAGAGGGTACTCCCGGACGAGCGCTTGGAGCTCCGCCACCAGCTCGTCCTCGCGTCCCAGGGCGAGATCCGCATCGATCCGCGCCTCCAGCGCCGCATCCGAGCCTCGTCCAGGCGAGTGAGCTCCTGCTGCGCGAAGTCGTCGTACCTGAAATCGGCAAGCGCAGGCCCACGCCACAGCGCGAGCGCTTCCCGAAGCATCGTCGCCGCGTGCTCTGCGTCTCCCTCGTCCAGCCGTCGCCGACCCTCCGTCGCGAGGCCTTCAAAGCGCTCGACGTCCGTTTCGTGCCCGTCGAGCGGGATCGCGTAGCCGCCTCCCACCGTGGCGATGACGTCTGCGCCCAACGCCTTCCGAAGCTCCCCGACGTACACGCGGACAGCTTTCGTGGCAGTCGCAGGGGGCTCCCCAGCCCACAGCTCCTCAGCAAGGCTCTCGACCGAGACCGACTCGCCATGACGGAGAAGCAGGAGCACGAGAAGCGCGCGATGCTTAGGAGCGCCAAGCGGGATCTCGCGGTCTTCGTCCACGACACGGAGTGGGCCCAGGATCGAGAAGAACACCTCCGTAGCATCGCGCGCCCTTCCGGGCGTGTACAGCCTGCCTCGGGCGAGCG
>WNGE01002400.1_pt1 | contig 24657 bp, 23 predicted proteins | sample 5400651 | NCBI WGS metagenome assembly WNGE01 (sample SAMN13153370, study PRJNA577476) | soil metagenome | isolation source: 60 cm soil or saprolite under grassland replicate 2 | place: USA:California | collected 2016-06-15
GGCGCCGCCGCAGCCCGTCGTGGACTTGCAGACGAAGGTGTCCTTCTTGTCGACGCGCGCGTCGAGGAAGCGCGCGGGGTCGAGCGCGGCGCCGGCGGCGAGCGCCTCGCGCGCGAGGAGCGCGATCCCGAACGCGCCCACGGTGCCGGGCGAGGGCGGGACGACGACCTCGGCGCCCGTCTGGCGCGCCACCGCGGCCGCGAGGGCGTCCGCGGCGAACGGCATCCCCTGGCAGAAGACGACCTCGCCCACCGAGCGCGCGCCCTTCACGCGGTTCAGGTAGTTCTGGATCACCGACTCGTACAGGCCGGCCACGACGTGGCGCCGGTCGGCGCCCGCCGCGGCGGCCTCGTCGAGGATCTCGGCCATGAACACGGCGCAGTGCTGCCCCAGCGCGATGCAGCCGTCGGAGGCGATCGCCTCGCGCCCGAGCGCCGCCGCGTCGAGCCCCCCGAGCCGCCGCCCCTGCTCCTCGATGAAGGAGCCCGTGCCGGCGCTGCACGCCTCGTTCATGGCGGCGTCCACGACGCGGCCCGACTCGAGGCGGATGTACTTCGCGTCCTGGCCGCCGATCTCGAAGATGGTGTCGACGCGCGGGTCGTAGGCGCGCGCGCCCTCGGCGTGCGCCGCGATCTCGTTCAGGACGTGGACGCGATCGGCGCCGTAGCAGGTCGCCATGAGCGACCCCACGATCTCGCGTCCGCTGCCGGTGACGCCGACGCCGGCGATGGGCCGGCCGCCGCAGGGGCCCTTGCCGAGCTCGGCCACGAGCGTCTGCGCGGCGCCGACGGGATCGCCGCCGGTGCGGACGTACGCCTCCCACGCGGGAGCGCGGCCCTCGGCGTCGAGCGCCACCGCCTTCGACCCGGTGGACCCGATGTCGAGCCCGAGCACGATCGCCCCCGTGCCTTCCGCCACGCCGGCCGCGCGCGTGAGCCGCCGCACCTTGCCGAGGGCGTCGGAGAGGGGAGGGAGGCGCTCCAGCGTGGCGTGCTCCACCGCCCGGAAGAGCCGGTCGAGCGGCGTCGGGGCCGCGGGCCGCTCGGCGGCGAGGAGCGCGCACCCGAGCGCGTCGAGGAAGAGCGCGTCTTCGCCGTGCTCGCGCCGCCGGCCAGCACGACCTGGCGAGGCCCGGTCGCCTTCACCAGCACCTGCACGTTCTCGCAGATGGCGTCGAAGAGGCCCGCCAGGATGCGCGCCCTGTCCTCGCCCTTGTTGGCGAGGTGGGTCATGTCCGTCTTGAGGATGACCGGGCAGCGGCCGGAGAGGGGCGCCGCCTCGGCGCCCACCGCGAGGTCGTCCGCCTCCTCGGGCGTGAGCCCGAAGCGCTCGACGAGCTGGCGCAGGAAGTTGCCGGTGCCCTGCGAGCAGCGCGGGTTCTCCTTGTACGACTCGGCGCCGTCCTCGCCGAGGACGAGCACCGAGAAGCCGTGCGCGCCGACGTCGATGACGAGGGCGGGCCCGTCGCCGTAGAGGAACCGGTGGCCCGCGATGCGGGCCTGCTTCCCGGGAATGCGCTCGAGGGCGAGCTGGCGGCCGAGGCGGCCCGTCGCGCAGGCGCCGGCGGCGTCGTCCCAGCCCCAGGAGTGGAGGACGTCGCGGAGCGCCACGGCGGGCTCCTTCTGGTGATCGACCCGCGCGCGGCGCACGCACGAGAAGGTGCCGCCGTCGCGGACGATCTCGACGACCTTGGCGGTCTCGGCGCCGACGTCCAACCCGATGAAGCGTGACATGGGGCGGCACTCTCGCCTGGAAGCGACGCCCGCCGCCCCCCTCCAAGGGGTCAAGCGGGCGCTTGCCTCGACGGGGCGGCCGCTCAATTCATGCGTGGCGCCCGGGTGCGGGGCCGTCGTCCCGGACGCGCTCGACGAGGCCCTCGCGCTCGGCCATGCGCGCCAGCCGGCGCTTGAGCCTCTCGAAGCGCTTCGCGAGCGTGGAGGCGGTGACCGTCCGGCCCTCGCCCGAGAGCACGTCGGCGATCTCGGCCCACGAGAGGCGCTGATCGACCCTGAGCACGAGCAGCGACCGATCCTCGGGCGAGAGCGCCTGCCGCAGCCGCTCCACGGCGCTCTGGCGCCTGTCGGCCGACACGAAGGAGCTCGTCCGGACCTCGTCGGCGAGGGCGGAGATCTCGGTGGTGGCGAGGCGGCGGACGCGCCGGCGCCACGCCTCGTTCCGGATGCTCATCGCGGCGTGGACGGCCACCCGCATGGTCCAGGTGCGCAGGCTCGAGTCGCCGCGGAACGCGGGGAGCCCCTTCCACAGCGCCTCGGCCACGTGCGAGAACGCGTCCGCCGCGTCGGCCTCGTCGCGCAGGAGGGCGCGCAGGTAGCGCAGCACGTCGGGCCCGAGGCCGCGGATCGCCACCTCGGCGGCAGCGGCCGTATCGCCTGCCGCGACGAGCGCCCGGACGCGTCGTTCGAGGTCCACCGCCACGACGTAACGCCGGAGCGGCGGCTACGCTCCCTCCATCTCCGCGACCGGCTCCGACACCCTCCGGATCTGGGCCGGCACCGGCGCGTTCCAGACCTGCGCGAGGAAGCTCACAACGATGGCGAGGCAGAGCGCGAAGAAGGCGACGTCGCGAACGGTCGTCAGCCTGGCGCGGCCCGTGAAGAGCGGCGCACCGTTCGGGTGGGTGGTGTGGGTCATGACCTTCCTCCTTCCGTGGGCGGCAGAGCACGCTGCGCCATCCGAGAGATGGACGGCGCTAAAGGCCGTTCATGACGTGCGAGGAGCCGCCTCGCCCGGCGGGGAAACGGGAAGGGAGGGAGCCCGGACGCTCGCTACGGTATCGGTATCGGCCTCGGCCACGGCACGAGCGCCGGCGTGGTCCGCATCCGCTCCGCCCACGCGGGATGGCGCGAGAGCATGCGGCGGTCCATCCACGGGACGCTGACGAGCACGAAGAGGGCCGTGATCGAGAGCGGTCCGACGAACGTCCACGCCCAGCCACGGTTAGCGGCCACGCCGAACGCGTACAGGCCCCACCAGAACAGGATCTCGCCGAAGTAGTTCGGGTGGCGCGACAGGCCCCAGAGCCCGGTGTCGAGGACGGCGGCGGGATCGCGGCGCTTGCGCAGGAAGGCGCGCAGCTGGCGATCGGCCGTCGCCTCGATCGCGATCGCGATCGCCGCGATCGCGGCCCCCACCGCGTCGAGGGGTCCGAGCGGACGGCCGGGCGTCGCGACCGCCGCGTACAGAGGCAGGAGCCCGAGGAAGACCCAGACCGTCGGCATGAGGTGGATCGAGACGAAGCTCGCCGGCCAGTAGGCGCGCCCGGTGCGGCTCCGGATCTCCACGTACCTGAAATCCTCGTCCCCGAGCCCCCGCCAGCGCGCGACCCAATTGCCGGTGAGCCGCGCGCCCCAGGCGCAGACGAGCAGGACGACTGCGACCTGCCGCAGGCGAACCGCCGCGTCGCCGCCCGGCGTCGCCGCCCAGAAGAGCGCGATGGGGATGGGCGCGACGCTCCAGTACGCGTCGTACGTGCTCGAGTTGTCGAGGGCGACGCTGAAGGCGAAGACGACCGCCGTCGCGACGAGGTCGGCGGCGGCGGCGACCAGGACCGGGTGGCCCCCGCGCAGCGCCCACCCGACCCCGAGGGCGGCGGCGAGCGCGACCGCGTAGGCGCCCGCCACGATGGCGAGGCCGCGGCTGCGCGATCCGGCGAGCGGGGCGGCGGCGAGCATGGTCACTCGTAGAGGCGGTGGGTGGCGCGGCCCATGATGCGGATCGCGGTCCGGCGCGGGAGCAGCCGGCCGAAGGCGAAGGCCGCGAAGACGTAGGTGGTGAAGAAGAGGTTCACCGCGAAGAACGCGATGAGCGCGACGTCGAGCGGGCGCCGCGCGAGCGGGATCGGCTGCCGCATGGGCTCGACCATAGCCCGGCGGCGGGGCCCGCGCGAGGAATCCAGGCTATGTTCGGGTCACGATGAGCGCCCCGCGCCGGCTCCGCATCGCGTACGTGGTCGACACGTTCGACGGGCGGAAGAACGGCGGCACCGTCTCGGCGGTCCGGTTCGTGGAGGGGCTCCGCGCGCGCCACGACGTCACGGTGGTCACGACCGGCGCCGGCGCGGAGGGCAGGGTCGTGCTGCCGAGCTTCTACCCGCCCTTCTTCGCGCGCGTCATGCGCGAGATGGGGTTCGTCTTTGCCGTCCCGCGCCGCCGCACCCTCGAGGAGGTCTTCCGGCGCTCGGACGTCGTGCACGTCCAGTTCCCGTTCTGGCTCGGCATGCGCGCCGCCGCCGTCGCGCGGCGCCTCGGCACGCCGCTCGTGGCGGCGTTCCACGTCCAGCCGGAGAACATGTTCCTCAACATCGGGATCCGCTCCGGCGCCCTCGAGGAGTGGACCTACCGGCTCTTCATCTCGAAGCTCTTCTCGCGCGCCGACGCCCTCGTCTGTCCCAGCGCGTTCGCGCTGGGCGAGCTGCGCCGGCGAGGCGTGACGGTCCCCGCGGAGGTGGTGTCGAACGGGATCGCGCCCCGGTTCCGGCCAGGGCCGGCGGAGCGCTCCCCGCGCCACGAGGGCAAGCGGCTCGTGCTCGCGGTGGGCCGGCTCGCGAAGGAGAAGCGCCACGACGTCGTCATCGAGGGCGTCCGGCGATCGCGGCACGCCCGCCGCATCCAGCTCGTCATCACCGGCCGCGGTCCTGAGGAGGAGCGCATCCGGCGCGCCGGCGCGACGCTCCCGGTCCCGGCCGAGGTGCTCTTCGCGAGCGACGACGAGCTCTTGCGGCTCTACCGCACCGCCGACGTGCTCGTGCACGCCTCCGAGGTCGAGCTGGAGGGGATGGCGGTGCTGGAGGCGCTCGGCTGCGGCACCCCCGCGCTCGTCGCCGACGCGCCCAGGAGCGCCGCGCGGCAGCTCGCGCTCGCGCCGGAGCTCCTGTTCCGGAGCGGCGACCCGGCGGACCTGGCGCGCCGGCTCGACGCCGTGCTCGAGGATCCCGCGCGCCTCGCCGCGGCGCGCGCGCGGGCGGTCGAGGTCGCGGCCGGGCTGTCCGTCGAGGCATCGGTGCGGCGGCTCGAGGCCCTCTACCTGAGGGTGGTCACCGCGAAGGCGGCGGGGCTCCCGGCCGAGGCGCGGGACGCTCCCGCCGCACGATCCACAGCGCCGCCGGGAGGGCGGTGAAGTCGGCGACCATCGCGAGCAGGAACGCGCCCGCGGTGACCACGCCGAACTGTCTCAGCGGAGGGAAGCTCGAGAAGGCGAGCCCGAGGAACCCGGCGGCGTTGATGAGCGTCGCGAAGACGATGGCGCGGCCCGCGACCCGCAGCGTGTGGCGGAGCGCCGCGTCGAGGCCACCGGGCCCCTCGCCCTCGAGCAGGTGGTGGAAGAAGTGGATCTGGTCGTTCTCGGTCGTGCCGAGGACGGTGGTCGCGATGAGGATGGTCGCCACGTTGAGGGACCCGCCGAGGAGGCGCATCCCGAGGAAGGTGACCAGGATGGCGAAGACGGACGGGATCATCGCCATGAGCCGCGCGCTGCCGCTCCGGAAGACGAAGAGGAAGGCGAGGAAGATGAGCGCGGCGGTGATGGCGAAGCTCTCGGTGAGGGTGGGGACGAGGCTCGCGCCCACCTTCGCCTGCACGAGCGACTCGCCCACCACCTGCATCGACGCGCCGCGGAAGGCCGGGTCCTTCGCCACGGTGAGGTCCCACGCCTCGCGCAGCCCGCGGGCGAGGTCCCGGTAGCCCTCCTCGTCGCCGCGGGCGAAGGTGACGGTGACCTGCGCGTTCGCGAGCGACCGCACGTCGAGGAAGCCGCGCAGCTCCGGCTCAGCGAGCAGGAGCTGCTCCACGTCCGCCGCGATCCGCGCGAAGGCCTCGGGATCCTGCGGCAGCGTGTCCCCCTCGCCGGCGAGGTAGCGGCGAAGGCGCAGGAAGGTGGTGGGGCCCACCACCGCGGAGACGTCGGGGAGCCCCTCCGCCGCGGTCATGAAGCGATCGAGGCCGCGCAGGACCTCCGGCTCGGTGACCGCCCCCGGCGGCGTCCGGACCCAGACGCGCGCCACGTTGAGCCCTCCGACGTGCCGGCGGAAGAAGAGGAGGTCGCGGTGGATGGGGAGCGACGGGTCGACGTAGTCGAGCGAGTCGACGCCGACGCGCATGGGCGCGATGCGCCCCGGGATCCCGAAGAGCGCGACGAGGCCCGCCGCCGCGAGCGCGAGGGCGCCCACGAGGAGCGGCCACCGCCAGCGCCAGGTGAAGCCCGGCAGCGCGCCCGCCAGCGCGTCGTAGAGGCGGGTCCGGACCGCCACCACGCGGCCGGTGGGCGTCCGCAGCACCCTCTGGAGGGCGGGGAAGAGCGTGAAGGCGACCACCCACGAGAGCGCGAGCCCGACCGCGGTCCAGATCCCCATCTCGCGGATGGGCAGGATCTTCGAGACTGAGAGCGCCGCGAACCCGAGCACCGCCGCGACGCTCGACGCCGTCACCGGGAGGAACTTGTTCGTGAGCGCGAAGATCTGGTGCTCGTCGGCGGGGACGCCCTCGGGCTGGTCCATGAACCGCGAGTGGATGTAGACGAGCGACGCGAGCGCGGTGACCAGGACGGTCAGCGGGACGAGGGCCGAGACGATGGTGAAGGAGAACCCGAGCAGCGCGCCCGCCCCCACGCCGAGCGCCACCGCCGTCCCGAGCGCGAGCAGGATGGCGAGGAGCGAGCGCGCGGACCGGTAGAGGAAGAGCGCGATCCCGACCACGAGCACCCCGAAGACGGGGAAGTACCGCAGCGACGCGCGCCCCGAGGCGTGCTCGATCCACGCCTCGACGTAGGGCGCCCCCACCTTGCGGATGCGCGTGACGGCGCCCAGCCGCGCGCGGGAGAGGGCCTCGTCGACGGCGGCGAGCGTGGCGTCGCGTTCCTTCGGACCCTGCACCGCGAGCGCGACGGCGAGCCCGAGGAAGCGGTCTCCGAGGAGAGCCTGCCGCCGGAAGAAGTCGGCGCCGGTCGCGAACTGGCGGAACGCCGCCGCGCCCTCGGGGTTGGGCGCGAAGGCGGGGCGCGCGCGCCGGAAGACGTCGAGCGCGGAGTAGACGGTGACCTTCGGGATCGCGCGCAGCGCGGCCTCGAGCGCGTCCACCTCCGCGAGCACCTCGGGCCGGAACGGATCGTCGGCCTCCAGGAGCAGGACGACGAGCTGCCCCTCCGGGAAGACCTGCTGGAACTCGCGCGTCGCGACGACGTCGGGGTCGGACGCGACGATGAGGCGCCCGATGCCCCCCTCCGAGGGGATGCGCGTCGCGAGGAAGGCCGCGATCGGGACGAGCAGCGCATAGGCCGCGAGGATCGCGAAGCGCGCCGCGACGACGCGCCGGAAGACGCGCTCCAGGAGCGTGCGAGGGGCCATCGCGACCGCAAGCTAGCATCGCGCCGGCGCGCGCGGGGGGATTCCGGGGGGCGCCGACGAGCGCCTTGCGGGCGACCCGGGGTCGGATAATCTGCTGCGCATGAGATGTGCTCTCGGACTGTGTGTCTCGGCCTCGGTCTTCGCCGCCGCCGCCGCCGCGGCCGACCTCCCCCGCGTCACCCTCGTCGCCTGCGCTCCGGGCTACCCGGGCACGAGCGCCGAGGCGCAGCCGTCGATGGACGTCTTCGCCGCCGCCCTGGCCGCCGCCGCGGGCTGGCCGAGGGAGTCGCTGTCCGCGGTGTACGAGGAGAGCGAGAAGGCCGGGCTCGCGCGCCTCGCCGCGCCCGACGCGGCCGTCGCGCTCGTGCCGGCGCCGTTCCTCGTGAAGCACGGGAAGGCGCTCGACCTCGCGCCGCGGCTGCAAGTGAAGCAGCGCGGCGTCGGGGTCAGCGAGGTCTGGACGCTCGTCGCGAAGAAGGGGCGGGTGCGATCGCCGGCGGCGCTCGCCGGCTTCACGATCTTGTCGATCGCCGGGTACGCCCCCGACTTCGTGCGAGGCGCCCTGGCCGGCTGGGGAAAGATCCCCGAGGGCGCCCGCATCACGCAGTCGAGCCAGGTGCTCTCGTCGCTGCGCAAGTTGGCGGCCGGCGAGGATGTCGTCGTCCTGCTCGACGGCGCCCAGTCGGGAGCGCTCGAGTCGCTGCCGTTCGCGGCCGATCTCGAGGTCGTGGCGCGCTCCCAGCCGCTCCCGACCGCGCTCGTCTGCACCGTGGGGAGGAAGCTCCCGGCGCCGCGCTGGAAGGCGCTCGAGGGCGGCCTGGTGAAGCTCGGCGAGACGCCGCAGGGCACCACGGCGCTGGAGGGGATCCGGATGGCCGGCTTCGTCCCGGCGGATCCGGCCGCGGTCGCGGCCGTGCGCCGCCTCGGCGGGAACGAGCGTTGAGCCGGCTGCGGCCGGCGCTCGTCATCCTGGCCGCTGCGGGAGCGGCGGCTTCCCTCGCCTGCGCGCACGCCCTGCGCGAGCCGCGGCCGCTCTCGGGCGCGCCGCCCGAGGCCGGCGGCGCGAGCGCGGCGGAGCTCATCGCGGAGGCGGAGGCGTCGTTCGCGAGGCGCCCCGACGTGGCGGCCGTCCGGCGCGCCGAGTCGCTCTTCGTCGCGGCGGCGGCGGCCGACCCGCGGCGCATCGACGGCCTGGTCGGCGCGGTGCACGCGAAGGCGTGGCTCATCGAGCACGCGCCCGACGCGGACCGCGGCGCGCTCGCCGCCTCCGCGATCGACGCCGCGCAGTTCTGCGAGCGCCGCGCGCCCGACACCCCGCCCTGCGACTACGCCCTCGCGATCGCGCTCGGGCTGCAGGCGCGCGAGCGGCACGCCACCGTCCTCGAGGGCCTGAAGCTCATGGTGCAGAAGCTCCGCCACGCGGCCGAGGGAGACCCGCGCCTCGATCGGGCGGGGCCGCAGCGCGTGCTCGCGCTCGTCTTCTCGCGCGCGCCCGCCTGGCCGCTCGGGCCGGGCGATCCGGAGTCCGGCGTCGCCGCCGCGCGGGCCGCGGTGGCGCTCTTCCCCGACTACCCGCCGAACCAGCTCGCCCTCGCCGAGGCGCTCATCGCGCACGACGAGCCCGATCAGGGCCGGGCGGCCGCCCGCCGCGCTGTCCTGCTCGCGAAGGATCTCGCCGAGGCGGGCGATCCGGACGCGCGCGACTGGGTGAAGGCGGGAGAGGCGCTGCTCGCCCGCGTGTCGTGACCGCGACCGGAAGACGCGCCTGGAACGAGGCCGCCGAGTAGGAGAGGGATGCGATGATCGCGACCGTGCTCGCACTGGTGCTGCTCGCGCAGGACCCGGATCCCACGGCGGACGAGCAGGCGAGCGTCGTGCCGGCCCCCGCGGTGGTGCCGGCGCCGACGCCGTCCGCCCCGCCGCGCTCCGACGGCTGGCGGCAGGGGTTCGGGGTGGGCTGGCACGGCACGACGTTCTGGAACCGCGAGTCGAGCCACTACACGTTCCACTCGCTCGCGCTCGGGTACATCGCCTCGCGAGGCGCGAGGAACGGCCTCCTGCTCCACGTCTCGGCGCTCCTCCCGCTGCAAGCGCGGGAGGATGGGCGCGTCTACGCGACGCACGAGGTGTACGGCACGCGCTTCGGCACCGACCTCCTCGTCGGGAGACAGTGGCGCTGGCGGCCCGGACCGCGCGTCGAGTGGGAGGCGGGGCCGGGCGTGCACGGGACGCTGCTGTGGCTCCCCGGGCGGCCGGGCTACCGCGATTTCAGCGCGCTCCTCCTCGGGCTCGGCGGCGAGACCGTCGTTCGCTGGAAGCCGGGCGCGCGGATGCGCGGGATGCCCATGAGCCTCGGCAGCTTCGCGAGCGCCGCGGTGGACTTCTACGACCCGCTGCGGAGCAACGACCTGCGCGGCGGGCTCACCTTCCGAGCCGGCATGTTCGCCGGGTTCGGCTTCGCCGCCGACTAGCGCCATGCTTGCGCGCCGCCTCGCCCTGCTGGCCGCCGCCGCGCTCGCCGGCTGCATCGGGCCGTACGCCGAGGTCGGGCAGAAGCTCGACGTCGCGATGACGTTCGCGAGCGGCGAGACGTGGATCGCCTATCGGGGGACGAACATCCACCTGCTCGTGCTCGGGCACGACCGCGACGGCAGGCCCTCCGGATTCACGCTCTCGTCGTTCGACGTGAGGGAGACGGCGGGCGTCTCCGGCGAGATGCTCGCGGGGAGCTGGAGCGAGGCGCCCGGTACGCTGCGCCTCGCGGCGCGGTTCGACTACACGATGCCGGACGAGAGGGGGACGGGCCTCCTCAACCGCAACGGCTCGCAGCGCAAGGACATCGACCGCACGCTCGCGCTCTCGGCGGACCGTGGGCCGACCACGCTCGCGCTGGGCGGCGACGGGGCCTGGGCCGGCGCGTACGCGCTCCTGCCGGACGCGCTCGCCCGGCTCGGCATGGCGACCGACGCCGACGGCGCCTGCGCCTTCCACCTCGCGAACCTCGCCGTGATGACCTCGCAGGTCCGCATCATCGGCTTCGGCAGCGCCAACATGCTCCAGTACAACAACGCGCAGGATTTCGTGGGGTGGCTCTCCGGGAGCGTGCACGTGCACACGGGGCTGCCCTCGCCTACCGACATCACGTTCCGGACCTACGCGGACTTCACCGGCGTCGAGCTCGACGGGAACCAGCACACAGACACCGGGTTCAGTGGCGACGGACACATGGAGGGCACGGTCGCGTTCACGTTCCGTCCCCATCCGGTCGGGGCGGCCACGCCGTCTCCGCCGATCCACGGCACGATCCTCTACGGCGACGGTGGCCCGGACTCCCTCCAGATCAGGAACGGCGTCGCCGCCGGCGGCCACTATCTCGTCACCTTCGACGATGGCACGGCCGTGAAGGTGAGCCCCGTCGGACCGCCCACGCCCACCATCGCGGAGTGCCTGCAGCTTCCCTAGAGGACCCCGCGCGGGCTCGAGCGAAACCGGTTCCGCCGCCGCTCCCCAGCGCTAAGCTCCCAGTCGACAGGAGTCTCTCCATGCGAAAGCTTCTCGTGGTGGTGACCGCGCTCGCCGCGGCGGCGTGCGGCGGCGGCGGTATGGCGACCAGCAACCCGGCGAAGGGGACGATCGGTGGAGTGGCGTTCTCGCCCGTGGACGTTGCGGCGCTCAGCCTCGGGCCGAAGGCCTGCAACCTGGGTGCGTTCGGCAACATCAACGCGGCGGGCGTCGCGATCCAGTTCGCCAGCACCGCGAACGTGTGCGCGGACCTCATCAGCGCGACGTGCGTCGCGCATGCGAACAGCCAGGGCGTGACCGTCTTCATTTCCGATGCGGTGTTCAGCGGCGACGCCGCGATCACGAATGGCACCTACACCGTCGTGGAAAACCCGGGGACCGCCGCGACCGCGACCGGCTTCAAGGCGGCGTTCGCGGAAGCGCACAACCTTGGTGCGAGCTGCTCGCCGGTGAGCACCTCGACCCAGGCCACGGGGACCGTCACGCTCACCGAGGCCGGCCCGACCCGTTTCTCCGGGAGCGTGAACATCACGTTCACTGACGGCAGCAAGCTCCAGGGCGACTTCTCGGCCGCGGCGTGCTCGGGCAGCACCGTCGACATCTGCGCGATCGCCATCGCGGCCATAACGAACGGCACGACGTCGCTCTGCACCGGAAGCGTGAGCTGCCAGTAGGCGCGCCGTGGCCCAGTGCCTCTTCTGCGGAATCGTGGCCGGCACCGTCCCGGCGCAGGTCGTCCACGACGGACCGGGCGGCGTCGCCTTCCTCGACCGCGTCCCGGCGGCGCGCGGGCACACGCTCGTCGTGCCGCGCGTCCATGCCGTGACGCTCCAGGATCTCCCCGACGATGCGGTGGGCAGCTTCTTCCAGACGGTGAAGGAGGTCACGCGCAAGATCGAGGCGGCGCTGCACCCCGTCGCGTACAACATCGGGTGGAACCACGGCGGCGGCGCCGGGCAGCACGTCTTCCACCTCCACGTGCACATCCTGCCGCGCTACCAGCCCGGCGGACGCGGCATCCAGGCGCTCGGGGCGGGTGGCGATCGCGGCGATCTCGCCGAGATCGCGGCGGCGATCCGGGGGGCGTGAACCCATCGCCAGGTGGAGCGATCCTGCGTGAGCGGGGGCGGACCCGTGGGAGGAGCGGTCTCGGGCAGTGAACGGCGCGGCTGCCCGGCAGCCGGCGCCGTGACAGCCGCCGTGGGCGTTCGCCGAGCGTTGCCGGCGAGGCGTCACCGCGCGTTCGGGACGTTTCTGCGTGGCCCGGCTTACAGGGGACGCGCGGAACTGATGTGAGGAGCGGTTGCCCAACCTCCAGTCACGACGTGGCTGGCGGCTCGAGAAGGAAATCGGGTTGCCGAACCGGCTCGCTCTGAGCGTCCGGGGCAACTTCTCCTGGCGGCAGTGAATTCACCCGTCCGGGGCTCGTCCGCCGGAAGCGCGCCATATACGCGTGCCCGAACGTCTGCTCCGCGTGAAGCGCGTTATGGAGCGCGCAGAGCAGGCGCAGGTTGTCGAGTGTCGAAGGCCCTCCGAGCGCTGCCGGGTGGATGTGGTCGATCTCGAGCTTCCACCTGCTGCAGCAGCGGCGACCGTCCGGACCGACCCAGGCGCAACAGCCGCCATCCCTCTTCCAGACTTCCCGCCGGACGTGGGCAGGAATGGGGTCGCGGAGCTTGGATGCGGTCGCGATCGCGGGCCGCTCCGGCGAAGCGTTCCGCTTCACCTTCCGCGCCGGCTCGACGGCGCCCCGCCGCTTTCCGTGCTTCTCCATGGCGCAGTGGACCGCCTCGCGCAGCACCTCCACGAGGTCGCCGTTCGGAATCTTGTGGGAGAGGAGCTCGGTGAGGTGGTCGATCGCGCGCTTGAGGTCTGAGTCGACCTTGACGTTCAGCGAGTACGCGTCGGCCGCCACCGGTCGCACCATGGGACGCGCCTCGGGAGCGCGCGTCGGGGCAGCGAGGTCGAGCGCTGGCGCGGGCATCTCGGGCGCCGTCTCGGATGTGGGCGACGCGGGCAGGAGGGGTGCCGCGCTCGGCGCTTCACGCCGCTCGGGCAGCTTGCGGATGCCGTCCTTCGGCGCGCTCCGGGGCTGGAGCGAGACGACCAGGTGCTCGACGTCCGCCTTCGATTTGAAGGCCGCGCGCGTGACGAGGTCGGCCGCGTTCTCCTCGGTCAAGACCGGCTCGAGGAGCGCCGCCGTCGTCAAGCACAGGCGCCCGTCCCGGAACGCATCGGCGAGGTGCGGCAGACGGCGCAGGACACGCATGGCCCTGATGCGCCGGTGGGCGGCGCCCTCGCGGTAGTGGAGCGCTCCAGTCAGGAAGTCCCAGAGCGACCCGAAGCCCGCCTCGAGCCACGCGCGGCGGAGGTCGTACACGGTGAGATGGAGGAGGAACTCCACCTGGACCTCGCGCTCATGACCGGCGAGCTCGGAGAGGCGGCGGGAGAGGGCCGCGGAATCGAGAGAAGCAGGAGTGGTCGCGTGCATGGTGATCTCCAGTGATCTGTTCCATTCGTAACATGCGTTTTTCGAGCCTCCGGGAAGGCCCCTCGCAGCCCCGCAGGCGCGTCTTCGCAACGGACGTGGCGGCCGCGCGTCACGTCGCGCGTACGTCCTCAGCGAGGCGAGCGGCGTACGTTACAGCACGGTTCTCGCGGGACTTGCCGCTCCGCAGCGCGAAATGGGCGAACCCCAAGTCAAGGATGATTCTTCAACGGCTTCACTCCCAGTAGGGTCGGCCATCACGCTCATCGCCACGACCGGCAGGACAGCGGGTTGGCATCACGGAGACCGCGCGCCCTTGGTAGGCCGGGCACGCGGCGACGTCCCGAACGCGTGGCGCCGTCACGCCGGCAACGCTCGCAGGACCGGAGACCCGCGCCGACGCGGCGCCGCCCGCGAACCGGCAGCCCTCCTTCATTGCCTGATGCCGCCCGTTCCCACGGCTCCGCCGCCTTCACACGACCACTCAGGGCATCAAGCTCGCCTACAGCCCCAGGTACGCCGCCCGGATGGCCGGGTTCGCGAGCAGCTCCGCGCTCGTCCCGGCGAGCTTCACGCGGCCCGTCTCGATGACCGTCCCGCGGCGGGCGATCTCGAGGGCCTTGCGCAGGTTCTGCTCGACGAGCAGCACCGTCATGCCGCTCGCGTGCAGCTCCGCGATGGTGCGGAACACCTGGTCCACGATGATGGGCGCGAGCCCGAGGCTGGGCTCGTCGAGCATGAGGAGCCTCGGCTCGCTCATGAGCGCCCGCCCGATGGCGCACATCTGCTGCTCGCCTCCGGAGAGGCTCCCGGCGGCCTGCCGCCGGCGCTCCTTCAGGCGCGGGAAGAGCGCGTACACGGTCTCCAGATTGCGCGGGGCCCGAGTCCGCGCCAGGCGCCCGTAGGCGCCGAGCTCCAGGTTCTCCTCCACGGTGAGGGTGGGCCACAGCTCGCGTCCCTCCGGGACGAGGGCGATCCCGAGCTCGGCCCGCCGGGCGGCCGGGACCCTGGAGAGCGGCTCGCCACGGAAGAGGATCTCGCCGCGCGCCGGGTGGCGCAGGCCCGCCACCGCGCGCAGGGTGGTCGTCTTGCCGGCGCCGTTCGACCCGAGCAGCGCCGCGATCTCGCCCTGCTGCACGTCGAGCGCGAGGCCGTGCAGGACCTGCACGTCGCCGTAGGAGACGTCGATTCCGCGGATCTCGAGGAGCGGGGCGGTCATGGCCTGTGTGGCGGCGGAGCGGCCGCCCCGGTGCCGAGGTAGGCCTCGATGACGCGCGGGTCGGCCGCGATGGCCGCGGGCGTACCCTCCGCGATCTTCTTGCCGTGGTCGAGGACCGCGATGCGGTCGGAGAGGCTCATGACGGCGGGCATGACGTGCTCGATCATCACGATCGAGAGCGAGTGGCGATCGCGGAGCTGGCGGATGAGCTCCGCGAGCTGCTGCGCCTCGGTTGGGTTCACGCCGGCGATGACCTCGTCGAGGAGGAGGACGCGCGGGGCGGTCGCGAGGGCGCGCGCGAGCTCGAGGCGCTTGCGCCCGGCGAGCGTGAGCGCGGACGGGTAGTCGTGGGCGCGCTCGGCGAGGCCGACGCTCCGCACCAGCTCGGCGGCGAGGTCGCGGGCGTCCTTCCCCGCGCGCCGGGCGCCGCTGATCGCGCCCACCGTGACGTTCTCGAGCACGGTCAGCGTCCCGAACGGACGGACGATCTGGTGGGTGCGGGCGATGCCCGCGTGCACCACGCGGTGCGCCGGGAGCCCCGTCACGGGCTCGTCCTCGAGCCAGACGCGGCCGGACGTCGCAGGGATCGACCCGGCGATGAGCGCGAAGAGCGTGGTCTTCCCCGCGCCGTTCGGCCCGATGACGCCCAGGATCTCTCCCGCGCCGACCTCGAGGTCCACCCCGTCCACCGCGGCGAGGCCGCCGAAGCGCCGGACGAGCCGCTCTGCGCGGAGGATCGCCACCCTAGCTCCCGTCCTCGGCGGCCGCCGGCGGCTTCACCGCCGCGGAGCCCACCGCGAGGTCCGGCCGCGCCCGGTACCCGAAGCGGCGCGCGACGCGGAGCGCGAGCCCGGTGAGCCCGAGCGGCTCGAAGAGGATGATGACGATGAGGAGGGCGCCGTACAGCCCGAGGTAGAGCTGCGGGTACGACGCGAGCAGGAACTGGCGGATGAGGACGAAGACGACGGCGCCGAGCGCCGGGCCGAGGATCGTGCCGACGCCGCCGATGACCGCCATGAGGACGAACGAGATGGAGCGGTCGAAGCCGAGCATGTCGTTCGGCTCGATGAAGCTGAAGTAGGAGGCGTAGACCGCGCCCGTCGCGCCGACGAGCGTGGCGGAGAGGGCGAGCACGAGGTCCTGGAGCGCCGCCGCCGAGACGCCGGAGTCGGCCGCCGCCTCCACGTCGGCCTTGATGGCGAGGAGCCGGAGCCCCACGGTGGAGCGGCGCAGCCCGTACGACCCCGCCACGGCGAGCGCGAGCAGGCCGAGCGCCCACCAGTAGAGCCGGAACTTGAGATCGGCCGCGACGGGCAGGGAGAGCCCCGAGGCGCCGCCGGTGAAGGCCTCCCAGTAGGTGAAGATCACGCGCGCCGCCTCGCCCACGCCGATGGTGGCGATCGAGAAGTAGGGGCCGCGCAGGCGCAGCGTGGGGTGGGCGCCGAGCGCGAAGACCCCCGCCGCGGCGGCGCCGCCGAGCCACGCGAGCGGCTGCGGGAGCGGCGTCGCGAGGAGGAGCCGGGCCGAGATGAACCCGCCGAGGCCGAAGAAGGCGGCGTGCCCGAAGCTCACCTGGCCCGCGAAGCCCCCCATCCAGTTCCAGGCGAGCGCGCCCGCCACCGAGAGGAAGGTGAGGGTGAGGAGGTTGTGCGTGTAGACGTCGGTCGCGACCGGCAGCGCCGCGAGCGCCGCGAGGCCGGCCAGGAACACGGCGACGGCGCGCGGCCGCGCCCACGCGGGCAGGAGGCGGCGCGCCGCGATCATCCGAGCACGCGCTGCCCGAAGAGGCCGCCGGGCCGGAGCACGAGCACGAGCACCAGCATGACGAAACCCACCGCGGCGGTGAGGTAGGAGGGGAGGACGAGGATCGCGAACACCTCGACGACCGCGAGGACGAGCGCCGCGAGCCCGGTGCCGACGATGCTGCCGAGGCCGCCCAGGACCACCACCACGAACGACTTGAGGAGCTCGCCCGCGCCGAACGCGGGGTTGAACGAGAAGAGCGTCGCGGAGAGCAGGCCGGCCAGGCCGGCGAGCGCCGTCCCCAGGCCGAAGGTGACGGTGTAGACGCGCTCCACGTCGATGCCCACGAGCGTACAGCTGTCGGCGTTCTGCGCCACCGCCCGGATCGCCTTGCCGGCGTAGGTGCGGGTGAGGAGGAGGTGGAGCGCGATCGGCACGAGGACGGCGACGGCGAAGACCGCGACCCGGTTCATCGAGACCGAGCCGCCGAGCACGCCCAGCGATCGCGTCGAGTAGCTCGTGCGGATGACCCGGTCGTTCCCGGTGAAGAGGAGATAGGCCACGTTGCGGAGCACGAGCCAGACGCCGAAGAGGAGGAGGAGCGACTGCGGGCCCCCGGCGGCGCCCCGCGGCAGGTGCCGCACGAGCCCGCGGTAGACGGCCACGCCGAACGCGAAGCTCGCCGCGAGGACGAGCGGGATCGACAGGTAGGGGTCGATCCCGAGCTCGCGGTGGAGGATCCAGCCCAGGTAGGCGCCGGCCATGATGACGCCGGCGTGCGCCAGGTTCACGAGCCGCAGGACGCCGTAGATGAGGCCGAGCCCGTAGGCCATGGTGGCGTACAGGCCGGCGAGCAGCACGGCCGAGACGGCGAGGTCGAGGAAGCGCTGCACCGGTCACTTCTTGCACTTCGGGTTCGGCGCGACGCCGGCGGCGGTCGCCACGTCCTTGGGGAAGACGATGGGCGCGCCGCCGGCCGGCATGTTCTGCTGCACGACGAACGAGTTCTGCGCCTGCTGCCCGTGGTCGGCCGGGAACTCGAGCGTCCCGCCCGGCAGCAGCGACGGCATCTTGAGCGCGGCGAGCTTGGCGCGGACCGCCTCGCGGTCGAGCGTGCCGGCCTGCTCGACGGCGGTGAAGAGCGCGCGCGCCGACTCGTAGGCGAGCGCCTGGAACCATTCGGGCTCGCGGTGGTAGCGCGCCTGGAATGCGTCCACGAACTCCTTCGCGGGCGCGATCTTCTGCGCGAGCTGTGCGTTCCACCAGACCGCGGAGAGGATGTAGTTGGCGTTGTCCTGCCCGAGCGCGTCGATGGCGCTCTTCTCGCTGCCGCGGGCACCGTAGCTGACGATCGGATGGCAGAGCCCGGCGCTCACGTACTGCCTGTGCATGGTGATGTAGTCGGGGAGGTGGGCGTCCACGAGGAAGAGGTCGACGCGCGCCGCCTTGACCGCGCCGAGGAGGCCGCTGAAGTCCTTGCCGTTGAGCTCGAAGGACTCGTCCACCGCGACGGTGTAGGCGCCGCCGCTCTGGGCCGCGAAGTCGGAGACGCCCTTCCGGAAGTCCTTCCCGTGCGCGGTGTTCTCCCAGAGCAGCGCGATCCGCGCCGGGCGCGGCAGCTTCCCCGCCTTCTGCTCCTCGTCGATCCACCGCATGAGCGTCGTGCCGAGGAGCTCGACCGGCGCGATGATGCCGAAGAGGTACTTGTAGCCGCGGCGGTAGATGTCCGTGGCGCCGCCGCCGCCATTCACGTACGGAATCTTGTTCTGCTCGGCGATCGCGCTCTGGGCCTGCACGAGGTGGCTCGCGTACGTGCCGAGCAGGAAGGCGACCTTGTCGTTGTTGATGAGGCGGTCGGCGAGGCTCACGGCCGTCGCCTGGGTGCTCGTGTCGTCGAGCAGGGTCAGCGTCACCGGCAGCTTGGCCTGCCCGACCTGGACGCCGCCGCGCTGGTTCACCTGCTCGACCGCGAGATCGTACCCCTCCTTGAAGAAGCCGCCGATGCGCGCCTCGGCGCCCGTCAGCGGCAGCGTCGCGCCGATGAGGAGCTTCGTGGGCGCGCCGCCTCCGCCTCCCCTGCTGCAGGTGGCGAGGGCGATGAGAGCGAGCGCGGCGCCGGCGGCTCGCGCCGGGCGGAGGAGACGGGTCATGGCGAACCTCTCGTTCACTGTATGAAAAGCATGCGCGCGCGGCGTGCACGGCTCTTAGGGCGGCGGCCACCGGGCGCTGGCTTCCCTCGTGGGGCACCCCTGTCGGGGAAGCGGCCGCCACCCCTCCACGTCCCGGAGCTGATTAGATGGGCCCCATGCACCCGCTCCTCCCGAGGCTCGACGCCGAGCCGTCTCGCATCGCGGTCCGCGTCGGGGACGCGACGGTCTCGTTCGGCGAGCTGGCACGGGCGGCGCGCGTCCACGCGGCGCGGCTCCTGGCGGATGGGGTGCGGCCCGGTGACCGGGTGGCGGTCTGGGCCACGCCCGAGGTGGAGACGCTCGCCGTGCTGGTCGGGAACGCCCTCGTGGGAGCGGCGACGGTCCCCCTCAACGCGGCGCTCGGCGAGCGCGAGCTGGCGCACGTGCTCACGGACGCCGCGCCGCGCCTCGTCCTCGCCGCGGATCCCGGCGCGTTCTCGGCGCGCAGCCCCGAGGTGCTCGGCATCACGCTGCAGGGCCCGCTCGCGACGCCGGCCGCGCCCGACCAGGACGACCCGCTCCTCGTCCTCTACACGTCCGGCACGACCGGTCCGCCCAAGGGCGCCGTCATCACGCACCGGAACGCCGCGTTCGACCTCGACGCGCTCGCCGGCGCCTGGGGCTGGACGCCGGACGACACGCTCGTCCACGCGCTGCCGCTCTTCCACGTGCACGGTCTCGTGCTGGGCTTCTTCGGAAGCCTGCGGGCCCGCTCGTCGCTCCAGCTCGTGGAGCGCTTCACGCCCGAGGCGCTCTGCGCCGCGATGGGGGCGGGGGGCACGATGATGTTCGCCGTGCCGACGATGTACCACCGGCTCGCCGAGCACGCCGAGGCGCACCCGGAGGACGCGCGGCGCCTGGGGCGGGCGCGGCTCCTGGTCTCCGGGTCGGCGGCGCTGCCCGTGCGCGAGGGGGAGCGGCTGGCGCGGCTCTTCGGGCAGCGGGTCGTCGAGCGCTACGGGCTCACCGAGACGCTCATCAACTGCGCCGCGCGCCACGACGGGCCGCGCACGTCAGGCACCGTCGGCACGCCGCTGCCGGGGATCGAGCTCCGGCTCACGGACGACCACCGCCGCCCGGTGGCGCCGGGTCCCGGCGTGCTGGGCGAGGTGGCGGTGAAGGGGCCGAACGTCTTCGCCGGTTATCTCAACCGGCCCGACGCCACCGCCGAGGCCACCGATCCCGAGGGCTTCTTCCACACTGGCGACATCGCGACGATCACCCCCGAGGGCGAGGTGCGCATCGTGGGCCGGCGCGCCACCGACCTCATCAAGACGGGCGGCTACAAGGTCGGCGCGGGCGAGGTGGAGGCGGCGCTGCTCGAGCACCCGGCGATCCGCGAGGCGGCTGTGGTGGCGACGCCCGACGAGGACCTCGGCGAGCGCATCGTGGCGTTCGTCGTGCTCTACCCCGGCGCGGCGGCGCCGCCGCCGCAGGAGCTCTCCGACCACGTGGCGGACCTGCTCGCGCCCCACAAGCGCCCGCGCGACGTCCGCGTCGTCGATGGCCTGCCGCGGAACGCGATGGGCAAGGTGCTGAAGCGGCAGCTCGCCGCGCTGCTGGAGGGGCCGTGACGGGCCTTCGCTTGCCGCGCTCGACGCTCATCCGCGCACTCGCGCAGTGAGCCCGGCCGTTTCATCTTGTCTGATGCCGACCGCGACCTCGACCGCGTGGACCGCGAGTCTCGTCCCCCTCCCCTGGAAGGGGGAGGGCCGGGGAGAGGGGACGAAACCGCGGCCCTCGAAGCTCGACCTCGACCGCGCGCAGTCCGGACCTCGCGCGAGCTGCCGGCGGCCGGCGTGATCACCCCACCCGCGCCAATCCCTGCTCCAGATCCGCGATGAGATCGGCCGAGTCCTCGAGCCCCACCGAGATCCGGAGCAGGGTCGGCGGCGCCTCCGGATCGTGCTTGCGGCGCCACTCGATGAGCGACTCGACGCCGCCGAGCGAGGTCGCGTCGCGGAAGAGCTCGAGGTGCTTCGGGAGCGCCCGCGCGGCCGCCTCGGTCGCGAGCTCGAGCGCCAGGATGGCGCCCGGACCGCGCATCTGCCGGCGGCACAGCTCGTGCCCGGGGTGCGATGCGAGCGAGGGGTGCCAGACGCGCGGAACGCGGGGCTCGAGCCAGGCAGCGAGCGCCGTGGCGGTCTCCGTCTGGCGCCGCACGCGGACGCCGAGGGTCCGGACGCCCCGCAGCGTGAGCCACGTCTCGAGCGCGCCCTGCACCGAGCCGCTCGTCGCGCGCGCCGCACGCAGCGCGGCCGCGGCCTCCTGGGCCGGCACGACGAGGACGCCGCCCAGCGCGTCGGAGTGGCCGGAGAGGTACTTCGTCATGGAGTGCATCACCGCGTCGGCGCCGAGCGCGAGCGGCTGCTGCAGCACCGGCGTCGCGAAGGTGCCGTCCACCACGAGGCGCGCGCCCGCCGCGTGCGCGCGCGCCGCCTGCGCCGCGACGTCCTGGAGCTCGCAGGTGGGGTTCTTCGGCGTCTCCACCCAGACGAGGTCGCCGCGCTCGAGCGGCGCATCGAGCGGCACTGACACGACGCCGTACGGGCCCAGGCTCTCGATGACCGCGTGCGTGCCGTGGTACCCGCCGCGCGCGATCGCCACCCGCCGGGAGCCGAAGTGCAGGAGCGCCGCGAGCGCGGCCGCCTGGCCCGAGGCGTAGGTCACCGCCTCGCCTCCGTCGAGCGCGCCGAGCACCGCCTCCAGGCGCTCCCGCGTCGGCTGCTGCGTGCGGGCGTAGACGAGCCCCTCCGCGTTGTCCGCCTCGAAGGTGGTCGCCAGGTGGAGCGGCGGGGCGACGTCGGCGGCGGCCTCGAGGCCGAGGTCGGCGTGCAGCGCGGCGGTGTCCGGGTGGAGGGGCCGGGCCACTCGCGTCACGCCTTGTTGAGGAAGATGGGGAGCCCGCGCTTGCCCTCGTAGATCGGGCGGTAGCGCTCGGTGTTGTACATCGTCGCGATGTCCACCTTGCGCGGCCCGAGCTTCGGGTCGGGGATGGGGACGAGGTCGTACCGCCCGTTCACGAGCGCCGACATGAGCCCGCTCTGGCCGTCGACCACCGCGTCGAGGGCCATGGTGCCGAACGTGAGCGCGACGAGCTTGTCGATGAAGTCGGGGTCGCCCGAGCGGAGATCGTAGGTGAGGTCCGAGACGATGGTCTCCTCGCCGGTGCGGCGCTTGATCTCGTCGGAGAGCGACTCCGCGACGCTCGCCTTCTTGCGGTGGCCGTAGGCGTCGGGCTCGCCGTACTCCTGCACCTGGTACCCCTCCCACTCGGCGCCCTCCGACAGGACGACGAGGGCATAGTTGCTGGGGTTCGAGCGCTTGTCGGTGATGAGCAGCTCGATGAGCTTCTCGAGCTTCGGCTTGTGCTCCGGGATGACGCAGCGGATCGAGGTGACGAAGGCGGTGTAGAGGGCCGTGAAGCCCGCGTCGCGGCCGAAGACGCGGAAGACGCCGATCCGCTCGTGCGAGCCGACCGTCGTGCGCTGCCGCTGGATGGCGTCGATGGCGCGCGTGATCGCGGTCGAGAAGCCGATGCAGTACTCCGTCCCGCGGACGTCGTTGTCCATCGTCTTCGGGATCGCGATCACCTTGCCGCCCAGCTGGTGCAGGCGCGCCGCGAAGCTGAGCGTGTCGTCGCCGCCGATCGCGATGAGGTGGTCGATCCCGAGCGCCGCGAGGTTCGACAGCACGTGCTGGCTGAGGTCGTACGTCGTGGTGATCGCGCCGCCCTTCGTGCTCTGCGACGTCGGGAAGTCCCGCCCCGCCAGGTGCGGTGGCAGCTTCTTCATCCTGGAGGGGTTCGTGCGGCTCGAGTGCAGGAAGGTGCCGCCGGTCCGGTCCACGGTGCGCGTGTTCTCGCGCGTGAGCGGCAGGACGTAGCGGCTCCTGCTGGCCGGATCGGAGACGTCCAGGTGGGTGAGCCCCTCCCAGCCGCGCCGGATGCCGACGACCTCGACCCCGTGCTCGCTGCCGCGGTAGACGACGCTCTTGATCACGGCGTTCAGGCCGGGGACGTCACCCCCGCCCGTGAGGATCCCGACGCGTGCGCTGGCCATGGCGGTCATCCTAGAGCACGGGCCGTCGCGGTGCTCGCACAGAGTCGCGCCCGCGCTTCACCGCCGGAAAATGGATATTTGCAGCTTCCCGCCGATCCGCGCTCGGGTCGCCTGCTTGCTTGCGCGGCCCCGCGCGCCCAGGGCCCGGGCAGGGGCTCGTGGCGACTCATCGGCCGTGCTCGGTTGCGCTGGTCCCGTGAACGAGCCCGCGCCCCTGCCCGGCTTCTTTCGGGCTCGGACTCGGGCTCGGGCTCGACTGAACCGGGAACCGCCATTCGCGGCCACCGCGCAGGGTGGCCATTAGAACGGCCGCATGCACTCGAACAAGCGGGTCCTCGTGGCCGGTGGGACGGGCGCGCTCGGTCGCGCCGTGGCGCTCGCCTTCCTCGAGCAGGGCGCGACCGTCGTGGTCACCGGCCGCCGCAGGCAGGAGTACGACGCGCTCGTGGCGGCCGCGGGGAATGACCGCGAGCGGCTCTCCGCGGTCTTCGCCGACGTGACCGACGCGAGCGCGGTGGCGCGGATGGTCTCGGAGCTGGTCGAGCGCCAAGGCCGTCTCGACGTCCTCGTCGACGCGGTCGGCGGGTGGGAGGGCGGCGCGAGCGTCTGGGAAACCGAGCCGGAGAGCTACGCGCGGATGCTCGCGATGAACCTCGCGACGGCGTTCGCGCTCACGCGGGCGGCGCTCCCGCACATGATCCGCGAGGGCCGCGGCTGGATCGTCGGCGTCGCGTCGAAGGCCGCCTTCGCGCCGGCCGCCGGCGCGGCCGCGTACGCCGCCTCCAAGGCGGGGGCGGTCGCGCTCTTCCAGGCCGTCGCGGAGGAGGTGAAGCCGCACCGGATCAACGTCAACGTGGTCGCGCCGAGCGTCTTCGACACGGCGGCGAACCGCGCCGCGATGCCGGCGGCCGACTTCGCGCGCTGGCCCAAGCCGGAGGACATTGCGCAGGTGATCCTCTTCCTCTGCTCCGAGGCCGCGCGCGTCGTGCACGGCGCCGTCATCCCGGTGTACGGCCAGACGTGAGCGGGCCGGGCGGTCGGCCGCGCGGCTGCAGCGCCGGGACGTCCGCTCCTCCTCCTGCCGTGAGCTTGCGAGATGCACACCTCATCGGAGGGGGCGCATCCATGGCGAACGTGCCGATCAAGCGCACCATCGAGCGGGTTCCGGGCGGGATGATGATCATCCCGCTCTTCACGGGAGCGATCATCAACACCGTCGCGCCGGGGACCGGGAAATTCTTCGGGTCGTTCACGGGAGCGCTCTTCGTCGGCGCGCTCTCGATCCTGGCGGTCTTCTACGTCTGCATGGGCGCGACCATCGAGTTCAACGCCACGCCCTACATCCTCAAGAAGGGGGGCTCGCTCTTCCTGGCCAAGATCGTGACCGCCGCGGTCGTGGGGACGCTCCTGGGGCGGATCTGGGGCGAGGCGCCCGTGACGGGCGGCGTGAACGGCGGCCTGTACATGGCGCTCATGGGCCAGTTCGGGAGGCCGCGCGACGTCGCGGCCTACTCGATCATGAGCATCGAGTCGGGGCCGTTCCTCACCATGGTGACGCTCGGCGTCGCCGGGCTCTCCGCCTTTCCCTGGCAGGCGCTCGTGGGCGCCATCCTGCCGCTCGCGGTGGGCATGATCATCGGGAATCTCGACCGCGACATGCGCGCGTTCCTGGCTCCGGCGGTGCCGGTCATGATCCCGTTCTTCGCCTTCGCGCTCGGCGCCGGGATCAACCTCGCGTCGGTGTGGCGGGCGGGCCTGCTCGGAGTCGGGCTGGGCGTCTTCGTCGTCCTCGCGACCGGGATCGTGCTGTGGGTCACGGACCGGCTCACCGGCGGCACCGGCACGGCGGGGCTCGCGGCGGCCTCGACCGCCGGCAACGCGGCGGCGGTGCCCGCCATCGTCGCGGCGGCGAACCCGGCCTACAGGCCGGCCGCGGCGAGCGCGACCATCGAGTTCAACGCCACGCCCTACATCCTCAAGAAGGGGGGCTCGCTCTTCCTGGCCAAGATCGTGACCGCCGCGGTCGTGGGGACGCTCCTGGGGCGGATCTGGGGCGAGGCGCCCGTGACGGGCGGCGT
>WNGE01002110.1_pt1 | contig 24645 bp, 12 predicted proteins | sample 5400651 | NCBI WGS metagenome assembly WNGE01 (sample SAMN13153370, study PRJNA577476) | soil metagenome | isolation source: 60 cm soil or saprolite under grassland replicate 2 | place: USA:California | collected 2016-06-15
GATGTCGATGGTGCGCTTGACGCGGGCCATGTCGAAGTTGCCGAGGGTCGTGTCGGGGTGGTCGCCGACGACGCCGTTGGCGACGATGCCGGTCTGGACCATCTGCTTGGCGGAGAACTCGGCGAGCCCGCGGGAGTAGGTGTCCTTGCCGGAGGCGACCAGCGGCCCGCCCGCGGCGGCGGCCGGCGTGGCGCTGCCGCCGCCCTGTCCGCCGGTGGGCTGCCCGCTGGTGCACGCTGTGGCGGTCAGGGCCACCGCCAGGACGCAGGCCAGCGGCCAGGGTGAGCACCGCGGTGAACGCGGCCGCTGCGGGCTCGCTCATCGGCGCGCCGTAGTCGCGCTCACGTCGGTGACGCCTTGAGGGTGGCACGGGCATGATCCAGGCCATGTATCATGCCCCCTCGTATACGAACTCATCGGCAGCCGTCGCCAGGCAGAGTGCCGATGGGTTGCCGACAGATTGCTGACAAGTGAGGTGGGAGAACGACACATTGGTCGGCTGGGAGATGAAGACCACGCTCGCCTCCAGCTAAGATGGGACGGCCTGCCCCCCTAGCTCAGTCGGCAGAGCACATCCATGGTAACAGTGGGCGAGGGGAATTCCGATCATAGACGATGACCTGTGGGAACGCAATTTCCGCAGGTCATTGGTGTCTCCGGGCGAGCGTATCTGGTGGATCGAGTGGTCACCAGTGGCAGCGTGCGGATGCTGACCGGATGAGTTTCGCAATCGCAATTTGGACCATTGGCCCGCGAATTCTCTTGGGACAACCTCTCGTGCTCGCCAGGCCATGGTCAGCTCGGGAGCTCGGTAGGGTCGGCTGTCGAATTGGAGACGGCGGGACAGCACAGCGGTCGCTACGGTATGCGTCTTGGCGATGGTCAGGGTCCGACGGCGAGGAGCCCGTCCACGGTGGTGTCCGCGGTGACGCGGGGGTGGGGGCCCACTCGAAGAGCTGGACGGTGACGTCGTCGGGGGGCGGGAAGCGGTGGAGCACCCAGGTGACGAACTCGGCGGTGGCCACCGGCGAGCCGTACTTGAGCGAGAGCAGCTTGCCGGAGTCGTCCAGGGCGACCTGGAGGCCGCGGCCATCAGCAGGATCGGGGAGGTCGAGGTAGGCCCGCAACGTGCTGCCCTCGATCGGGTACCCATCGTAGAGCTTGGCCTGGGGCCAGGCGGCGGCGACGGCCGCCACGACGGCGTCGATGTCCCATGCCCAGTCAGTCTCGCTGGCCACCACGAGCGCGAAGTCGTCTGCTGCCACCACTCCTCCTATGGGTTGAGCACAACGTCGCCGCGCACGCCGAGCGCGCGCATGCGTTCGGCGAACACGCTGGCGACGCGGGGGTCGTTGGTCATCAGCTCCAGCGCCTGCGCGGGGTTGCTGGGGTCGTTGAGGACCTGTTTGTGGCCCAGCAGCACGTTGTCGATCTGCCTGCGTGCCAGGTGCTGGACGCTGGGGTGCAGGCTGGTGGGTCGAGGAAGCTGGCGGCGCGGTCGCGGAACTTCGCGTCGTCGACGCTGCCGTCGGGGCGGTTTGGACCGTCGGCGTAGATGCGCGGCTGGCCGGGGCGGCTGATCAGCGGTTCGCGGTCTCCGTAGATCTGTAGCTGGTAGGCCCTGGCGCGCCGAGACACCAACGGGACCATCACCGCGCTTGAGGTTGTCATAGCGCCCACGGAAGGGCCGCGTAGCCTGACGATCGACTGGTTCCAGTCATTGTTGCTCGATGAGCGCGGCCAGGGCTGTCGCGTCCAAGTGGCGGCTGGGGTCGGCCGCTCCGTTGGAGAACCGCACGCCCTCGGCTTCGAGCAGTTCCTGCTGGCCGCGGGTCTCGTTCGGGTCGGTCCAGGAGACGCCGGGACGCGGCGTGCCGTCGGCGCCGAGCACCCGCTGGGGGTTGGGGCATGCCGGGCAGTGTTGGATGTGCTGGCCCAGCGGCTGCGCGGCGGTCCCGATCAGCTCTGCCAGCTCCCCATACGTCGTCCAGCGGCCGGGAGGAATGGCGGCCAGAACCTGGTGCAGCTCGGCCCAGTCGAAGGTGCTCCGCTCAGGCACGCCAGCCACCGTGGGCAGGTCACGTCCGTCCTCCAGCACCCACCATGCCGGCCCGCGCGGGCTGCGCTGGACGCCGGCGGCGTCAGCCAGGATCCGCCGGACGATCTCGGTCGGGCGGTAGCGGCCCCCGTCGGACTCCCAGGCAAGCGGCTGCCGGCGGTCGTTATACCAGCGGGCGCGGCCCCGCTGTGGGTCCTGGTTGACCCATGCCTCGATGGTGGCGCGAACCTCCGGGGTCACCTCCGTGGTAGGCCGCAGCGACAACAATGTGCCGTCGGGGATTGACCCGGCGCTGATCAGCCGCAGCACGGTGCTCTTCTCGCGAGTGGTGCGGCGTCGCTCCTCGGCCGCTTGGATCTGCTGGCGCTGTGGGGAGACGGTGAACTCCTCGACATCGGGTACCGGGAACAGCTGCGACACGGTCACCACGGTCTGGTCGTCGAACACCCGGTAGGCCTGCACGCGCTGCAAGGTTAGGTCCAGGCCCATCTCCGACAGCCACACCACCGTGGACGTGACCACGGGCGGGAACGACCCGGCGACCAGCACGATCCTGGGGCGTCGCAGCTGCTCGGGGTCGAGGTCGCTGGCGTGCTCGATCAGCCGCTGCCGTGCGGTGTCCGAGTCAACGCTGGTGCCGCTGCGTGCCAGGAAGCGGGCGTGCTGCTCGACCAGGGTGTCCTCGGTGAACCGCGACGCCATCGCGGCGTACTTGATGGCCTGCATCTCCACCGTGTCTGGCGCCCGACCGCGTTTCAGCTCGGCGACCACTAGCCGGCCATCGGCTCCAAGACCGAGCACGTCGAGACGGTCGCGTTCCCGACCGCCGCCAAACGCCTGCCACCGGTCGAATTCGAAGGTCACGACCACAACGTCGTCGCCGATGATCTCAGGGTGGGCGAGCACCCACTCCTGCAGGTCCGAGCGCTCCTTCAGCCCGGCCTCCGCGAGCGTGACCGGCTGGGCGGGGGCCGCCGTGGATCCGGTCACGGTGAAGACCCGCTCGCTCACTGCCGCCAACCCCTGCTGTCATGCCGCGCCCGGTTCCGGGGCAACCGCCACGCACCGCCATCTTGAGACGGTACCTACACCTCCCGGCTGCTGCCAAGAGCGGCATCCGTGTGACTGCAATGCCTGGCACCGACACGGCCAGCAGCATTTGAACAGGCGCCGCGCGGACGGCGAGGGTGTCGTCAGGGCAGTTGCTCGGCGAGCTTGGCCAGGGTCTGGTCGCTGTCGTCTCGGTACCAGTTGGGACCCCAGGGCTGCGTATGTGGCGGCTGCCCCGTGGCCTGCTCAATGACGTGCCGGATCAGCGAGCTCAGGTTGTAGGGCTGGCCATCCACCGCCCAGACGACGGGCTGGTGGGAATCTTGCCGCCAGGTGACCGAGCGTCGCGTCGGTTGTTCCTCCAACCACGCGCCGATGGTCTCACGGTCCTCGCCAACCCCCGCCGGCACCACGATCCGCAGCGACTGCCCCTCCCCGAAGACCTGGTGGTCGACCAGCCGCTGCGGGATGGAGGCCCGTCGCGCGCGGGCCTCCCGCGCTGCCGCCTGGGCTGGTGGCGCCGAGCGCGGCCGGATCATGAACGTCTCGGCGGTCGGCACCGGGAGCAGCTGGGACGTCGTGAGCACCAGCTCACCACCGCCGGTCCGGTACAGCTGCACGCGGACCAGGCGGATGTCGATCCCACTCTCGTACAGGAACAGGCAGGTGTTGGTGACCTGCGGGCCGAACTCCGCTGCCACCAGGACGATACCGGGCGGGCCGAGCGTCTCATCCGACAGCTCGGGTGCCCACTCGCGGAGCTCGGCTAGGGCCTGCTCGCTGGAGAGCTGCTCGCTGCCACGGTAGGCGGCGTGAACGTCGGCGAGGGTGTCAAGGCTGAACCGGCTCACCATCGCCGCGTAGTTCAAGGCTTGCATGCTCACAGTCTCCGGGGCGCGGTCCCGTTTCAGCTCGGCCACGATCAGCCGCCCGCTGCGATCCAAGGCAAGAATGTCCAGCCGGTCGTAGGTTGGCTCCCCGCTGCCGGCAAGCCAGCGGTCGAACTCAAACGACACGATGCACAGGTCCTCCCCGAGAATCCGGGGGTGAGCCAGGACCCATGCCTGGAGGTGCTCACGCTCCCGGAGCCCGGCGTCGGCGAACGTGACTGGTACCGCCGGGCTGGCGCTTCCATCCGACACGGTGAACACGAGTTCTCCAGACATCGCAGACAAGCTAATCATTCGCGCGGACTGCCAACAAGGCCGATGATTGCGGTGTACGGATGGCACGCAGAGCGCACAGGGCCCGCAGCCCAAGCCGCCGCAGAGGCTGGCTTCCTCGGGCGCACAGTGTCGGCGAGGCCGGTCAAGGCAGGCTGCGGCGCCCAGCCGGCTGGGCGCTGTTTGGAGCGCTGCCGGGCAGTGTGGCCAGCGAGGACGCCAACGAGGGCTGCGCAGCTTCGTCGAGCGCCGCTCGGCCCGCTTCACCGGCCGCTGAGGTCCCCGGCGGGCTGGTGTGGGCTTGAGCGCTCGGCCGGTGCTGTCTGCTGGGCGGGTGCGGCAGGGTGCCGTGCGCCCAAGCCGCCGGCGGTGTCCGCTCGCTGGTGACCGTCAGCAGGTCAGGTGCAGGGCCGCGGCGGTGCTGGTCGGGTCCAGCTCGCCGTAGCGCCGCACCGCCTCGGCGGTCGGCAGGACCTCCACCGTGACGCCGCGGGCGCGGAGCCGGTCCAGCGCGGCGGGGTCGGGTGTAAGCCGCCCGAAGGCGCCGGTGCCGACCAGCAGCCGCCCGGGCAGCTCCTCCAGGACCTCCTGGAGGTCGTCGAGGACCAGCCGGTGGCCCTGGCGCCGCCACCAGTTCCGCACGACCCGGCCCGGCACGACGATCAGGTCCCGGGTCTCTGGCTGCCCGTCGATCACGATCCGGCCGAACTGGTAGGCGTCGATACTTGGCACCCGGGCCACCTCCCGATCACCGCGGGTTGCGTGCACCACACGACCGTACCCGCTCGGCTCGCCGCCAGCATGGCAGGCGGCCGCCCGCTGGCCGGTCTCCCGGAGGGTCCGGACCCCGCGCGAGGAACCAGCGCTGGTCCCGCGGTAGCCTACGGGTGATGCGGTGGTGGTGGGCGCTGTTGGTAGTGGGCCTTGCCGCGTGCTCGTCAGGGGCCGGGCAGCCCCCGGCCGAGCGTGCCCTGCCCGAGTCCATGGCTGTCTCCAGCCCGGCGTTCGCGGCCGGCGGGGTCATGCCGCGGCGGTTCACCTGCGCGGGCGAGGACGTGTCGCCGCCGCTTGCGTGGTCGGGCGTGCCGGCCGGGACGGTCGAGGTCGCCGTGGTCGTCGACGACCCGGACGCGCCCGGGGGCATCTTCGTGCAATGGGTGGTCGCAGGGATCGACCCCGCCGCGACCGGGCTGGCCGCTGGCGCGCTGCCGCCAGGCGCGCGGCAGGGCCGCAACAGCGCCGGCAGGGCTGCGTGGAGTGGCCCGTGCCCGCCAGCCGGCTCGTCCCACCACTACCGGTTCACCGTCTACGCCCTCACCCGCAGGGCCGACGTCGGCGGCGCCGGCGCGCAGGCGGCGGTGCGGCGATCGAGGCGGCCGCCAGCGCCCGGGGGCGGCTAGTCGCCACGTTCGGCCGCTGAGCCGCACCCGGGGCGGTGCCGCTGCTGGTCGTCGGGCCAGCCGGGTGCCGGCGGCCCCGACCGGTGGATTGAACCGTCAGATCGACGAGAAGAGGGTGGGCTCTTCGAGCACGGTTGCGGCACCGGCCAGGTCGGCCAGGCGTGCGGCGAGGGTGGCGACCGCGAGTGGCTGGGGCAGGGCGGCGCTGAACTTCAGGCCGGTGAGGGCTTTGCTGTCGACGTCCGGGAGACGTAGCCGCGCGGGCGCGTCGGCGGTGGTCTGTTTCCACAGTTCGGGGGTGAGGTCGCTGCGCAGCCGGATGGATGCGTCCGCGACGCGCTGCGTGGGGTCGGCGGTACCCGCGAGTGTGGCACACAGCGTTGCGTTGGCGCGGAATCCCGCCCAGGTCCACCATCGGACGTCACCGTCGGGGCCTCTGGTGATCACCGTGCCACTCGGCTGCACGGTGTCCGCCGACGCCTCCCGTAGGTCGGCCAGCTTCCGGGCAGCCCGCCGGGTGAGGGTGGCGGCGGCCGGTTCCTCGCCCAGCAGGACATCTCGCATCGCCCGGACCAGTGCGAACGACCGCCCGCCACGGCCCGTCCTGATCCAGCGGGCCTTGCCGTCGCCGGCTGTGGGTTCCACGAAGCAGCGCCGTCGTGCCCAGTCCACGTGGGTGACCCGCCAGCTTCGGCCCGCGAGCAGGAGCGGACGTGGGCCCGGGGCACCCTCGATGAGCAGCACGGGATCGATCCGGCCGATCTCGGTGCGGCCGGTCAGCACGGTGAACTCGGGCGCGGCGGTGAAGACGCCGGTGAGCTGCATGAAATGGCGGTGGCCGAAGCGTCGCTCGGCCTCCGGTCCGATGAAGAGCATGCCGTTGTCCTGGTCGAGGTAGCCCTGCTCGACCAGGTGGCGCACGATCGGCTCCGAGCCGTGCGCGAACGGCTCCAGCCCGTTCCACCACTGCGGCCAGAGCTTGTCGCCGACCCGGTGCTCTTGCAGGCACAGCGCCAGAAGCTGCTGGGCGACGATGTGCCGCGGCTCCGGCGGGGGGACGATCGGCTCGACCCACCCTCGCGCCGAGAGCATCAGCAGCCCGGCGGCGTGGAGCAGGGCCTGGTCGGTGAGGGCCAGGAATAGGCAGTTCCGTGTGCTGTCCGGGCGGCGGCCGCTGCGTCCGATCCGTTGGAGGAAGGAGGCGACGGTTGCGGGGGCGTTGAGCTGGATCACGTGGTCGAGGTCTCCTACGTCGATGCCCAGCTCCAGGGTGCTGGTGGCGACGATGACGCAATCACGTGACTCGGCGAAGGCCTGCTCCGCGCGCCGCCGCTCGTCCACCGACAGGGAGGCGTGCGAAAGGAGTGTGGTGACGCCGTTGGCGCGCAGCGCGCGGCCGAGCTCCTCCACGAGCTGCCTGGAGTCGCAGAACACCAGCCGCTTCTCGCCCTTGTGTAGGGCGGCGATCACGGTGGCAGCGTTGCTGACCGACCCGACGTAGTCGAGCTGGACGTCGGCGGGTGCGGCAGCGGCGCCCACGCCCACCTGCCGCGCGACCACACGCGCAGCAGGGGAGCCCGCTCCGGACCCTTGCAGCCAGCGCAGCAGCTCCTCCGGGTTGCCGATCGTGGCCGACAGCCCGACCCGCTGGAGCTGGCGGCCGGTCACGCGCTGGAGCCGCTCCAGCACGGCGAGCAGGTGCCAGCCTCGGTCGTCGCCGGCGAACGCATGCACTTCATCCACCACCACCGCGCGCAGGCCGGAGAACAGGTGCCGGTGGTCGACGTTCACGCTGACCAGCATCGACTCCAGCGACTCCGGCGTGGTGAGCAACACGTCGGGCGGCTCGCGCAGAAGCTGCCGGCGGCGGGCCGCTGTCGTGTCGCCATGCCAGAGGGCGGCCCGGCGTCCCAGCCACCCGGTGTAGGTCTCCAGCCGGGGGAGCAGGTCGTTGAGCAGCGCCTTGAGCGGGCAGACGTACAGCAGGGAGGTGCCCTGCCAGCCCTCCCAGGTCATCTTCGACAGCAGCGGGAAGACGGCCGCCTCCGTCTTGCCACCCGCGGTAGGGGCCAGCAGCAGTGCGTCCTCGCCGGCGAGCAGCGGCTCGATCGTGTCCTCCTGGAGCGGTCGCAGGGCCGGCCAGCCCAGCGTGTTGACGATGTGGTGCAGCACGACCGGGTGCAGCAGCTCGGCCGCGCCGGGGGCTGGCGGCGTCATGGCAGGTCCACCGGCACCTCGTCGGCGGCGGCCGCGTTGCGCTCGACCTCGCTCATCTCCGCGGTCGCCAGGGTGAGCGCGTAGTGCTGGCGGGGATCGAAGTCGGGGAACTGGTCCACCCGGTCCAGGACGTCGCCGACCAGCTTCTTCAAGAACAGTCTGGGCGCCACACCGACCTTGCCGCCCAGCCGCCCAGCCACCGCGCGGGCGAGGTCGGCCACGTAGGTGTCGTCGACCAGCGCGGCGATCCGCTCGGACGCATGGGAGCCGCCCGCGTACAGGTCGCGGACCTTGCCGCCCAGCTCGGTGAGGGCCTCGATGCTGAAGCCGGGCAGGCGGACCTGGACGGCACGTGGGTTGTCGAAGCGGGGATCGGTGGAGAAGTCGGTGGCCAGCCGCTGCGCCAGCGGGGCAAGACGCGGCACGCCTTGCGGCCCGTCGTAGAACGCCGGGGTGCCGGTGATCAGCAGATACAGCCCGGGGAAGCGGCCGGCGTGGACCTCGTCGACGAGCTGGCGCAGCGAGTTCAGTGCCTTGTCGCGGGCGTCGGAGCGGACCCGCTGCAAGGTCTCCACTTCGTCCAGCACCAGCAGCAGGCCCGGGTGGCCGCAGTCGCGCAGCACCGCCAGCAGCCCCTGCAGAAAGCCGAGCGCGCCGAAGTGATCCAGGTCGCCACGCACGCCGGCAGCACGGCGAGCCGCGGCGCCAACATTCGGCTGCCCGCCGAGCCAGGCCAGCACCGCCTCCGCGGTCGCCTGATCCTTCCGGGCGAGGGCGGCGCGGTAGCCGCGCAGCGCCGCCGCGAAGGTCGGGGCCGTGCGGCTCACTTCGGCCAGCCGCCGGGCCAGCAGCGCCTCCACCTCACGGCCGAGCGCCTCGGCGTCCGCCGCCTTCACTGTCCCGGCCGCCAGGACGTCCTCCTCGAGCGCGTAGAACCACGCGTCGACAATCGGGCGCAGCGCGCTCGGCGGGAAGCTGGAGGTGGCCAGCCGCTCGGTGAGCCGGCGGTATACGGTCTCCAGCCGGTGCAGCGGGGTCTCGGTCTCGGACACCTGCACCTCGGTGGTGGCAAAGCTGCGGCGCTTGGCACGCTCACCCAGCCAGCGGCTGAAGAACGTCTTGCCCGAGCCGTACTCGCCCCGCACCGCCTTGAAGACCGAGCCCCCCGCGGCGACCGCGTCCAGATCCTCGTCAACCGCCGCCTCAAAGCGGTCGAGCCCAACCCCGAGCAGGTCAAGCCCGGCCTGCGGCACCGCACCCCGGCGCAGCGCGTCGATCACCTCCCGGCGACGCGCCGCGCTCACCGCCGCGCTCACCCCGCCATTCCCTTCAGGTCGAACTGCTCGCGGAGCAAGCGGGCATCCAGCCGCACGGTGCGGCCGTCGTCGACCACCGACAGCACCGGGTAGTTGTCGATGTTGAAGATGCGCTGCAGCGTGGTGACGAACCCGTGCGCCCGCGCCGGCTGCTCGCCCGCCCGGTCAGCCAGCACCGTCACCGGTAGGACCCCGTTGGCGTCCAGCAGCGCTGCGATGGCCGCCCGGATCTTGGCCATGGGGACCTTGCGCGGCGTGAGGCCGTGCTGGACTGCGAACATCTCGGAGTCGAGCAGCGCCTCGACCAGCGTGGTGGCGCCGCGCGGCGCGGCAGGCTCCCCCGGCCTGGCCAGGTCCAGGGCGATCTGGCCCGCCGGTGCAGGCTTCCGCGCGCGCTTCGCCGACGGGACGGCAGGCGGGGCTGGGGCGGGCTCGGTCCGCGGGGGGCGGGCAAGCGACCACCATGCCGGCTGCTGGTCGGCCAACGGACGCCAGTCCCGCGGAGCGGCCGCCCCCAAGGGCAGGAAGGCAAGCAGCGGGATGGTGACCTCGGCCAGCGACGCGCCCCCGTGGTAGCCGGCCCGGCGCTGCGCGTAGCGCAGACGCGGGTCCCACAGCGCCACCACACGGCCGCTCGGGGCCACGACCCGTAACCCCGCCAGCTCGACCTCTCCATCCCGGGCCGGACCATCGCTCGCGCGGTGCCGAGCGGACAGGATGCCCTGCGCCGGGCGCAAGTCCCCGCCGTGCTCGAGCACGTGCCCGTGGTCGCTGACAATGATCACCGCGCGGCCGTTGTAGCGGGCGAAGTCGAGCAGCTCACGCAGCGGTCCGATGTCGGCGACCCGCCAGCCGGCGTCCAAGCCCTCGCGGCCGTGGTCGAGCGCGTCGTCGATGGTGTTCAGCACGACCGCGACCAGCGTGTCGGTGTCGCTGAGGGCCTGCTGCAGCTCGTCGGCGAGCACCTCGCCCGCCGGGCCCCGCACCGCGTCACCGTGGAACAGGCGCACATTGCGGCCACGCCACAGGCGGTGGCCCTCGAACGCGGTTCGCTCCTCGTCCTGTCCACCTTGGCGCAGCTCGGCGGCGAACAGCGACATCCGGGAGACCGTGGTGACCGTCGGCAGCGCCGCCACGACCGCCCGGCGCCGCGCCTGACGTTCTGGCTCGCTGTCTCCCAGCGGGTCGTACTCGTCCCAGCGCTGCTGGCCCAGCTCCTCGGCGAGCTCGACCGCGACGGCCGCGCTCATCCCGTCCAGGACCAGCAGCAGCGCCGGGCGCTTGCCGGCGACGACCAGCGGCGCCACCACCCGTGGCAGGACCGACTCGACGGTGAGCATCCGCCCAGGACTGGCGCCCGCCGCGGTCCACGCGCCCAGGCGCGTCGCGAACGCGGCATCGAGCCTGCGGCGACGCTCACTCGCCCGTTCGTAAACCGCCCGGTAGGCCGCCTTCAGCTCCGCGTTGACGTCCTCGCCGATCCACACGTGGCCGAGCGCGCGGTCCACCCAGCCCCACTCCGCTACCTGCCGGTCGATCCCGTCGCCGACGCTGGACGGCTCCTCCACCGGCACGTCGAGCCACTGCACCAGCCGCTGCGCCATCTTCGCCCGCTCGACCCGGTGGTGGTGCGTCCCGGCCAGCCGGTGGCGGTCAAGCGCCGCCACCGCATCGGCCAGGGCTGTGTTCGCCTCGCCCCGATCTCTTCCATCCAGCCACCTCCGCAGCGCCCCGGCGACCACCCCGACGCGGTGCTCGAACCCGGACCGCAGCATGTCGCTGTGGCGGGCGGCATCCTCCGCCCCGAGCTGCGCCAGCAGCTCCTCAGCGCGGTCCAGCACGGCGTGGACGAGCCGGCCGGCCTCCGCCGCGCCCGGCCCAGAGGCCGCCGACTCCTCTAGCAGCCCGGCGACAACCTCCTCGGCGATATCGGCGAATGCCCGCACCACGTCGTCGTCCAGGTGCACCTCGCCGAAGTAGCGGTCCACCCGGCCCTGCGCCCGCTCGGTCCCACCATGGGCGGCAGGCGCCCACAGCGCTCCGCAGACCAGCCCGAGCGCCAGCGCGTCAGACCCCCGCCCGGCCTCGGCCAGGGCGAACAGCGCCGTGGCCGCCCGTCCGGTCAGCTCGATGAGCCATCCCACCAGGCCCTGGCGCTCCTCGGCCCGCAAGCCGCCGAGCGCGTCCGCCGCGCCGGGCAGGACGCTCCACCGCAGCAGCGCCCGGGCGTCCAGGTCCTCCGCCGCCAGCCCGAGCCGCTCCACGCCGAGGCGGCGGACGGCCAGCTGCCGCAGCGCCGCATCGCGGTTGAGCACACTTCCGGGCAGCCGCGGCCAGCCGCTCGGCGGCATCGCGTCGACCAGCGCCTCGGCCGCCCACCCGTCGCCTACGAGCCGGGGATCCAGCCGCTGAGCGCCGAAGCTCTCCAGTACCAGCGACCACGGCTCCACGCTCAGCACCTGCTGCCCGAGCACCTGGCTCAGCACGCCATTGCCCAGCTCGCTGTTGTCCCGGTCGGTGAGCACCACCAGCACCGAGCCGTCGTCGGTGCCGACGTGCCCGGTGACCTGCTCCAGCACGGCCAGCGGCGAAACGCAGGCCACCACCCGCACTGTCCACTCACCGACCTCGAAGGACGCCGCGCCGTCCCACGCCGGCGACGCCCGCACCAGCAGGACCCGCGCGGGGAGCCTGCCGTGCCGGTCACGGGCACCCTGCAGAACCTGGGCGACCTGCTGCTCCAGCGCCGCCGGGCGGATCGCCAGGGCGCTGGACGGCGCAGCGGAGACGGTCACTCGACCACCCGCCAGGTGACCTCGACCGTCGCTCCGGGACGGTCCTCGACGAACGCCCGCAGCTCCGCGAGCACGACCTGGATCTCGGGCGCAGTGACGAGATGCCGGCCGGAGCTTGCACCGGGCCGCTGCTCGGGCCGGCCCGGCGGCAGGTCCTGCTCCCGCCTCTCAGGCGGGGGGGAGACGGTGGTTCGGGTCGTCGCCTTGCGCAGGAGCTTGGTGGCTTCGGCTCGCGCCTTCTCCAGCGCCTCCGGCAACGAGACGGTCAGCTCGTCGGTCAGGGCCGCACGGTGCAGCGGCGCGAAGATGGCGGCGGCCTCCTCCGCGTACGGCTCGCCCAGCCCCGCGACCAGATCCAAGGTGTCCCATGGCGCTGTGGCGAGGGCGTCGGCGACCCGCTCGGCGCTGCGGATGCTCCTGCCCGTTCGCGGCGCCGGGCCGCCAAGGTCCGCACGCGCCAGGTGGTCCACGACCTCCAAGGCGCCCTGTCCCTGGCGCGCGCTGATCCCGTCCAGCAGCGCCGCAGCGGCACGGGCTGTGTGGAGTCGCCCCTCGGTCGCGGACCGGTACAGGTCGAGCTGCGCGGCATACTGCTCCAGCTCCTGCACAAGATGGAGCGCTGGGCCCCGGTACCGCTGAGCGTGGTCGGTGAGCTGGCGGGCGAAGATGCCGACCAGCCGCCCCCGGCGCAGCTCCGGCGCGTTGACGCCGAAGACCTCCATCGCGCGCCGCCTTGCCGCCTGCCAGGACTCCTCGCTCGGCAGGCGCTGCTCCCGCAGCGTCAGGTCGGAGCTGATCGCGGTCAGCTCGGGCGGCGGGTCCAGCACACCGCCGTACCGCACCCAGGCCCGGTCGCTCTGCTCAGCGAAACAGGCGATGACAAGGCGGGCGACCAGGAACTCCAGCCCACGAGGGCTGGGCTCGTCCAGCCAGCCGAGCAGGTCGCTGACCTTCAGGTCTCCCTCGATTTCGTGCTGGGCGGCCTTCTGGTGGAAGTGCTGCACCCAGTGCCGGCCGAGCACGAACGCTGCCTCGTGCATCTCGCCGAGCAGCAGCGGGTTGGCGATCCGCCGCATGGTGGCCCGGTCCCTGCGCTCCACCTCGACACGGCCGTCGGGTGCTTCGATCGCCTTGCGGACGTAGTCGAGCACCATCCTCGCGTTGCCCAGGCCCACCGTGGCCCCGACACGGTCGGGATCGAAGTCGGGATGCGCCGGGTACTGGTAGGCAAGTACCTGTCCGGCCACGTCGTGGAGCGCGTCCTTCATCGCCGCGCCGACCGGCAGCGTCAGCCTGAGGTCCGGCGTGAGGGTCAGCAGGTGGTCCTCGTAGGAGAGCACCACGTCGGCCGCTTGCTTGGTGGCGAGCCCGTACGCCTGCCGGAGCACGCTGCGGACCCTGGTGAGCAGCGCGTCCCGCTGGCTCTGCAGCGTCGCGCGGGCGCGCTGCCGGTCGGTTGGATTGAGGTGCTGGGCGTGGCTCTCGAAGCGCTGCCCGCTCAACACCGCGTCGATGATCACCAGTCGCCGCAGATCGGTGAGCCGCTCGGTGGTGAGCGCTGCGGGCACCCAGCAGACGGTGTGCGCCTGCACGCCCCGCATGCGCAGGGTCTGCACCCGCTGGCGGTCGTCGGCCGGGCCGTGGTCACCCTCGTCGAATGGGTGGTCGACGATGACCCGCCAGGAGCTCGGGTCGAGCGGGTGGAAGGCGTCGTCGCGGACGTCGTGCTCGTCGCGCACGTTGCCGTAGAGCATCTCGATGGAGCGCCGGCTGCCACGCCAGACGACATCGGCGTGCTCCAGGAACTTGCCGCTGGCGTCGATGCCCAGCTCCTCCCACAGCAGCCGCTTGACCAACTGCTTGCGGGCGCCCGCGTTGTCGTAGTGGCGGGCCGAGGCGAGCACGCTGTCGACGTCGACCCCGATCAGCTCCAGCGCCACGCCCGGGTCGTCGGCCTTGCTGTACTTGATCTCGCCGAACCGAGAGGCCCACTCCTCGACTTTGCGTCCCACCTGCGAGACCTCGCCGCGCGGGATCGGGCTCTTGATGCTGCCGTGGTTCAGCGCGGACAGCCGGCTTGCGGTCAGGTTGCGCAGCGCCGGCACCGACGGCGCCAGCGCCGACAGCAGCAGCGTCTTGAGCAGGCGGTCGTCGCCGGCGAACGCCCTGACCCGCTCGGCAAGCTGACCGTCCGCCCCGCCGCCGTAGCGGCTGCGCTCGATGTCGTCGTCGCTGAGGCCGTACGACTGGAGCAGGTGGGGGCGCAGCTTGGCCTCGTACAGCTTCTGGGCGGTCTCGAACTCGATCTTCAGCTTCTCGGTGAACGGCTGGTCGCCGCCACGGCTGATCACCTCATACAGGTCGCCCAGCGGGACCAGCTCGCCCAGCCGCAGGTCGTCGCGGTGGTCCACGAGGATCTGGCGCATCAGCTTCAGCGCGGTGCGGGAGCGCTGCAACGCGCTGGAGACGTGGACCAGCGTGTCCATGAAGGCCGGGCTGAACGGGTAGCTGGCACGGAACGACTCGATGTCGGCCCCGGTCGTGCCCTCGGTGCCGAGCAGCGTATCCCACACGTCACGGCGCAGCCTGGTGGTCGACTCGAACGCCGCCACGATCGCCGCCGCGGCCTCCGCGCTGGTCGGCTTGAGCAGGCGCTCGTGGGCGATCACCGGGAGGTTGCGGTCCTCCAGCGTGATGACGTCGAAACGGCCGCTCGCCAGGTTCAGCGCGTCCTGGAAGCTCAGCTCGATCGCGCCGGTGACCTCCTCGCCGACCAGCTCGCGCAGGTCCCGCTGCCGCGCGATGAAGCTGACGATCGGCACCGCCCGCCGCGTGTCGCCACCCTCGACGAAGTTGGTCACCTTCTGCGCCTCGCGCGCGACGAACTGCTGGTCGCCGATGGAGCTGGCCAGCCACAGCACCAGCTCGTCGAGGAACAGCACCAGGCCGTCGTAGCCGAGCTGCCTGGCGTGCCGGCTGATCTCGGTGAGGCCGCGGTCCAGCGCGATGAAGCCTTCGGCGCTCTCGCGCACGTCGCTCAGGTAGCTGCGGAACCAGCTCGTGAGCAGGTCGCTGACGAGCCTGCGCCGCAATGCGTCGTCGTAGGCGCTGCCGAGCGCGGCATCCAGCCTGGCACTGTCCCAGAACGGCTCGGATTCGCCCCACGCGTCCTCGGGATCGCCGCCAGGAAGCCGCTTGATGAACCGCTCGTCACCGATCTGCTCGCGCAAGTTCCGGGTGTCGTCCAGCAGGGCGTCGGTGCGGTGCACGGCCGGGACGGGCGCCTCGGGGTGGAGCCTGCGGATGTGGTCGACGTAGCCGCCCAGGACCGCTTGCTCCAGCGATTTAGCGCCGAGCAGGTGGTAGGGCACCAGCAGGAACCGCCGGCCGCTCATCCACGGGTCGTGCTTGGCGAGCAGCCCGGCGAACTCGTCGCGCCGGCGGGCAGCCTCCTCGCCGCGGAGCAGGGCGTGCAGGACCGCCATGAAGTGCGACTTTCCCGAGCCGAACGAGCCGTGCAGGTATGCCGCCTTTGAGCCGCCGCTGGTCAAGGCAGCCTGGATCAGTCCGAGGGCCTCGTCGAAGTTACGGACCAGACGGTCGGTGATGACGTAATCGCGAAGCGTCGCTTCAGCGTCGGAGACGCCCTCGGTGAGCTTGAGCACGAAGTCGCTGCTGCTGGTCCGCTCCGGGATGTAGATGACCTCACGGAGCAGCGGCGGCTGGTTGGGCTGGTTCACTTGCTCATGCCTTCCTTCGACCGCGAGCGGCCTTGGGGGGACGCCACGAGGCAAGCTCCTGGTCGGTCAGATGCAGCCGGTTCTGGTAGTCGGCGAGGAAGCCGACGTAGACCATGGCTGGGCTGCCGCCGTAGGCGGGGTGGAAGTCGCTGTGCCACTGGCGCACCCAGGGCAATAGCTCACGCAGGCCCGCGAGCAGCGGGGCGAGCAACTCCGGACCCCAACCGTCGGACTGCTCGCGCTCGACGACGAGGGTCGCGAGCGCTTGTGCCTGCTCGCGATGATCCCAGCCGGCCCAGCCCAGCAGCAGCGCGGGATCGCCGTCCCTGCTGGCGTGCGGGTAGGAGATGAACCGCTCCTTGGGCACGTCGAGCTTGCCGCGGTTGCGCCAGTAGCTGGTCTTCAGAAAATCACCGGAGCCGTACTTCGGCGGCACCAGGATGCCGTCGCGGATCTTCCGCTTCCCCTCCTCGGTCGGCGCGGCGTCCTCTTGGCGCTGGAGGTCCCAGGTGTGCTCCCAGTCCGCGCGCTTCTGCAGGCCCGAGTCCTTGTAGCGCAGGGCAGCGAGGTAGGGGACGTGCTCGTCGGCCACCAGCTCGGCCACTACCGCGCCCAGGTCCTTGCCGGCATAGCGCAGCTCCCCCACGGCCACGACATCGGGGTCGCGCCGCAGTTCGTCGGCAAGTTGCGAGGTCGTCAGCAGCCGCGGCTGTTCCATCCCGTCGACATGGTGGAACCACAGGTCCCGCGCCTCACACCGGTCCAGCAACCACTCCCGCAGGGCCTTGGCCTCCATCGCCTCCCAGCCCTCGGTCGCCCACCGCCGCTTGCACTCCGGCCGCTCGATCAAAGCAATGCTGCGGTTGCTCTCGATCACCCCAATGCGCTTCTCCACCACCGCCCGATACTCCGCCGGCCAGTGACCCGGAACCTCCGTGATCGGCGTCGACCTATGCCGCACAAACCATTCCGTCTCAACCTCACCAGCCGCCATCTTCCGCGCCAACACAATCTCGAACGCCCGCTCCCCAAGCCTCAGCTCTGGCACCCTCTCCACAGGCGCCGTCAGCTCATCAACCAACAGCCCATACAGCGAATAGACCTGCCAGTCCAACTCCTCCTGCAACGCAATCATCCGCCCCCGCGTCGCCTCCCACTGCCGCCGAGCCTCAGCAAGACCCTCCCGCGTTGGCATCCTCTCCGCCGCTACGGCTGCCGGACTCACCCTGCCCAGGCGTTGCGCAAGCTCGTCGAGCTGCTGTGCCAGCTCGAGCGGATAAGCCTCCGGCAGCGGAAGCTCCTCCAACTTGGTCCCAGTGAACTCGTAGAAGTGCTCCCAATCGTCACTGGTGAAGCCACCACCCTCACCGCGAATGCCCTTGTCATGGCTCAACTGCTTCAACCAGAAGCAAGTCGTCGAGCTATTGAGCACCCCGAGCAGCCGCAAGTGCTCTTCCTCACTGACTCCCGCTGGTAACTTGATCACTGGCGCAGACCTATTGAAGACCTTCCTACCTCGATCCAGCACGAAGTGATTGTGCGTAGCGACGAACGCAAATGCGAGTCGCTTCCCACTGGCCCAACGATCCGGATGGAAGTCTGAGTAGGTGAACCACGGCAGACCGCGTTGTTCATGTGTTCCTGACAGTGCACGCCGAATGGCCAGCAGCCTCTGATTGGGCCAGAGAAATCTTTGGGCGTGTAGCGACGCTTGTGGCCTCGCTCCATCGGAGGTATAGGGAAAGACGGTGCTTATGAATGGGTACACTGACCAGTCTCGAATGCTCATGCCGTCACCAACTGGTCTCGTTTCCTTGAGGATGCCGCAACGACGTGCTGTGGCATTATCAACAAAGTAGGCGTCGTCTTCTCTCGTCAAGGCCATGAAACCAACGGATTCTGTGACCGAGTCAAGGCGTTGCGCAGCCGTCTCTTGCAGAAAGTCTAGGAGTTCAATAGCCCCGGCGCCAGACAGAGTCCACGGATGAGTTCCCAGCCGTTCTCGTGGGAGATCGAGGACGGAGATGAATTCATTTTCAACTCCGGGATGGTCAATGTTCTCTATGATAGAACGCCACACGAGGCCTTTAGCAGGGTTGTCCGGAGCGGACGGCTCACCGCGAACGCCAAGGATAGCTCGGACAGTATCAGCGCGATATTGGCCGTGTTTTCTGAGGCATTGTCCTATAAGAATGACCGTTGGTGTTCCGTGGCCTGGGATGTAGACGCCTGATGTGTCGATGACGTGGGTCAGCTCGACACGCTGAGCGAAGAATTCCTCGATCAACTTCTTCCCGAACTCCCGTTTCATGAAGGAGTTAGCCGTGATTAGGCCGACATAGCCAGCGCCGCGGCCGTCAGTATCTGCAGTTCGTGCCAACTCGAAGAATCGCTGAGCGAAGGGGACCGATAAGGCGTACTGCATATGACAGGCGTTGTACCTTTCGCGATAGAGTTGATTCAGCTTCCTGTCCTTGACTGTGACGTATGGCGGATTGCCAACGACGATGTGGTAGCGGCCGTCGGACAGGATTCTAGGGAATTCGTCGAGGTCTTCGGTGGCGTATTGAAACTCTGCTATCTCATCACCGAGACCCTCAATGGCGAGCTGACGAGCCCTGATCAAGGAGTCGCCGACGGCGATATTGATGGGGAATGAGTAGCCGGACGCCTGCGCCAGGGTGGTGAAACCAGCGGCTCGCAGGGCGACGAGCAGCAAGCGGAAGCGGGCTATGGCGACGGCGAACGGGTTGACGTCTACCCCATGGATGGCCTCCAGGGCGAGTCGGACGCGCTCTTGGGGGTCGCGGTCGGGAGAGTGGACCTGCCACTTGGCAAGTAGGCGGCGGAAGGCACCGAGCAGAAAATGGCCCGAGCCGCAGGTTGGGTCGATCAACTTGACCACGTCGTAGCCGAACTCGTCGATCGCCGGTTTCAGCGTGAGGTCGAGGATGAACTCCTCCACGAACTCCGGCGTCTGGAGTAGCGCATACGTCTTTCGCGCTGACTCTGAAACGCCTTGGTACAGATCGCCGAGGAAGCGGGTGCCTCGAGACAGGTCTCCGTAGAGGTCGCCGATGAAGCGAGTGTCCCAAGCGGGGTCTCTGAAGTCGTGAACGAGCTTGCCGTCCTCGCCTCGGCGCCTCCAGAAGGCGATCAGGGCCTTCGCGGCGTCGTGGGAAACGGGGATCTGATAGAGCGGGTTGTGCTGCTCGCTGAATAGAAGGTCGGTCGCCTTCGCCACACGAATTGCGTCGAAGGACGCCAGCAGCCAGCCGCGGTCGGTCTCCGCCGGGCAGTCTTGGAAGAACTGCTCTTGGGCCTCCTCAGCCAACGTCATCCGTTCCGACGAAGGGCCGGCCAGGCATGGCGAGGCCAGTAGGCGGTTATCTTCGCAGAAGCGTACAAACACCGTGCCGAGCACCCACGCCACTGCAGCCTGGGTCACCCGGTCGTCCCGCCAGGCCGTCCACGTCGCGGCGGTGCGGCCGAGCTTGAACGCGTGGTCGTACTCGGCGCGCAGCCGCACGTACACCTCGTCGAGCGCGGCGATCTGCTCCCGCAGGTCGTCCTCCAGCCTGCGGACCTGCCGCTGCAGGTCCTTGAGCAGCTCCTTGCGGTCGATCACGATGCCTGATGCCCGCTTCGGTGCTCGTTGGCCACCCAGACGTCGGGCAGCACGATCCATTCGTTCTCGGTCACGATCGGCACGATCGTGGTGTCAAGCCTCGGCGGCTGCCCTGGGTCGTCCATCGGGCACAGCAGCCACACCGACCCGGCGCCGGAGCGCGCCCGGTCAGCCACCGCGTGCAGCAGTCCCATCGCGCCGTAGCGCGTAAGCGGAGCTGCCTCGTGCAGCAACAGCGGGCTGCCCGTGCCCGAGCCGAGGGCCTCCAGCAGGTGCGGCTGCACCAGCGCCCAAGCGTCGGCGACGTATTGTCCCAGCTTGACGGCGTCCCGGGTGCCCGGCTCGGCCACGTCCGCGCCCAGGATCGTCCCCCAGGTCGGCTTGGGTCTGGCGTCCACCAGTTCGTGCAGGGCGGACAGGAACAGCGAGGACACGTTCAGCGGGTTGGCGCTGAAGCGTCGTGTCAGCTCCTCCCGCGCCCGCGTGTAGCGGTCGAGGCGCACGGTCAGCGCCCTGAAGCCGTCCTCACCGGTGGCCCCGGTGAGCTGCTGCTCCGCCCTGGCCGCCGCGGCCAGCTCCGGGGAGGCCGCCGTCCACCGTGAGGCGCCGGGTCGCGTGGAGCGACGTGAGGTCAGCACGCTGCCTGGCCACGACGGCCCGCTGCTGGGAGCCAGGTACATTCCGTCGCGCCACTGCAGCTCGAAGCCGGCGCCCCCGAGCAGGCGCTCCAGCTCGGGATGGCCCGGGAGGGGAGGCAGCGCCGGGAAGCGGGCCCGTACCCGCTCGCGCACCTGGTCCGGCGTGAGACCCGACGGCCTGCCGGACTCGCCGACGGGTGGCGGCACCACCCCGGCCTGGGCCAGCCGCAGCGCCCGGACCGGGTCGAGGTCGCGCGGGTAGACCTCCAGCCGTGCGGTCGCCGCGGCGTGCTCAGAGGCGGTCGCCGCCAACTGCACTAGACGCCGTTCGTCCAGTGTCATCCCCTCGCCGGGCGGCGCGACCGCGGACAGCTCGCGCAGGACCGTGGCCGGGGCCGGCAGGACCTCCTGCCCTGCCAAGGTGTCCGCCACCTTGCCGAGCGTGTCCGCAAAGTCGAGCAGCGCTGGCGCTGCCGGCGTCTCCGGTCCGTCCTCCTCGCTCACCTCGAGCGCGACCAGCAGGCGGCCGCCGTGGCGGCGGGTCAGCAGCCGCGGCTCCCGCTCGACCGAGTCGACCTCCACAGCGGCGCGCACCGCCGCGGTGGCGATCGCGCGGCGCAGCTCGTCCCCGGTCCGTGTCGAGCCACGGCGCGCCAGCAGCGCAGCCGCCATCTCGGCGACGCCCATCACCCGCCCACTGTCGGCGAGCAGCTCGACCAGCTCGGCACGCAGGCTCTGGACCACCGGGTCGCGCTGCCAGCGCTTGCGCTGCTTGGACAGCACCTGGGCGATCCGGCCAGCCGTGACGCCCAGCGCCTTGGCCACCATTGGCTGCTGCGGCCACGGCGGCAGGCCCGACAGCCTCCCGGACTCGTCGGGCAACCCCAGCAGCAGCCGGGTCGCCTCGACCTCGTTGCTGTTGCGCCCGCTCTTCTCCAGTGTTGGGACCAGCAGCGCGGCGATGGCGTCCAGCCCGACCCGTGTCAGCTCGGCGGGCGTCCCCGTCTCGGTCTGCGCGGCCTCCGCGGCTGCGACCTCGGCCTTGGCGGCCTTGCGCTCCTCGGCGGTCAGCGGGAAGGGCTCCCGCTCGTCCAGCCGCGTCCGCCACTGCTTGATCCGGCCCTGCAGCTCCCGGCGGGTCTTGGCGCCAAGACCCGGCAGGTTGAACAACTGCTTGGAGCCAAGGCCAAGCAGGTCACCGACGGTGGTGGCGTCCAGCCGGTGCGCGGCCGAGACGGCACGTGGGGTGAGCCCCGCGGCCTCCAGCACGGTCGCCCGGGTCGCTTTTACGGCGGCCCGATCCCGCGCCTGCTCCGCGGCGCCCTCGTCCTGCGGGCGCTCCAGCCCTGTCGCGGCGCGCTCGGCGCCGGCCGGCCTGGCCGCGTCGGAGCGACGGAAGATCTGCTGCCAGGCGTCGCGCATGTCCTTCAGCGACTCGAACCGCCGGCCAGCGTCGCGGTGCAGGCTGCGCTCGAAGAAGGCGACCAGCCCGTCCCGGATCGCCGGGTCGAACGCCTCGGCGGCCAGCACCGGCGGCCCCTCGGTGTAGCGGGGCTCGGTGCGGCCGTCGCCCCACTGCGGCAGCTCACCGGAGGCCATCTCGTGCAGAGTCACCGCCAGGGCGTACCGCTCGGCCTGGGCGTCATAGACCGGACGCTGTGGGGCGCCGAGGAACGGGTCCAGGTAGCGCGAGGTCCCGGCCTCGATGTCCTTCACCGAGATGCCGGCCAGCGAGAAGTCGAACAGCACCAGTTGCCTGGTCCGGTTCGGCCGGATGCGGATGGCGATGTTGTCCGGCTTGATGTCGCGGTGGGTGACGCCCTCGCCCTCCAGGTAGTCGACGGCGCCGAACAGGTAGTCGCTGTAGGTCTCCAGCTCGTCCACGGTGAGACGGCCGTCGTCTCGGAGCTTGCGGGCCACGGTCAGCTCGCCGGCGTGCTCCAGCGCCACCACGGTGCGGTTGCCGACGCGGATCGGCTCGAGCTTGGCCGGTCGGATCACCCGCGAGTCGGCGAGTTCGCGCAGCACCTGCGCCTCGTGCTCCAGCCGGGACGTCTTCTCGTCGGAGAGCGCGACCTTGAGCACTTCCTTCCTGCCGGAGCGCTGGTTTTCGGCAAGGAACGCCCGCGACGTCGACCCGGTGCCGAGCCGCTTGACGATGCGCCATTGCCCTCTGCCGATGAGGTCGCCGGCGCGGGCCTCCAGCGGATCCGGCTCGTCCTCTGGTGGCTCGTCTGGCGGATGCCCGGTGGTGGTTGGCGGGGGGGTCAGCTCCTCCTCGACCGCCTCCAGCAGCTCCAGGAACTCGGCCACGGTGGTCAGCCGCTGGGCGGGCACCGGCGCCGTGGCCGCCTGCACCAGCTCATCCATGAACTGCGAAACCGAGTCCGCCACCACGGACGGGCGCAGCCCATTGTGCTGGGCGAGCCGGGTCAGCAGCTCGCTGCGCTTGGCGGCCGGTGGCTGCCCGGTGAGCAGCAGATACGCCAGCGCGCCAAGCCCGAAGACGTCCATCGCCACCGGGTCCGGGTTGGGAGCGCTCAGCTCCGGCGCCAGGTACGCCTCGGCGGACTGGTCGAGGTGGCGGGTGACCTGCGTGGTCGGCGTCACCTGCACAGACCCGCTGGTGGAGCCGTTCCCGGTCGCGTCGGCGCCGCGGATGGCCGACTGCCAGTCGCTGATCCACAACTGCGGGTGCAGCCAGGCCTCCTCCTCGGTGGCGTGCCGGCGTCGCGACCCGGGCACCACCAGCACGCTACGCGCCGACAGCGCCCGGTGGTGGAGATGGCGGCCATGCACGTACGCCATGGCCTCGGCGAGCTGGCGGATCATCTCGACCCTGGCCTCCACGTCCAGCCGGTCGCCGTACTGCGCCAGGTAGTGGTCGAGCCGCTGCGCGCGAGGATCATGGCGGAAGATCAGCGCCGGGCCGGCCTCGTGCGGCTCCATGGTGTCGACCTGCACGATGCCCGGATGACTGATGCCGTGCAGCGCGAGCATCTCGCGGCGGGCCGCCCGCGCGATGCTCGCCCGCTCGGCCTCTACGGCGTTGCGCTCCACCAGGTAGACCCGGATGCGCCGCCGCTCGGCGGGCAGCTGGGCGTGGCGGGCGAGATGGTCCTGCCAGGTCGGGCCAGAGTCGAACGGCTGCGGGTCGAGCTGCCACGACCCGACGTGGAGATGGCGGTGGCTGCGGGCGATGCCGATCCCGTGCAGCAGCTTCGGCAGCGCCCTCGACAGCTCCGGCAGGACGCGGCGGCGCTCGTCCCGCGGTGGCCGGGCCAGCAGCCCCGACCAGATCGGCGGCAGCGCCCCGGCACGCTCCCCGGGCCTCGGCTGGGGGCCAAAGACCCAGGGGAGCTGGTGCTCGGGAAGGTCGCCGACATCCAGGCCGGGATTGGACAGGAACACCGCCGCCTGGACGAACGGGATCCGCAGGTCGAGCCGCTGCCGGCTGGCCTCGCTCTGCAGCAGCGCCTTCAAGCGCTTGGCCTTGAGGTCCGCGAGGTGCAGGGGATTGTCGAAGGTCCGGCTGCCGGACCCCACCGGGCTGGTGAGGATCCAGTTCGAGCCGCTGCTGGTCAGCCGTCCATTGAGGCTCTTGATCTCGATCAGGTACAGCCCACTCGGGGCGGCGACCAGCAGATCGACCTCGCACACGTGCCCGCTCTGGGCGGTGAACGTGAAGTTGGACCAGGCCCGGTACGGCTCGACATCCGGCAGCAAGCTCTGGACGTGCTTGAGAGCGTCACGCTCATGCTGGAACTGCGAGGGCGTGATCGTCTCCCACCGACCCTCCTGCATGCCTGCGCATCCCCCTCGCGAGCCGGCCCGAACTCGCCGAAACCCCTACCACAGGCCGACGAGCTACGCTCACCGCGAGCACGCCGAACAGTACCAACACTGTGGAATTATGACTAGAGCACCCGATCCATGCTGCCGTTCGCACGACGCCCGCCACCACTCCAAGCACGGCATGGGCTCGATCTCCTTGAACCGCTGGCATTGACGGGCTCCAGATGTGACTGACGATCAGGTCCTTCCCACCGGGTCCCGCAGGAGGACGAGCACGCGCTCGACAAGCTCTCCTTCTCGGTGGTCGGGGAAGACATGACCGCCATCCTCGACGCGTCAGACTTCTCGCGAGCATAGGCCAAGGCGCTGGCACGCCTGACCGGGAACGTCGTCGCACGCTGGCGCCTCACCGCCGACGAGCACTTTGCGCTTGAGGTCATCGACAGTGCCACCGTCGGCCGTTGGCTGATAGGCCACGACACGACCCGATCCGGGCTGCGCATCGCGCCGTCCGGCGAGCCCGACCGAAACTGTCAGGTGCTCGGGGAGTTCCAGTCGTTGGCTGCCGCTTGACGCGGCCGCCGTCAGCAAGGGTGCCAGCAAGGCGTGCGTCAGCGTGGCGCTCGAGCATCGTGCCGCGCCAGTGATCGGCCGTGGCGCGGCGTCGAACCAGGCGGGGCAGTGCCCTCGCCGTCATCGCTCGCAACCTGGAAGTGCGCAATGGTCAGTCCAGCAACGACACCCTGGTCACCGCAGACGCTGGCGGCGCTGCATGAGGAGTTGACCAACGTCGAGGAGTTGGACGTCGCCACCGTCGAGGCACTGATCGCCGACTGGTCGACCC
>WNGE01002424.1_pt1 | contig 24626 bp, 21 predicted proteins | sample 5400651 | NCBI WGS metagenome assembly WNGE01 (sample SAMN13153370, study PRJNA577476) | soil metagenome | isolation source: 60 cm soil or saprolite under grassland replicate 2 | place: USA:California | collected 2016-06-15
CTAGCCTCAGTTTCCGGGCTAAGTCGATCTTGATGTGACGGGCTGAAGGCAAATCGGGCCTGACCTGCCGCAACGCGGCGCGTGGTGCCGGCTTGATCCCGGATTCTCCTATGACCTAAAGTGAGCTCGTCATTCTGGCTACCCGGGATGGGTCATGGCGAGCCTGTACAAGAAGATCATCAGCGGGAAACCGTACTGGTACCTGCGCGAGATGGGCTGGGTGGACGGCAAGCCGAAGCTGGTCTCCGAGCGGTACCTGGGATCGGCCGCCGACATCGAGGCTCTGCTGGACGCCCGGGAGGCGGCCGCGCTGCCGGACCGGACCCGCCATCTGGGGTTCGGGGACGTAGCCGCCGCGTGGGGGATGCTGGAAGATCTGGGCGCGGCCGGGATCATCGACGAGGTGACCGGGGGGCGCAGGTCCGATGCGGGCGCCAGCGCGGGAACCTACCTGGTTCTGGCGGCGCTGAACCGGCTGGTCGCCCCGTGCTCCAAGCTGGGCTTCGCGGGCTGGTGGAAGACCACCGCCGCGGACCGGTTCACCAGGATCCCCGCCAGCGTGCTGGATCACAGGCGTTTCTGGGATGCGATGCACGCGGTGTCGCTGGAGGACCTGGAGGAAATCAGCCGCCGGATCGCGCTGCGGATCGTGGCGGAGTTCGGGCTGGACTGCTCGGCGGTGGCGCTGGACATGACCAACTTCGCTACCTTCATTGACACCCGCAACCAGAAGGCCCCGGTCGCGCAGCGCGGCAAGGCCAAGCAGAAGCGCTCGGACCTGCGGCTGGTCGGGCTGGGCCTGGTGGTCACCCGCGAGGGCGGGGTCCCGCTGACCTGGCACGCCTACCCTGGCGACCGGCCCGATGTCACCCAGTTCCCCGCGATGATCGACCAGCTGCGTGACCGGCACGCCGCGGTCTGCGCCGCCGCCGGTGCCCAGCCCGCAGCGGACATGACCGTGGTATTCGACGCCGGCCAGAACAGCGAGGGCAACTTCGCTCACCTGGCGGGGACGGGCTTGCATTACGTCGGGTCGGTACCCGCCTCCGACTGCCCGGACCTGACCAGCCTGCCCGCCACGGTGCGCGTCCCGGTGGACGGGCGCTTCGGCGGGCTGACCGCGGTCGACACCCGCCGCGAGGTCTACGGCGCCTCGCGGCGGGCCATCGTGACCCACTCCCCGGAGCTGCACGAAAGCCAGGCCCGCGGGTTTGACGGCACCACCCTCGCCAAAGCCGGCAAGAAGCTGGACGAGCTGGCCGCCACCCTCGCCCGCGGCAAAACCCGCCGCAGCAGGGACAAGGTGGAGGCCGAGATCGCCGTGATCACCCGCAAGCCCTGGGTGCGCCGGGTCGTCACCTGGCAGCTGGACGGCGGTCAGCCGAAAGACCTCCGTCTCACCTGGGGCATTGACCAGGACGCCCGCGCGGCCCTGGAAGAAGAGCTGTTCGGCAAGCACGTGCTGATAACCGACCACGACGACTGGCCCACCGCGGAGGTGATCGCCGCCTACCGGTCCCAGTACGAGGCCGAGTTCGGCTTCCGCCAGCTCAAAGACCCCCGCGTGGTGTCCTTCTCCCCGATGCACCACTGGACCGAACACAACATCCGCGTGCACGTATTCACCTGCGTGCTCGCCCTCCAGATCGCCCACCTGATGCGCCTCAAGGCAGCCCGCGCCGGGCTGCGCGCATCGGTCCGCGAGCTACTGAGCCAGCTCGCCGGCATCGAAGAGACCGTGCTGATCTACCCCTCGGCCGGCGGCCGGCCCAGGGTCCGCCGCATGACCACCGAGCTCACCAGCCAGCAGCGGGAATTGCATGAGCTCTTCGGCCTGCAGCGCTCGGCACCACGGACTTAGGTCATAGGCAGCCGACCCGCTAGCACACACTGCCACCTGCGAAAACACACTCAAGATCAACTTATCCCGGAAACTCGGGCTAGGGGCCCGGGGCTAGGCGGTGGGCGATGGCGGCGGCTTCCAGGCGGTTGGGGGCGTCGAGCTTGCGCAAGATGTGCGAGACGTGGACGCCGGCGGTCTTGACGCTGATGACGAGCGTGGTGGCGATCTCGCGGTTGGTGTAGCCCCGGGCCATCAGGGCCAGGACGTCGGCCTCGCGCGGGGTCAGGCCGAGAGCCTCTTCCAGGGCGCGCTTCGTGCCGGGTGCGCTCGCCTCCGGCGGGGCGAGGTCAAGGCGGGCGCGCTGGGCGAGCAGCTCGAGCTCGGCGGCCAGGGGCCGGGCGCCGATCCGGGCCGCGACGGCATGCGCGCCGCGGAGCGGCACGCTCGCCTCGGCGCGGGACGCGCCCGCGGCGAGCAGGGCCTCGGCCAGGCGCCAGCGGCAGTAAGCCGCCAGCGGCGGGCGTTCGAGCCGGTCCCAGGCCGCGGCGGCGTCCGCCCACGCCTGCGGCCGGGCGGCACCGCGGGCGCGATCGTGTTCGGCCCGGGCGAGCAGGTGCCAGCCGGCCGCGTTCGGCGTGATGGAGGCGGCCTCGGCCGCGGCGCGGCGGGCGGCGGTGAGCAGCTCCCGGGCACGGTCGAGCCGCGCCCGGAGCGCGCCCTCGTCCCGTCGGGCGCGGGCCAGCGCGGCCAGCTCAGCCTGGGCGCGCAGCCCTTTGGCGCACAGCTGGACGCGGATCTGCGCCGCCTCCTGCGACTGCGCCTGGGTCAGGCCGTCGTCGATGGCCTGGGCGGCGTCGGCCCAGCGGCGCTCCCACAAGGCGAGTTCCGCGAGGTAGCCGTCGTACACTCCCAGCCCGCGGTCCTCGCGCAGGGTGGCGCGCGCGGCCTCGAGATGGGCGCGGGCGACGTCGAAGTGACCCCGGCCGATCTCCACGTCGGCGCGGATGATCAGGGCCATGTACGAATAGCTGGCGCTGAGGGTGCGCAGGGCGGTCACGCTGGCCCGTTCGGCTTCATCCCAGTCGCCGACGGCCAGCAGCGCCTCGACCTGGTTGGCCACCAGCACCGTGGCATCGGCGCCGTAGCGGCGGACGGCCGCGAGCCCCTCAGCAGCTACCCGCGCCGACTCCCCGGGCCGGCCGAGCATGGTCAGCACGTCGGTAAGGGTGCTGTACACCCGCTGCAGGGCCATCGGATCGCCGATTTCCCCGGCGAGCCGCACGGCCTGGCCGAGCCGGGCCAGGCCCTCCTCGCCGCGGCCGACGTAGGCGAGGTCGCTGCCGAGCTCGGTGAGCGCCCGAAGCTCGGCCGCTCGCGCCCCGGTCGCCCGCGCGAGCGCGAGCGCCTGCTCGCAGACCACGAGTGACTCCCGGTGCCGCCAGGCCATGTGCAACCCGGTGCCGAACGCCGCGAGCGCCTGCGCCCGCTCCGCCGACGGCGGCGGGGCGAGCTCGACCGCGCGCTCGAACGCGGCCAGCCCGGCGTCGTTGCTGCCGTTCGCGTACTGGTACACCCCGAGGCGCACGTGCAGCAGGGCGGCACCGGCCGGGTCCTGGTCTCCGGTGAGCTCGATGGCGCGCCGGGCGAGTCCGGCCGCACGGGGCGAGGCGCCGGTCTGGCTGGCGAGTTCGGCCGCCCAGGAGCAGAGCCCGGCCAGGTCGAGTTCGGCGGTCCGGCTCGGGCCGGCCGCGAGGAGCTCTTCGGCGAAGAAGGGGTTGCCCGCGGAGCGGGCGATGATCGCGTCGGCCAGCTCAGGAGCGAGCCGCGCGTCCGGCGCGGGGGCGAGCAGCGCCGTCAGGTCCTCGGGCGGGAGCGGGCCGAGATCGAGCACGAGGCCGGAACCCGAGCGGCGCACGCCGTCGGCCAGCCGGGCCATGCGCCCCTTCGAGGATGGCTCGTCCCGGCGATGGGTGGCGAGCAGCACCACCGGCCGTTCGGCCAGGTTGTGGGCGAGGAAGACGACCAGGTCGAGGGTTGACGTGTCGGCCCAGTGCAGGTCCTCGAGCACGAGCAGCACCGGCGCGGCGGCCGCGTGATCGGCCAGACGCGCGAGCGTCTCCTCGAAGACCCGCAGCTGGGAACCTGCGGGCGTGTCGGCCGGCCGGCGCCCGCCAATCGAGCGCAGGGCCTCGGCGAACGGCTGGTAGGGCAGCTCGGTCCCGACGAGGTCGATCGACCGCCCGAGCAGGGTCGCGAAGCCGCCGTCGCGGGCGCGGCGGATGAGCTCGGCGGCGAGCCGGGTCTTGCCGATGCCCGCCTCGCCGGCCACGAGGATGGCCGCGCCGCGGCCCGCCCGCGCGGCGGCGAGCGCGCGCTCGAGCGTCCCGAGCTCGCCGGCGCGGCCCACGAACGCCTTGGCGCGAGGCCCCACGCGGCCAGTATCGCGCGGCTGCCACCAGCGCGGAAGGCGCTCGTAAGTATCCCGGGGCCGGCAGATAGGGCGCCCGGCCGCGGAAGATAAGGCGCCGCGCCCGACGCGCCACGGCGGTACCGCCGACGATCGTGAGTGGTCACGACTACTACGAGGAGGCGGAAATGACGACGACGATAGCGGGGCGGATGCAGGTCCACACGGTGACGGGCGGCGGCGGGGTCCGGCTGCATGTGCGCGAGTGGGGTAACGCGGACGGGCCGCCGATCCTGTTCATCCATGGCTGGTCGCAGAACCACCTCTGCTGGGACAAGCAGTACGAAAGCGCGCTCCGCGACGAGTTCCGGCTGGTGGCCTACGACCTGCGCGGCCACGGCATGTCCGAGGCGCCGGCCGGGGCCGGGCCCTACACCGACGGCACGCTCTGGGCCGACGACCTGGCGGCGGTCATCGACGGGCTAGGCCTAGAGCACGTGGTGCTCGTCGGCTGGTCCTACGGCGCCTTCGTGATCTGCGACTACCTGCGCGCGTACGGCCAGGACCGGGTGGCCGCGGTCAACTTCGTGGAGGGCGCGGTCAAGCTGGGCGAGGCGGCGTTCGGCACGCTGATCGGCCCGGGTTTCCTCGACCACTTCGCGGACGCCACGGCCGACGACCTGCCGGCCAATATCCGCGGCATGCGCGGCTTCGTCCGGGCGTGCCTGGCCAAGCCGGTCGCGGCCGAGGACTTCGAGACCGCGCTGTGCTGGAACATGGCGGTGGCCCCGCAGGTACGGGCCAGCCTCGGCGCGCGCGATATCGACGACGACGACGTGCTGCGCGACCTCGGGGTGCCGCTGCTGGTCACCCAGGGACGTTCGGACACGGTGGTGCTCCCGGCGATGGCCGAACACATCCTGGCCACCTGCCCGACCGCCGAGGCCTCCTGGTACGACGGCGTCGGTCACGTGCCGCACCTGGAGGAGCCCGGGCGCTTCAACCGTGAGCTGGCCGCGCTGGCCAGGCGCGTCCGCGGCTGATAGGTGGGGAGCCGCGTCGCGGGGGTAAGAGCTACTGTGACGCTGACCAGGAACAGGCCTGGCCCTGGCCTCGATGACGGGAAGGGCGGATGCTCCCACCCAGGGTGATCCGGCGGCTCGTGCTGGCGCCGCTGGTGATCGTCATCGCGTGCGGCTTCATCGTGCTCTCGCCGTTCCTGGCGCTGCTGGCCCTGGTGTTCGGCCTGCTGGCGCGGGCGCGGGCCGGGCACATGCGCAGCCTGCGGCTGGTCGGCTTCGTGCTGGTCTGGTTCGTGGCCGAGGCGCTGGCGCTGGTGGTGCTGGCCGGGCTGTGGGTGGTGAGCGGGTTCGGCGGGCGGCTGCGCACCGAGCCGTACCAGAGCCGCCACTACGCGGTCATGCGCTGGTTCCTGGACACGCTGTACGAGGGGGCCGAACGGACCTACGGGCTGCGGGTCGAGGTGGACGAGCCGGACCTGACCGGCGACGAGCTGGCCGCGCGGCTGACCCGGCCGGTCATCGTGCTCAGCAGGCACGCCGGGCCGGGTGACTCCTTCCTGCTGGTGCACCAGCTGCTCAGCGCCTACCAACGGCGGCCGCGGGTGGTGATGAAGGCCGCGCTGCAATTCGACCCCAGCGTGGACATCGTGGGCAACCGGCTGCCGAACGTGTGGATCAAGTCGCGCCAGGCCGGCGAGCACATCTTCACCGAGCAGATCGCGCGGCTGGCCCGGGGGCTCGGCGAGCGCAGCGCGCTGGTCATCTTCCCGGAGGGCGGGAACTGGACCCCGGGCCGGTGGCGCCGCGGGATCCGGCGGCTGGAGCACGTGGGGCGCCCAGATCTGGCCGAACGGGCCGCCGGAATGCCCAACCTGCTCCCCCCGCGCCCCGGCGGGGCGCTTGCCGCCATCGCGGCCTGCCCGGACGCCGACGTGATCTTCGTGGCGCACGCCGGGCTCGACAACATCGTCACGGTCGGCGACGTGTGGGGGAAGTTCCCGATCGACCAGGTCATCCGGGCTCGCTGGTGGCGAGTGCCTTCGGAGCGGATACCGCGGACTGCCGACCACGAGGCCCAGGTTCAATGGTTCTACGACTGGTGGGAGCGAATCGACGCCTGGATCACCGAGAATCATCCGGGCGACGTCGCGATGCCGGCCGCGGCTCCGGCGGCGGGGGACGAGAATGCAGGCCCGTTCGGCACATAATCGGGGCCTGCCGCTGCTGCGAACCCGAGCGCTCTTCTAGCTATGACCAGAGTGTGGATACAGGTGCGGCGACGATTCGGTCGCTGACGGGGAAGGCATGCGGGCCGGTGTGCAGGACGATTCCGGCGGCGAATGCGTCGCCGGTCTGGTCGCGGAGCCAGGCCAGGTGGCGTGCGTCAGAGGCCGTGACGGTGGCGGCGGCCTTGACCTCGATGCCAATCAGCCGCCCGCTGGCTGTCTCGATAAGCAGATCCACTTCCTTGCGCCCTTGCTCTTCGCGCAGGTGGTACAGACGCGGGTCGTTGCTGCTTGCGGCGAGTTCCGCGCGCAACTGCGCGGCGACGAAGGTGTCGAGGAGGCGGCCCAGCATGTCGGGGCCGTACAGGATGGCGTCCCTGCCGAGTCCGAGCACGGCCGTGACGAGCGCCGGGTCGACCAGGTAGCGCTTGGGGGCCTTGACGAGCCTCTTAATCCGGTTGGAGAACCAGGCGGGGACCAGGTCCAGGACGAACATCCGCTGGAAGAGCGCCTGGTAGGCCTGGGCGGTCTTGGCGTTGATCCCGGCAGCGGACCACAGCGTTGACTCGGCCGCGATGTCAGCGGTGTTCACCGCTAGGACGGATAGGTACCGGCGCAGCAGTTCCGGGTCCCGGCGGGGCGCCACCGCGGGCACGTCGCGAGTGATCATCTGCTCGACGTAGCCGGCGAACCACCGCCGCCGGGCGGCAGCCGGTATCCGCAGTGACGGCTCGGGGAAGCTCCCGGCGAGCATCAGATCGAGGTAGTCACGCACGCTGAACGCGTCGTCTGGTGCAGTGACCGTATCCGGCCCGCTGTCTATGACCCGGTCGATGAACGGCGGCAGGCTGGCGCGCCCCCGGAGCTCGCGGACCGACATTCCGTACATGGGGACCTGCAGAAGGCGGCCAGTGCCTGGCCAGACCTGGTTCTCCAGTTCCGCGCGGACGGAGCCGGTCAGGATATAGCGGCCGGGTGAGGGATCCTCATCCACTGAGCGCTTGACGGCGCCGAGCAGTTCCGGTACCTCCTGCCATTCGTCCAGGATGACCGGTGGGCGCAGCCCCGCAAGCATCGCGTCGGGCGAGGCCGCTACCGACTGGCGAACCTCCGGCCGGTCCATTCGCAAGACCGTGCCGCCGCGCCGGACCGCCGTGGTGGTCTTCCCTGCTGCCCGAGGCCCCACCAGTGAGATGGCCGGGAAGGACAAGAGCAGCTCGTCGAGCAGCCCATCGACGATCCTGGGCACATAGAGGTCGCTCACCCGTTCAAGAGTACCTGTTTCCCGCACATCTAAATACCTGTTTCCCGCACACGTGACTGCCAGTTTCCCGCAACCTGGCAACGTTGATGCAAGCCCAAATGTCGGCATGATCACCGGCTCATTAACCGCTCGGGGGTGGCGGGCCATGTGGCCCGCCACCCCCGAACATTGGCCGGACTCTCGCCCCCCCAACGGTTTCCCGGGAGTCCGGCCAAGGACCTAGATCCTGAGTATTACGATTTAATACTTAACAATTAGTAACCCAGGGGCTAGGCTGATGTCAAGGGGGTGAGCGGAAACACGATGACACGCCAGCTAGGGAAGCAGGCGCTTCTCGACGCCGCCGCCGTCCTCATGGACGAGCGGGGCGTCGACAACGTCACGGTCCACGACATCAGCCAGGCAAGCGGGCACCGCAACCGTTCGGCCGTGCAGTACCACTTCGGATCTCGGGATGCGGTGATCCGGGCCGTGATCAGCCGGAACATGGCTCCGGTCGACGCGGAACGCAACCTGCTCCTGGACCACCTGGAAACCACCGGGGCCCCGCTCACCACCCGTGGCGTGCTCGAGGTCGTTGTCCTGCCGCTCGCCCGCCATCTGCGCACGCCGGAAGGGCGGCGGTACTTCCGGATCGGCGCTCAGCTCATCAACCACCCGCGGTTCATGACCGATGCCCGGGACGCCATCACGGTCAATACCAGCATCACCCGGTGCGCCGCGTACCTGCTCCCCAGCCTGGACCATCTCCCGGTGCCGATCGCCGTCGAGCGGACCAGCCAGGTGACCAGCTTCATCATCCGGGCCTGCGGCGACCAGTCTCGCCTGATGGACAGCGACCCGCCGCCCCGGCCGGTCCTGTCCGTCGAGGACTTCACCGTCAACCTGGTCGACACCATCATGGCCATCGTCCAGGCGCCGACCAGCGTCGCGTCCGGCCCGGCCGCGGCCAGGGGATGACGGCGGCGGGTCGAAACCGCCCGGAAAGGCGCTCCTGGGCATGTTCTTTCCTGCTTCACGTATTTATGGTGGTTCTGTCGGCTCCGTAGGGAGAACGGTCCGACCTCGAGATATGTGGTGGGGGTTTTCGCGTTGGCCAGGGAACTGCAGCCTGACGATCCGCAGTCGATTGGGCCGTACCGGCTGGTAGGACAGCTTGGCCAGGGCGGCATGGGGCGGGTGTTCCTCGGCGTCTCGCCCGGCGGGCGGCCGGTGGCGGTAAAGGCCATCCGGGCCGAGCTGGCCGCGAACCCGGAGTTCCGGGCCCGGTTCGGCCGTGAGGTCTCGGCGGCGCGGCGGGTCAGCGGCGTGTTCACCGCCCAGGTGGTGGACGCGGACGTGGACGGCCCGGTGGCGTGGATGGCTACGGCGTACGTGCCCGGCCCCTCGCTGGCCGAGGCGGTAGACACGCACGGGCCGCTGCCGGAAGCATCGCTGCTGGCGCTGGCCGCCGGGCTGGCGGAGAGCCTCAACGCGATCCACGCCGTGGGCGTGGTGCACCGGGACCTCAAGCCGTCGAACGTGCTGCTGGCCGAGGACGGGCCGCGGGTCATCGACTTCGGCATCTCCCGCGCGGCCGAATCAACCATGCTGACGCAGGCGGGCCTGGTGGTCGGGTCGCCCGGGTTCATGTCGCCCGAGCAGGCCATGGGTTCCGACGTCGGGCCGCCGAGCGACGTCTTCAACCTGGGTGCGGTGCTCGCGTTCGCGGCGACGGGCGAGGGACCGTTCGGTACCGGGACTACGGCCGCCCTCCTGTACCGCGTCGTGCACGGCGCGCCCAGCCTGGACCTGGTGCCGCCCATCGTGCGACCGCTGATCGAGCACTGCCTGGCCAAGGACCCCCGGCAGCGCCCCACCGCCAACGGCCTGCTGGCCGAGGTGGGCGCCCTACAGCCGGGCGGGACCTGGCTGCCCGAGTCGTTCACCCGCACGTTCGCCCAGGGCACGCCGTCCCGGCCGGGTTTCGCCTGGTCGGGGCCTGTGGCCGCCGCCGCGGCGAGTGCCGCGGCGAGTGCCGTGGTCGCCGGGTCGAATCCGGCACTCCCCGGGGCGGGGGCGCTGACCGCCACCGCCGGCAGCGCGCCGCCGACCCCGCCGATGGGGGCCTATCCCCCGGCCACGCCGCCGCCCATGCCTGCGGGCACGGGCCAGCCGCCGCGACGGCGCCGGATCAAGCCGCTGGTGGTGGCGCTGATCCTCGGCGGCATCGTCGGGGCGGGCGGCGCGGCGGCGTTCGCCATGACCTCGTTCTCCGGGCAGCCGTCCACCCAGCTGGAGCAGCCGGCGGCGCAGACGTCTTCGGCATCGGCGCCCGCGTCCGTGGGCCCGGAGGTCACGTCGTCGACGACCGTCCCGGCTGCTTCGCCGAGCGCGTCCTCGTCGGCGCCGTACACGTCGCAGCCGGCCAGCACGTACTCGTCGCCGACCGTGCGCCACTCCACGACACCGCCGACGTCCACGTCGGCGTCCGCATCGACCTCTTCGTCCGCGCCCGCGAGCACGTCCTCGTCGGCAGCGCCGCCGTCGTCAACCCCGCCCTCGTCCTCGTCCGCGTCTACGTCGTCAGCGAGTTCACCCGCGTCCCCGCCGTCATCCGCCCCGGCGTCGTAACCGCGGGCTCATCCGTGCGCGATGTGATCGCTAGCGCGCTGAGGGTGGCGAGCAGGGCGAAGCCGGCGCAGGCGGCGAGCGCCGGCTTGAACCCGCTGGTGACGCTGGCCGGCGTGCCGAGGTTCCCGTGGGCGGAGAACACGGCGGTCGAGATGGCGATGGCGAAGACCCCGCCGAGGCGCTGCGCCATGTAGTTGATCCCGGAGGCCTTGCCCATCTCGTCCGGGGCGACGGCGCCGAGCACGGCGGTTGGCACGGTGGGGAGCGCCATCGAGATACCGACGCCCGACACGAGCAGGGCGAGCGTGAGCTCGACCCAGCTGGTCGCCAGCGAGCCACGGATCGCGACCCAGGTGAAGCCCGCGGTGAGCAGGGCGAGCCCGGTGACCATTACGGGCCGCCGGCCGGTCTTGTCGGACAGGGCCCCGGCGAGCGGCGAGATGATCATCGGCATCCCGAAGAACGGCAGCAGCCGCAGGCCGGTTGACACCGGCGAGTAATGCCGCGCGAACTGGAATTCCTCGGCGACGAGGTAGGCGCCGGCGAAGATCGCCCCGGACATGAAGAAGGTGGTGGCGTTGCCGATCGCGAACGCGCGGCGGCCGAACAGCCGCAGCGGGACCATCGGCTGGGACACGCGCTTCTCCCAGGCGACGAACGCGGCCAGCAGGACGGCGCCGGCGCTGAGCGTGGTGACGATCTCCGGGCTGGCCCACCCGGCCTGGTTCGCGCGGACCAGCGCCCAGACGATGGCCACGACGCCGCCGGTAACCAGCCCGACTCCGGTCAGGTCGAGCCGCTCGCGGGCCCCGTAGCTCTCCGGCAGTAGCCGCAGCGACGCCGCGACCGCGGCCACGCCGATCGGGACATTGATCCAGAAGATCCAGTGCCAGTTGATGCCCTGGGTGACCGCCCCGCCCACCAGCGGCCCGGCGGCAACGGCCAGCCCGGCGAGCCCGCCATAGATGCCCACGATCGTCCCGCGCCGTTCGGCCGGGAACGCGGTCGTCAAGATCGTGAGGCTGAGCGGCAGTATGATCGCGCCGCCGAGCCCTTGCACCGTGCGGGCGGCGATCAGCACCGACACGTTCGGGGCCAATGCGCAGGCGGCTGACGCGACGGTGAACAGGGCCAGGCCCATGGTGAAGATGAGGCGGCGGCCGTAGCGGTCGCCGAGCGCGGCCGCGGTGATGATGCCGGCCGCGAAGGCGATCCCGTAGGAATTCAGGGTCCACTGCAGCGACGTCAGCCCGACGTGCAGGTCCGCCTGCATCCGCGGCAGGGCGGTGGCCACGACGGTGGCGTCGAGCGCGACCATGAAGTAGGCCGCCGAGGTCAGGACGAGAACCCAGCCGAGACGGCGCCGCCGATCTGGGTTGATGTGTGTGGTCACGAGCTCCTCCATTCATTGCTGGGTACTGATCCCGAACGGGCGGGAATCCGGGCGCCGCGCCCGGTTTGAAGTCGCTCCGGGGTCAGTACGTGTGGACGCGGCACGGATGACGGAGGGATGACGTGGTGACGGAGGACCTGATCGAGCGGGTCAAGGCCGGCGACGAGCATGCGTTCCGCCAGCTCGTCGGCCCCTACCAGGGCGAACTGCAGCTGCACTGCTACCGGATCCTCGGGTCTGCCCAGGACGCCGAGGACGCGCTGCAGGAGACCCTGCTGGCCGCCTGGCGCGGCCTGGCCCAGTTCGAAGGGCGCTCCTCGGTCCGGACCTGGCTGTACCGGGTCGCCACCAACTGCTGCCTCAAGGCGCTGCGCTCGGCGAGCAGGCGCCCGCCGGTGAACTGGCCGCCACCCGGGGTGGAAATACCCAAGCCCAGCCGGGTGGGCGAGGTGATCTGGCTGCAGCCCTACCCCGACATGCTGCTGGAAGGGCTCCCCGACGCCACCCCCGGCCCCGAGGCCAGATATGAGGCCAGCGAAACCATCTCGCTGGCCTTCGTCACCGCCCTGCAGACCCTGCCACCCCGGCAGCGCGCCGTCCTCATCCTGCGCGATGTCCTCGGCTTCCCCACCAGCCAGGTTGCCGGCATCCTGGACAGCAGCGAGGACTCGGCCGCCAGCGCGCTCAAGCGCGCCCGCGCCGCCATGCGCGCCCACTACCCGGCCGCAACCGCCAGGCCGCTAGCCCCGCGCCCGGGCTCTCCCGGGGAACGGGACCTGGTCGACCGGTTCACCCGCGCCTACCAGGCCGGCGACGTAGCCGCCGTCGTCACCCTGCTCACCGAGGACATCGCCGTGACCATGCCGCCGCTGTCGCTGGAGTACCACGGCCGCGAACTGGTCGCCAGGTTCCTCGCCGCCACCGGGCTCCGCCCCGGGCGCAGGTCCCGTATCGTCCCGACCCGGGCCAACGGCCAGCCCGCGTTCGGCCTGTACGCCCAGGATCCGCAGGCCGGGATATTCCACGCGGCCGGGCTGCTCGTCCTCACCCTGACCGGCGACAGTATCTGCGCCATGACCGGCTTCGACACCAGCGTGCTCCCGCATTTCGGTCTGCCCCGGACCCTGCCGAGCTGATCTGGCGGCTCACTGTCAGCCGAATATGCAGTAGTTACTGTTTTACTGCGGATCGGGCCCTGCGGTCAGGTGGCGCGGCGGCGGACCAGCCAGATGGTCGCGGCGATGAGCAGCACCGACAGGGCGAGCAGCCAGCCGCCCTCGATCCACTGGAAGGGCCAGAACCGGCTGCCGGGCTGGTAGCTGCTCCACTGCGTGTAGCCGTGCCGGGCGAGGCACTGCGCGGGCGAGACACCGGAGTTCCCCGGGCAGAGCCGCGAGACGGCGCTCACGAGCTGGGGGCCCTGGGCGGAGAACGCGAACCTGCCGTCCCTGGCGTACCACTGGCTCACGACCCACGCGGAACCGGGCAGGTTCGGCTGGCTGGTGAGCAGCGGTGCCATGTAATGCTCGCGCAGGTACACCGCGGTCGCGAGGGCGAGCCCGGCGTAGACGGCCAGGGTGGCGGCGATCGCGGGGACGACCCGGCGGATGAGCATCCCGGCCAGGGCGCCGATCGCGAAGGCGGCCAGCGTCCAGGCGGCGAACGCGACCCCGCCCAGGTCGAACACGCGGGTCGAGAGCGGGATCGCATAACCCGCGGCGAAGAACGGCTGGTCGTACCACGAGAACAGCACGCTGAACGCCCCGGCCGCAGCCGCCACCGCGACCGCGAGCAGCACCAGCTTGCCGAGGGTCCAGCGCCACCGGCCGAAGGCCTGGGTCCAGGCGTACCGGAAGGTGCCGGTCTCCAGCTCCCGGGCCAGCACCGGCGCCCCGGCGAACGCCCCGATCAGCGCCGGCACTGCCTGCAGGGCGATGCTGACGAATATTGCGGTAATGCCGTACCGGCCGGTGAAGTTCATGGCGCAGGCGAGTGAGCCCGCCGGATGACACGCGGTCGCGTAGGAGTGGTGTATCTGAAGGCCGCTGAGCCACAGGTACACGGCCAGCGCGCCCAGCAGCACGGCCACCCCGCCCAGCGCGAAGCGGTGCTGCCGCCAGGTGACCCAGGCCATCCGCCGCCACGGCAGCGGCCTGAGCCGGGCGCCTTCCTCCGGGCGGGCGGGCACGGTCAGCGCGGTCATCGCGTCACCTCCGACGGTTCGCGGGCCGGGCCGGGCAGCGCCGCGGCGCCGGGCTCGCGCAGGTAGGCCAGGACGAGTTCTTCCAGGCTGACCGGGTGCGCCTCCCAGCCTGGCGGGACCGGATCATCCGCGGCGGCCCTGACTAGCAGGTGAGCCTGGGCCTCGGCGCGGCGGACGTGCACCACGGACCGTTCGGCAAATGTGTCGGCCTCGGCGGCCGGGCCGGTCAGCACGCGGTGGCCCGCGAGCAGGTCATCGACCTCGCCGGCCACCTGCACCCGGCCCCGCGACAGCAGGATGAGGTAGTCGGCCACCCGCTCGAGCTCGGCCAGCGCGTGCGAGGACAGCACCACCGAGACCCCGTCGTCGGCCATCGCCGCCAGCACCGTGGCCATGAAGTCGTGCCGGGCGAGCGGGTCCAGCATCGCCACCGGCTCGTCCAGCACCAGCAGCCGCGGCCGCCGGGCCAGCGCCAGCGTCAGCGCGAGCTGCGCCTGCTGCCCGCCGGACAGCCGGCCCGCCTTCCGGTTCAGCGAGATGCCCAGCTCGTTCAGCCGGGCCTGGGCGTAGGACTGGTCGAAGCGCCGGTTCAGGTTGCGGGTCAGGTGCAGCATGTCCGCGGCCGACAGATTCCGGTACACCGGCGTGTCCTGGGCGACGAACGCGATGCCGCCCAGGGCCTCCGGCGACCCGGCGGGCAGGCCGCCGAGCACCGTGACGCCGCCCGCGGACGGCGCCGCCAGGCCGACCGCCAGGTTCAGCAGCGTGGTCTTGCCCGCGCCGTTCGGGCCGACCAGCGCGGCCACGTGACCGGCGGGAATCGCCAGCGAGCACTCGCGCAGTGCCCACGTACCGCCGTACCGCTTGCCCAGGCCGCTGGCCTCGACGACGTTCATGCTCATGCGACGCCCTCCGTTCCGTCGCCTGCCGCGCCGCCGCGGGTGCGCGACCCGCTGCGGCGCTCATGGAAATCCCGCAGCGCGCTGGTGAACAGCGCGACCATCCCGTTCTCGTCCAGGCCCGCCGCGTCGGCGGTGGCCAGCCAGCCGAGCAGGGCCTTGCGCAGCGCGGCGAGCTCGGGGAGAGCGATCTGGCTCAGCCCGGCCTGGACGAACGTGCCCTGCCCGGGCCGCCCGGCTGCCAGGCCCTTACCCTCCAGGTCGCGGTAGGCCTTCAGCACCGTATTCGGGTTGATCGCCAGCGAAGCGACCACGTCCCTGACCTTGGGCAGCTGATCACCGGGCTTGAGGTAGCCGAGCCGCAGCGCGTGCTCGACCTGCTGGACGAGCTGCAGGTAGGTCGGCACGCCCGAGGTCGCATCCAGCCGGAACTCGATCGGCGATGCCGGCCGGCGCGGCATGGTCCCCTCGCCCGCGCCCGCCGGGGACCCGCCGGCTCCGCCCGCCGGATACTTTCCCCCTTTATCTATTGTCATAAGACAAAGATACAGACCGCGGTCACACTGTCAAGGGAAGGAGACGGCTTAGCTCGTGACCGGGGCCAGGCCCCAGGTACCCCGCGAACCGGACTCTGGCCTACGGGACCAGCACGGTGCGCTCGCCGGGCGCTTCGGGCTTGGGCCAGATCTGCTCGACATCGGCCAGCGGCCTCGTGTTGGCCGTGACCGCGATCGTGCCCGCAGTGATCTCGGCGACCAGCGGAGGCAGTTCGGCCAGGTAGGCCCGCGGCGAGACGGAGCCCTGGCCACTGCCCTGGAGGCGGAAGTTCGCCGAACGCAGCGCGGCTGACGGCAGCTCGATCGCCGGGCCGGCCACCGCGCCGATCTGGATCCAGTTCATCTCGCGGCTGCGGTCGGACCGCGCGGTCAGCAAGGCGGTGATGGCATGCTGCGCGGGCTTGCCCCACAGGTAGTCGAGGACGATGTCGGATTCGGCGGCCGCGGCGGCCAGCGCCCTGGCCGTGGCATCGTCATCGCCGGCCAGCTGGACGCTCTGCCCGGGCTGGATCGGCACGCGGCGGCGCAGGGCGACCCACGACGACATCGCCGGGTTTATCGCGGCGGCGACCTTCGCGCTATCGGCGTCCTCGGGCAGCACGATCGACCGGCGCGCGCTGGCGAGGGCCTTGTCCGCCATCGTGCCGGTCACGTCGTCCGCGGCCACGAAGTAGATCCGCGTGCCGTCGGGCCGCTGGCCGACCGCGTCGATCCCGGGGATCATCGGCAGCGTGCCGCTGCTCGTGTAGTGGGCTCCGGCGGCGCCGCTGCGGACCCGCGGGTGCAGGCCGACGGCGAGCACGTCGACGATGAACTCGTCCGCCGTGTTCGGCTGCGGAACCTCGAACGGCTGGTAGTGCGGCGGCTCCGCGAACGATGTCACGACAGCCGCGTTCATCCTGGCCACGATGGCGTCCCTCCCGTGCCCGGCCTGTGCCCGGCCTGTGCCCGGCCCGTGCCCGGCCCGTGCCCGGCTTGTCCCCGGGCATTTAGTTGGTGTCACGTACCAATTTAGTTGGTGACACGTACTAAATCAAGTAGGCTGAAAGCATGACGACCCGAACGGGCGGCGCGCCAGCCGCGCGTGAGCAGCTGAGCCCCGTCGACGGACTGGCCCAGCTCTCCTTCCTGATCCAGGGCTTGCTCGAGCGCCGGGCCGCCGCGCTCGACCTGTCGATCATCCAGACGCGCCTGCTGGGCGTGCTCCGGGACCGCACGCCGACGATGAACGAGCTGGCCCGGTTCCTGGGACTCGACAAGTCCAGCGTCACCGGCCTGGTCGACCGCGCCGAACGCCGCGGCCTGGTCGCGCGCGTTCCCTCGGCGACGGACCGGCGGGCGGTGCTGGTCAGCCTCACCGACGAGGGCCGGTCGTTCGTCTCCCAGGCCGCGGCCGCCTTCGAGGCGGACGTCTCGGCGCTGCTCTCCCGCCTGCCGCCACGGGAACGCGAAGCGCTGTCCAGGATCGTCAGCCGCCTGCTCGTCGCCCACGCGGCCGACCAGGGCATAGACCTGTTCGCAACCGCGTAACGGCGGCAGATCACCGGAGCGGGTCAACGATCTGACCGCGCTTCACGATGCTCGGCATCGACCCCGAAGCGCCACCCGCGGCTAACGTCTCTGCTCCTCATGACCGGGTGTAGATAAGGCGGACGGCCGGACCGGTGGTCTGGGCCGATGTCAGGACCAGGTTTACCGGTGCGGTGCCGTCGGGGAACACGCGCGTGCCCTCGCCGATTACCAGCGGGAACACGATGAGCCGGTACTCATCGACCAGGTCGTGAGCCATCAGCGTGCGGACGACGCTGGCGCTGCCCGTGACCACGATGTCTTGCTCCTGCTTGCGCTTTCGTACCTCTGTGACCAGGTCGCCCTGCAGCACGGCGGAGTTCTGCCAGTCGGTGGCCTGGTCCAGGGAACGTGACAGCACGAGCTTGGGCATGGCGTTCAGTTTGGCCGAGAACGGGTCGTCCCGGCCCGGCCAGATCTTGGCGAACAGCTGCCAGGTGCGGCGGCCGAGCAGCATCGCGCCGGTATCGAGCACCTCCCCGAGGCCGAACTTATCCCCGGCGACCGCCTCCCGCCCGTACCGGAACGCCCACCCTCCCTGCGCGGATCCATCGCTCCCATCCGGGTCGTGCATGACCCCGTCCAGGGACACGAACTCGATGACGATGAGTCGGCTCATCATTGTCCTCCTTCGTTGGGTTGCCTTCCAGACGAGCGGGAAGCCGAATGGGGGACAGGCGGCGACGCGAACTTCGATTCCGGCCGGCCAGCGGTTCACCGGGCGGCCGAACGCGGTATCACTCCAGTAACAGACAACGAGACACCTGGAGCTGCGATGGATGGCCGAGCTCACTTCCGCAAAGCCGAGCAGTTCGCGGAGAAAGCCGCCGAGTATCTCGGCCACGGAGACGGCCAGGACACCGCCTCCGTGTGGGCCGCCGTCGCCCAGGTCCACGCCACCCTCGCGATAGCCGCTGGGCTCGAGCCGCAACCCGAGCCGGCAGCCCGAGGCCTTGACCAATACCCGGACGCCGACCCGCTATAGAGCTGACCAGCCAGGCCCCAGGACTGGCCCGTGAGCTGTCCCGCCGCGCCCGCCTACACTTCCGCCGGCCGGGAGGCAACGGCGGGCCCCGGGATGTATCAGGACAAGCCGCGCACCCTCTGCCCCGTTAAGGCCGGGCGGGACCGGCCGGCGGCGGCGGAACACGAATCGCATCGCAGGGGGACCCGGACGGGTCGCTGTGGGCCTGGGGCGCGAACAACAACGGGGAGCTTGGCCTGGGCACCGCCGGGCCGGCGGTCCGCACCCCGCAGAAGGTACCCGGGCTGTCCGGCGTCACCCAGCTGGCGGCCGCCGCCGAGATCAGCATGGCGCTGCGCTCGGACGGCACGCTGCTGGTCTGGGGCTACGAGGGCTTCGGCCTGCGCGGCGACGGCATCGCGCGGAGCACCCCTCTTCCGGTACCCACCCCGGTGACCCCGGTGTCCGGCGCGACCAGGATCGCGCTGAGCGGGTCCACTGTCCTGGTGCGGGCCCCGGTGGTGACCATGCCGAACGTGGTCGGCGCGCTGCGGGTCAGCGCGGTGGCGCAACTGCAGGCCATCGGGCTCTCCGTGCAGGTGTCCACCGTGCCGGACCAGCCGATCTGCAACAACGTCGGACTGGTGGAGTCGCAGACCCCGCCGCCCGGCACCATCGTCGCGCCGGGCGGGCACGCCACGATCCGGGTCTACGTCCCGCCGCCGGCCGGCTGTTTCTGACCGCCGCGCTAACCAGGCCAGGCACCGTCCCGCGCAGGCCCGCGGGACGGTGCCGGTAGCCTCGGGCCGGTGACCAATGGTGCCGAACGGACCAGGTGGAAGATTCGCGGTGACCGGACGGTAGAGTCCCCGCGGAGCTCGCCTCGCGGTTCAAGTTCGCGAGCCAGAAGTCAAAGCTGGCCCGGACGAATATACGAACTCCGGGTGTATCTGAGGGTCGCGCGCCGCCTCCTCCTTATAGTTTGATCCGCCCGCGAGGAAGGCGAAGCCAATGGCTACTGGGCTGCAAACGCTTATTTCCCTCGATCAGTTTCACTGCTTCCGGATGTCGGATACCGGTACGGCGGAGCCGTATGCCTGGACGGCGTTCTTCAAGATCGACGGAGACACGGTGGTCATCGACCTGGCCGACGACGGACGTACCGGCGTGTTCCTGAACGGCGTCTGCACGTTCGTGGCCACGCCGGGCAGTCATGGCGACCTCCGCGATCGCAGTGTCGCGGAAGGGGATGACGTGCCGATCCCGGCCGAGCTCGGCGAACTGCGGCAGTCGTTGGCACCGATGCGGGCGACAGAGCGAACCGGGCTTCCGGAGGATTTCTCCGTGCCGGGGACCGTCGGCGTCATCGTGGCGCTGCTGGAGGAGAACCTGGCCACTGACGAGGCCGCCGCGGCCGGACGCCAGGCCTTCAATCGGACGGTGGAGCAGGGGATCAACAAGCTGATCCCGAGTCTGGGCCTCAGCAAGCGGCACCCTTGCCCCGAGGACATCGCGGCGCTGGCCGCGAAGGTCAGAAGCGCCGTCACGGACGCCGTACTCGGCGCTGAGGGATTCTGGCGGAACATCGACCCTGACAGGTCGATCGGCGCTCAGCTGTTCACCGCCGATGGCGATACGTTCGCCGCGAGGCCGACGCAGCAGATCGACGCCCGGTTCCAGCGTCTGCAAGACGTGCCCGGCATAGGTAAGGAAGTCGTGGACGACTACCGGCTCACCGGTGAGATCGTCGGGATCCCGGCCGGCCCGCTGACGTACGAGGCGGTGCGGCGATCGGCGGAATATGCCACGCCCGCCGCCGCGAACGCGCCGGCGGTCTGCCTGGTCCCGCAGTGGGGCGTGCAGAACATCATCTACCGGGACACCGGCGGCCAGTTGCACGAACTGTGGCGCGACGGCTCTGGCCGGACCGGCACGACGAAGCTGACCGGCGGGGCCGAGGGCTCGCCGCCCGCGACCGGAACGCCGTGCTCATACGTCGACACCGCCGCCGGACAGGAAGTTGTGGTCTACCGCGGCACCGACCGGAACGTCCATAGCGTCTACTGGTCGACTGGTGCGCCCGGCCACGACAATCTCACCGGCTCGGTCGGCGCGCCTCCGGCCGCGGGCAACCCGGTCGGCTACTTCGAGGCCGCCGCAGCCACCCATCACGTGATCTACCAGACCGGCGACGGGTCGCTGCACGAACTGTACTGGGCCGGCTCCGACCCGGTTGGTCATGGCACCATCATGGGGGACGGCGCGCCGCCCGCCGCCGGTGATCCAGTGGCGTATCTCGACACCACCCACGGCACCAACATCGTCGTCTACCGCGGCAACGACCGGAACATTCACAGCCTGTACTGGTCCGGCAGCGGCTCGGTCCGGCACGACAACCTCTCCGGAGTCGCCGGGACCCCGCCGGCCGCGGGTAACCCGGCCGCGTACTACAGCGCCGGGGCTGATGTGCACCAGGTTGTCTACCGCGCCGACGACGGAAACCTCTACGAGTTGTGGTGGGTCGGGAACACCCCGGTCAGCGGCTGGAGCGTGACCGGGGCGGCCCCCGGCGCCCCGCGCGCAGCCAGCGACCCCGCGGCCTACTACAGCCCCGGCAACAACACGAAGCACATCATTTACCGCTCGGCCGACAACCATCTCCACGGGCTTTCGTGGGTGCCCGGCACGGCCACGCCTGCCCACGTCGACCTCACCGTCTCCGCACTGGCCCGCAGCGCCGTCGACAGGCCCGCCGCGTACGCGGTCGAGCGCAGCGACATCGCCCACCTCGATACGCGCCACGTCGTCGTCTACCGCAGCACCGACAACGAGATCCGCGAGATCCGCTGGACGACGGGCGGCTCGGTGATCTTCACCGGCTAGCTGTATCAGGACTGACCGCGTGCTCTCTGCCCCGGCACTCGCGTGCTGGTGGCTGGAGCCTTCATGGGCGCCCGGAGTCACGCTGGCGGATATGCGGGGAACAGGCGGCGCAGGTGGTAGTCGATGACCGCCTGTGCCTGCCCGGCTGACGACTGGCCGCCAATGATGCTGGTGCCCAGGCCAGCGGACATGGTCAGCAGGCTGATGGCTTCCAGGTCCGGGTCAAGACCGGCGGGCATGTCGCCGGCGGCCTGGGCCGTGCGCAGCTGGGCGGCGACCACGTCGATCACGGCGTTGGAGTTCCGGACCAGGGGGCTGATCGCACGCGCCGGGTCGGTCAGCGACAGCGCCAGGTAGGCCGTGTAGACGAGGGTGAAGGTGCGCCGCTCGTCGTCGGCGGGCAGCGCCTCGGCCTGGCCGCCTACGAGCGGGCCTTCGCGCTGTGGCCGCAGCCGCGGGAGGAGTTCGATATCGAGACGGCCACCGCCACCACGCGGGTGCACGCCTACCGGCCGCGCCCCGACGGCGCGCCGGTCGTGCTGCTCACCGGTGCCGGGGGCAACGCAGCGGCCTGACCGAACCCTGCGCTCGCGCACTCACCTGAGCCAGGGTCACGGCATCACCGCCACCGACCCCCACCCCCACGACCAACGCCCGGGCCACGGGGTGCCGGTAGCCTCAGGCTGGTGACCAATGGTGCCGAACGGACCAGATGGAAGATTCGCTCCGACCGGACGGTGGACGAGAATCCGCGAATCCGGCTGAGCGTCGCCTCGCTGGAGCTGGCCGACGGCACGGTCTTCGACCAGTACGTGATGCGGCTGCCGCGGTGCGCGATGACGGTCGTGCTGGACGATGCCGCCGAGCGAATCCTGCTGATCTGGCGGCACCGGTTCATCATCGACCGGTGGATGTGGGAGCTGCCCGGCGGCTACATCGACCCGGGCGAGGACGGCATCGCGGCCGCGGCCCGGGAAGTGGAAGAGGAGACCGGGTACCGGCCCCGCTCCATCGAGCCCGTCCTGACGTTCCAGCCGATGGCCGGTTCGGCCGACAGCGCGCACGAGCTCTACCTGGCCCGCGGCGCCGACCGGGTCGGCGCGCCCCTGGCGGATGAGGCCGAGGAGGTGCGCTGGATCCCGCTCGCCGAACTGCCCGGACTGATCGCCACCGGCCAGATCCTCGGCGCCGCCACCATCATCGGAGTTCAGCACGCGCTACTGACCGCGGAAGATGTAAGCAGAACGATCCCGCCAATGCCAATGGCCGAGGAAGCCTGAAGGCCATGGACGCGCTACGTGCGGGCTCCTGGAATGCGGAAAGGGCGCTCTCGGACATGATGAGCGCCCTCTATCGCGGTGGCCGGACTTGCCCGCCGACTGCCTACGGCAGGCGGCAGCGGCCGTGGAGGCCGAACTCGCCGTTGCGTACGCAGGCGATGAACGCTCGCCACTTCTCTGGGGTGTACTGGTGGACCGGCCCACCGGGATCAGCGCGCCGCCAACGACGAGGCTGAGGTAAGAGACATTCGGCGCGGCCCAGACGGCGAACAGTTGGCGGGCGCGGCTGTGCCGCTCGACGGCGGGAGATGTCGCGTTCATGTCGCCGGTACGCGTCTGATGCTAACTCGCTGTTTTGATCTCGGATACAAAGCGACCATCGCTACTGGGCGAAAGCGAGGGGCGCTCCCAAGGACGGGAGCGCCCCTTATCTTGTCGTTTAACCTGTCTGGTCTCGCCGGGCTTTGAGGGTGAGTTCTCGTTTGGTGGTCTTGCCGACGTCGTAGCAGGGTGCCGGGTGGCGGTTCTTTGACCCCGGAGGGCGGCCGGGGCCAGGTTTGCCGGGTTTCGGCGCACTGGCCGGGCAGGCGGTCTTCGCGCGGAGGTTCCGGAATCCGCGGCGGACCCGGGCCGGGGTGAGCCGTCCGGGCGGGGCGGGCCGCTCCCATGGGCGGCGCAGGCCGGCGGTGAGGTCGCGGGCGAGGCGGAGCTGGGTATGGGCGGCGATGATCAGCCAGGTCCACCGGTCCGCGGCGGCGGGGCTGCGGATCTTGGGCGCGGTCCAGCCCAGGACCTGCCCGTACAGGCGGAAGGTGTGCTCAAGATCGAACCGGCGCAAGAACGCCTGCCAGCACCGGTCCACGTCTTCGGCGGTGGCCCCGGTGCGCGAGCACCACAGCCATGCCGGCTTGGGGTCCCGGTCGCCGGGCAGTCGGCCGGCGGCCAGCCGGATCAGCGTGCCGTCGATGACGGGCAGCTCGCCCTCGTGGCCGAGCCAGGCGGCGCGGTGTGTCAGCCGCGGGTGCAGCCGGTCCCACGCGGCCGCGACGGCGGTGCCGTACCGGGAGGTGGCGGTGCGGGTGGTGACCGGCGGGCCGGGCCAGGTCGCCGGGTCGGCCAGCGCGAACTCCGCGCCGTGCCGGACCGGGCGGCCGCGGCCGCCGCGGCGGGGCGGCGCCGGGAAGTACAGCACCCGGTCCGGGCGCACCCGGCCCGCCAGCTCCACGGGGAGGTCCGTCAGCAGCCAGGCCAGCCGGGTCACGTCGTACCCGGCATCGAAGACGATCAGGATGTCCGGGTCGCCCGGCCGCCACTGCCCGGCCGCGATCAGCCGGTTCACCACGTCGCGGACCTGCGCGGCGGTCACCTCGGTCTCATCGTCGGCCGGGCCGGGCCGGACCGCGTCCAGCACCGCGGTCCAGCTGGTGCGGCCCGGCTCCAGCGCGGCCACCACCGAGTACGGCCAGCCCGGGATCATCTGCGCCTGCCCCCTGGCCCGGCCGTGCACGTGGCAGAACAGCCGGTCCGGGCTGGTGGCGGCGTCCGGCCGCAGCCACGGGCTGACATCTGCCGCCAAGATGATCCGCCCGCCGGGCCACCGCGGCAGCGGCAGGCAGGCCAGCGCCCAGCGCAGCCGCCCGATGCCGATCCGGCCGCAGCACAACCCGTCGTACAAGGCGCCGTGCCCGCGCCGGTGCTCCGGCGCCAGCGACAACCCCGCCAGGGTCGCCACCGGACCGTCCGCGCACAGCACGGCATCGGTGAGCTCGAACAGCTCATCTCCCAGGGCAGTCAGGCAGGCCCGCCATTCCCGCCGGAACCGCGACAGGCCGGCCAGGGACTCGACACGGGCGACGTCGTCTTGCAAGCTGTTCATCGCGGCCTTCGTGGTGATCACATGTGCTTTGGCGAACACACATGATCACGCGTAGGCCGCATTCACGCGCAGCGACACGCCGGACACCAGGGCGTAAGATTCGCGAACCCGCCCAAGCTTCAGCCGGGCAGGTTAAACGACAAGCTAGCCCTTCACGACAGCGATCCGGAGATCATGGGTGCGGGCCGTCACCGGGGTGGTGCGACCGGCGGTCGCCAGGTCCGGCGGATTGCGTAGTGGATTGCCACGGCATGCCGGGCCCTTACCCGGCGCGGGCGGGTGGTCCGTGGCTGTGCAGCACTTTGGTCTTGTCCTTGTTCCACGCGCTGGTGGTCCCGTCGGGGTTGACGACCAGGGTCCAGCCCCACCGGTGAATCACGACCTGGTGATGGAACGCGCAGAGCAAGACACAGTCCTTCACGGACGTCGTGCCGCCGCGGGCCTTGTGCCTGGTATGGTGCACCTCGCACGCCCCGGCGGGCTGGTCGCACCCGCCGGCCCACTGGCAGTGCCGGTCCCGCAGCAGCACCGCGTTGCGGATGCCCGCCGGGACCGACTCGGCGTACCCGATGTCCAGCGGCAGGCTCGGCCCGCCCAGCCGGGCGCCGAGCTGCCGCCGCCGCAGGA